>Ga0209300_1000716_pt1 | contig 15168 bp, 18 predicted proteins | sample Shrwel_input2_RT_FD_187535 | JGI IMG/M metagenome (GOLD analysis project Ga0209300, IMG submission 187535) | Subsurface microbial communities from deep shales in Ohio, USA - Utica-3 well 1 S input2 RT (SPAdes) (version 2) ... | reverse complement strand
TAAATGGGCATGGCTTGGACTGGGATCTTACCCGAATGTTTCCGGCGAGGCAGCCCGGGAAAAGGCTTACGCTCTGCAGAAGAAAGCGGCCAGCGGTGTCGACTTGAAAGAATACAGCGAGGGCAAGCGCTCAAAACCGCTGTTCCGAGAGGCCGCCGAGGACTGGTACCGGCGCAAATCCGGCGATGATCTCGCACCGAAGACTCTGAGACTGATGCGGGATGCGCTGGACAATGACATCCTGCCAATTCTCGGAGACTACAAGATAGACGCTGTGACGCGAGCTCAGTGCACCAAGGTCCAGTCACGCATCGAGGAACGAAAGGCGTTCGAAATAGCGAAGAAGGTCCGGAGCTGGCTGAACCAGATCTTCAAACTGGCGATCGCCCACGGCCACCGGGAATTCAACCCGGCCGGTGAACTGGGCGAGGTTGCCCGCAAGGCGCCACCGACAAAACACCACCCTTTCCTGCTGGAGCCAGAGCTCCCCGCTTTTCTGAACAGCCTCCACCGATCCAACAGCACGTTCAACACCAGAGTTGGTTTGTGGATGCTGCTGTTAACAGCGAGTAGACCAGGCATGGTTCGGCATGCCGAATGGCCTGAAATCGATCTGGACGAAGCGTTATGGACTATTCCAGGAACAAAAATGAAGAAGGACCTGGACATCGTCATAAGCTTGCCGACTCAACTCGTGCGATGGCTTGAGCTCTTATCTGACGTGACAGGCCATTGCCGCTGGCTGTTCCCTGGTAGCCGAGATCCACGCCGACCGATCAGCCACACCTCGTTCAACATGGCGCTGAACCTGATGGGATATAAGGGAAAGCTGGTCGGTCACGGAGCTCGACACACGGCCTCAACGCTGCTGCGCGATCACGGTTGGCGAAAGGACTTTGTCGAACGCCAGCTGGCGCACGTTGAGGGTGGTGTCTCTGGTGTTTACAACAAAGCCGAGTACCTTCGGCAACGGCGGCAGATGATGCAGTGGTACGCCGATTACCTCCACGCTCTGGCCGATGGCACCGCCCAGGAGAAACAGGACGACTTCTCTGTGCGCATTCTCCGCTGATACGAGCTCTCCTCACATTCACGCCTACAGACCAGCTCCTTTTATTGCCTGAATTCTGTTTATAAAAGAGCGGACATTTTGAGTGATATACGCGCGTGTGTGCGTGCGCGTTGGGCGGGCTGGCTCAGAATGCAGGAGGGCTTCGGAAAAGTGTAACAACTGTAACAAGTGTAATATTTGCTTATATCTATCTGATTTTATTGATAATTACTTGTTACACTTTTGAAGATAAAAACGTAACGTTGTTACACTTCCTGGCTGTAACAAACAGCAATCCCCGACCCTAATAAAATCAACGATGTAGCATTTCCGTTACGTTTTGTTGCACTTTAGGTGTAACAGGATTTATCTAATAATTTCAGCAACCTATAAGCCGTTTTCAGGGCTTGTTACGTTGTTACACTTTTCCGAAGCCCCCCCCACTTCTCAGGATTCCCGGATCCAACAATCAACAACTTACATGCGTGAACCTGTTGACGATCCTTGGCCGTTGAAAAATCGCAGTACCAAGAGCGCGCAGGCGGGGAGGGGTGACCGCGAGCTTTGGGTGTGAGCACCCCTCCCGTAGGTGCGTGGGCAGGACGCCCCGTAGCGACCTGCAGAGGCCCGGTAAAGCGCTGCATGCGCATCGGAAACTAAACGATAACCATTGCACTTTTTCGGATGGCGCGGGCGGGGGTATTTGGCACGGTGGCGCGGACACAAAAAAAAGACCACCCGTAGGTGGCCTAAGCTGACGCAGTCGCCGCTATTCTATCAGCTGCCGGCAACCTCCCCCAGTGTGTAAGGCCGGAACTTGATCACTTCCTTGCCAACGATGTCGTTCATCTCCAGCAGCCTCTCCTGCAGGGGCTCCAGCTCATTGGCGGCAAACACGCGGGCCGCTTTCTCTGCATCACCGAAGCCGGATGTGTTGGTGGGAATGATGCCCATCAGCTGGGGCGGTACCCGGTGGCCGGCCAGCTGGTCATCGCGGGTGGCGTTCTTGATGTTCCAGAAGTCATCTTTCGCCGCTACCTCGCTGACTGGGATTACCTGCATTCCATCCTTCTTACCGTTCGGCGCGTAGACAAACAGGTTTTTGAAGTTGCCAGGGCCCTTGCTGTCTCTCAACGCCTGACGCAGGTTGTCGATATCATCCTGATTCTGTGCGGGATCGGTCATGTACATGATGAAGCCAGCGTGGCTTCCGTTTTGGTAGTACTTCCTGCGGAACAGAGTGGCGGACTCGTTCAGCCAGGCGGACTGCAGGGAGCCCAAGTAGTCGGGGACTCCATAGAGCTCCTGGTCTATGTCGGGCTCCATCAGGTGAACCACGCTGCCCTTTTCAAATTCCGTATGCTTCAGCCAGTCATGCACCCACCAGTAAGAATCCGCCTCGACACCCCTGCGGCAATACTTCGCCAGTACCGGCTTTATCTGAATGAGCCTGCCCAGCCGGTTCTGAACTTGTTCGCCATAGAGGTTTCCGAACACCAGGTAATCCATGGCCATCCGGGCGAAGTCCTGGCGCGTCAGGTACTGGGTGGGCTGGAAGGTTTTCACCAGGATATTGCGCTTAACCTGCAAGGCGCTTCCGTGGTGAGCGGTGGCCCGGTAGGATTTGGCGAGCGCCGCCATGTCTACCGGAGGTTCATAGTAGTCCTGGCCCGCCATCCAGCAGCCGGTGTAAAGCATGTCGTATCGGTCCATCACCGGTACCGGATCACCGAAGGTGAATGCTTCGACGCTTTTGCTCATCAGTAAATCTCCATCATGCTGCCACCGCGTTCGGTGGGGCCTTCGAGTGGTTCGTGGGACAGCGCGTGCATCACGGCCCAGGCCAGGTCCGCGTGGCCGGTATCTTCGCTTCGTCCGGATTTGTAGGTTATCTGCCGCTGCGAATCCGTCATTGCCCGCCGGATCGCCATAAAGCTCTGGGCCATGTCGCTCCATCCCGCATCGAACTGGAGCCGTCCGCGGTCGATGATGTTTTGTGTCTTGATCACCAGGCGGGCCTTAACGTCTGGCGAATAGTTGAAGCGGGTAACCGCCGGGAAGAACTTCTCCACCAACTCGGCAACGGCTTCACCCAGCCCGGTAGTGTCCATGCCAATGAATGAAACGTTGTACCTTTTGGTGAGCTTCCTGATTTCTTCGGCCTGCTTTTCATAGTCCAGCCCGCGAAGGCGGATTTTTTCCACCACTCGATGCGGGCGGCTCGCGGATTTTGACGGCAGCACCACCACAAGCCCTGCCCCGTCGCCATCTTCACCACTGCCGGAAGGGTCATAACCCAGCCAGACTTCAAGATCACCCAGCGGCCTGTCTGCGTAGGGCTTCAGCTCCCGCCACTCCACCCAGCTGTCCACCATGCAGCGCTGAAGCTTGGCCAGGGGGAATACCGCATGGGTGTCATCCACGAACTGGCACATCAACAGGTTTGAGTACTCGTCCTCGGAGTACTCCATCTGCAGCTGGTCGATATCGAACAGGTCACAACCGCCGGCCATGGCATCTTCCACCGTGACGATCTGCCGCCACTGCCCATCCGCGCAGGCCATACCATTGGCCAGGGCTGCATGGGAGGTGTCCACGGTTACCCGCTTGTCTTTGGCCCGGCGCTTGTTGAACTGTTCGCCGGTCCAGAATGGGTAGGCTTCATGAGTGATCGCTGAAGGTGTGGAAAAGTAGGTCTGGCTCCATTTCTTGTGCATGGCCATGCCGGAAGCCACTTTCCGGAACTGCTGAAAGCTCTGGATCCAGAAGTACTCATCCATGTAAAGGTCGCCATGGTAACTCTGGGCAGTCCGCACGTTAGTGCCGAGGAAATACAGCGTTGCCCCATTGGGCAGAACCAGCGGATCACCGCGCAGCTCCACGCCGGTGGTGTCTTTCACGAACTGAACGATGTACTGCCGGAAAACGTGCGCCTGGGCTTTTGAGGCGCTGAGGAAAATCTTGTTTTTGCCGGTGTGGAACGCATCCACAATGGCTTCCCGGGCGAAGTACCAGGTTGCACCTATCTGGCGAGACTTCAGGATATTGCGGATCCGGTTGGTCAGGCCGGCCACCTTCCACTTGTGCTGGTAGTCGAACAGGGATTCTTCGAACGCCGTGGTGATTTCTTGCAGGCCTTCGTCGCCGATGTCGTTCTTTGCTTTGCGTGGTGCCCGGTTACGCTCCTGAATGTTCGGGTTCAGGTCTGATTCGCGGCCAGACTCCTGGTACTTGTGCACTCTTGCAAGTCGCTCAATCTGACGGCCCAGAAGGTCAATTTCTTTAAAGTCCTTCCCCTCTTTTTGGTCCTTGAAGAGCAGTTGCACCATGCGGGCTTCCAGCGATGCTTCCACCCGCTGAATCGGTTCTGCGTCATCCCATTTGAACCGCTTTTTCCAGTTATGGAAGAGCTGCGGGCTGATGCCAAGCTCTTCGGCAATGCGCTGAGGCCGCCATCCCATCCAGTAGAGGGTGCGGGCTTTCACAAAGTGTTCGCGGTAATCCGATTCAACAGTCTTATCCATGCGGTCAGCGTAATGGCTGCGCGCGCGGGTTCAGCGGACGGGGTTTTGTGAGGAGTAACGGGACAACTGCGGCAGGTTGGCTTCACATGCGCCAGCCACGAATCTGGGGGCACTGAGTGACATCACTGGATAAGCATCGCCCAACAGCGTGGGAGTGGCAAGATGAAAAAATGGTTCCGAGTGGCTACTGAAGGCGCCACTACCGATGGCCGGGCAATCAGCCGGGCCTGGATCGAGCAGATGGCGGCAAACTTCAACCGGGAGAAGTACGGCGCCCGGGTCTGGCTTGAGCACATGCGTGGAATTTTCGCGGACGGACCTTTCAAGGCATTCGGCGATGTAACGGCCGTGAAGGCCGAAGAAAATGCCGAAGGCAAGCTGGAACTGTTCGCGGAAATCGACCCGACAGATGACCTGGTCAAGATGACCAAGGACCGCCAGAAGATTTACACCTCCATCGAAGTGGATCCTGAATTCGCCGACTCTGGCGAAGCTTACCTGGTTGGCCTGGCGGTTACCGACTCCCCGTCATCGCTGGGCACCGAGATGTTGCAGTTCAGCAGCCAGGCAAAGAACAACCCCCTGAATACTCGAAAGCAGCGCCCGGAAAACCTCTTCTCCGAAGCCATGGAGGTTGAGCTGGACTTCACGGAAGAAGCCGGAGAAGAGAGCGGCACCGATGGCCAGCAGGCCGGGGAAACTCTGTTCAGCAAGGTCAAGGCTCTGTTCAGCAAGCACAAGGATGCCAATGCAGCCCGCTTTTCCGAGTTCAAGGCAGACCTGGAAAAGACGCTGGAGCTGTTCGTCAGTGATGGCCAGCAACTGCGCAGCGCCATGGACGAAGTGCAGCACGAGTACAGCCAGCTGAAACAGGCCCATGAAGCCCTGGAGAAAAGCTTCAACGACCTGAAAGCGGAGCTGGAAAGCACCCCTAACCCGAAATTCTCCCGCACCCCGGCCACTGGTGGTCAGGACGCAATTCTTACCGACTGCTGAGGAAGTCAGATTATGCGCAACGAATCCCGAGTACAGTTTAACAAGCTTCGTCAGCAGATCGCGAAGCTCAACGGTGTTGAGTCTGCAGCGGAAACCTTCGCCGTGGAACCCTCCGTCCAGCAGCGGCTGGAACAGCGCATCCAGGAGTCCAGCGACTTCTTGAATCGCATCAACGTCATTGGCGTGGATGAGATCAAAGGCGAGAAGATCGGCCTGGGCGTTGGCTCCACCATTGCCGGCCGCACCGATGTATCCGCCAAGGACCGCACCCCGCGTGACCTGAGCGACATGGGCGCCAACGGTTATGAGTGCTTCCTGACCGAGTTCGACACCGCTGTGCCCTATGCCAAGATCGATGCCTGGGCCAAGTTCCCGCAGTTCCAGGCCATGCTGCGCGACGCGATTGTTCGCCAGCAGGCCCTGGACCGGATCATGATTGGCTTCAACGGCACCAGCGCCGCCGCCGAAACCGACCGCGCGACCAACCCGCTGCTGCAGGATGTCAATATCGGCTGGCTGCAACACTACCGCACCACCTCTCCGGAGCGGGTCATGGATGAAGTAGTTGACGCATCCGGCAAGGTAAACGTGGGCGCTTCTGGCGACTACAAGAACCTGGACGCCCTGGTGTATGACGTAGTCCACAGCATGCTGGACCCTTGGTTCCGTGAGAGCCCGGATTTGGTTGTGCTGCTGGGCCGCACCCTGATGCAGGACAAGTACTTCCCGCTGATCAATCAGGACAACGCCCCGACCGAACAGCAGGCACTGGATCTGATCGTGAGCCAGAAGCGCCTCGGCGGTCTGCCAGGCATGCAGGTGCCATTCATTCCGGATGGCACAATGATGATCACCACGCTGGACAACCTGTCCATCTACTACCAGAACGGCGGCCGCCGCCGTCACATCATGGACAACCCGAAGCGCAACCGCATCGAGAACTACGAATCCTCCAACGAGGCCTATGTAGTGGAAGACTTTGGTGCCGGTGCAGTGGTTGAGAACATCACACTGGTGTAAAGGAGGCGTAATGGTCAGTCCAGCCAAGAAACGCTTCGAAGAAGCCCGAGCCGCCCGAGAGGCGGCCGAGGCCGAAGCACAGGAGAAAGCCAGGAAGGAACGCGAAGCCCGGCAACGGAAAGCAGATGAACGCCGGAAGCACGTGGTTAGCGGTCCTCGCTCAGAAAGCGAGCCGGCCCACCGGATCATGAGCCCGGCCGAAAAGCGGTTTCAGGCCCAGCAGGCCAGAAAGGACGCCGCCGCCGGGACCCCTGACCGCCCTACTGGCGATTCCTACAATCTGCACAAAGCGGCCATCATTGAAGACAGCCGCCGCCTGCACGATATCGAGAGCATCGAGCGCAAGATCGAAGCCAAGCGCGAAATGCTGCCCAACTATGAAGGCTACGTGGCAGGAGTGCTGGAAGCAGGAACCGGCCAGCAGGATGACGTGCTCATGACGCTGATGGTCTGGTACCTGGACGTAGGCGACCTGAAAACCGGCCTTGATATTGCCGATTACGCGGTCAAGCACGGCCTGGAAACCCCGGACCGGTACCAGCGTAAAACCGCCAACCTGGTGGCCGAGGAAGTGGCCGACTTCGCCCTGAAACTGGACGAAGACGCGGAGGATAAGGAAGAAATCCGGGAGCAAGTGCTGCGGACGGTGGACTACTTTGCCGATGCTGATATGCACGACCAGGTGAAGGCCAAGCTTTACAAGGCACTGGGCAACCTGGACCAGGCCACGGGCCGGCCCGAGAGTGCCATTGCCGCGTTTGAGCGGGCCCTGGATCTGAATGATCGCGTAGGCGTGAAAAAGGACATCGAGCGCCTGAAAAAAGAACTGAAGAATTCCGGCGAGTAGCCGGACCCGAGTCGTACCACGACGCCAGGCGGCACGGGGCCCTGAGCCAAGGCTGCGCCGGAAGCTCTACGGCCCCGTCCACCGCCTTCACCCGGAGGCACCATGAGCCTGATTGCAGCCGGTGGTTCCACCGAGCCAGTAACCATCACCAACGCGCCATTTTTCCCGGATCTTCAGCTGATGGAGTTCCGAGAATCTATGCGCCTGGACGGCACCGTTACCGATGAGCGCGCCGTCCACGCCCTGGAATCAGCCATGTTCGATGTTAACCGCTCACTTGCCGATTTCATGGTGTCGAGTAAAGAGCAGGGCTTTGACAGCCTGGAGGATGTTCCGGATTCAGAATGGCAGCCCATGGGAACCAAGGTTCGCCTGTACCTCCGCGCCACCTGGTGCCTGGCAAAAGCCAACCTCATCGAGCGGTACCGGGATTATGATGCCACCCGCTCTGCTCACGACCGTGCAGATGCCATGGACATCACGGGGGATGATCTTCGCCGTGACGCTTCCTGGGCGATTTCCGATATCCGGGGAGCCCATCGAACCACCGTGGAGCTGATCTGATGCGAGAAGTCAGAGCCTTGCAGGGCGACACCGTGGACCGGATCTGTCACCGCGTGTACGGCCAGACCGCCGGCATCACCGAGGCAGTCTATGAAGCCAACCCGGGGCTGGCCGAAAAAGGCCCGGTCATACCCATGGGCACTCTGGTGAGGCTGCCAGAGGCGACCACTCAACCGACAAAAGCGACCGTCCAGTTGTGGAATTAGGGAGACGGCATGCCGCCAGAAAAGGCTGAAACCATGCAACTGCAAGAGATGGTCGCCCTTGATTGGGCGGCAAGGCTCAGACACCTGGAAGACCTGCACCCGCGGGTGAACTCGCTGGAAAGCGCCGTGGCGGGTCTGCACAAAGACCTGCAGAACCTGGCGGAGGATCAGAAGGAAAACCACAAGGAAATACAGCAGTCCTTGAAGGATTACCTGGAGCACAGCCAGGAGCGAATGGACAAGGGTGAATCGGCGATGCAAGGCGCAATTAACCGCCTGGACAACAACGTCACCGGGCTGGCCCGGAAGGTCTGGTTCTTCGCCGGCGCGGTCTGGGTTCTCTTAGGTGCCGCCGGAATTGCCTTCGCAATGCGAAAAGAGTTGTTTAGCGCCGCCGCAGCGATGATAGGAGCAACGCCATGATGATCAGAATCGGAGACGTGGGCCAGCAAGTTTCAGCGCTGCAGGCCAAGCTCAACAATGCCGGCGCCAACCTTGAAGTGGATGGATGGTTCGGCGAAGCAACCGAGAAAGCCGTTGTCCGATTTCAGCGCCAGCAGGGCCTTATGGTCGACGGCATCGCCGGCCCCGCTACCCTGGCGCGCCTGGAACCGTCGGGTACCGAAGGTGCCAGCAAATCCCTTGCCGAAAAGGACATTAAGGCCGCAGCCCGAAAGCTTGCGGTTCAGGTGGCCGCCATCAAGGCGGTAACGGAAGTGGAGAGCCGGGAATCCGGTTTCTTGCCCTCCGGCCGGCCAGTCATTCTGTTTGAGCGCCACGTTATGTACCGGCAGCTGCCAGCCGCAACCCGGGATCAGGCCGCCGAGAACTTCCCGGCCCTGGTCAACCGAAAGCCCGGCGGTTATGTGGGCGGGGAATCCGAGTGGCGCCGCCTGCAGCGGGCGTGCGCAATCGACAGAAACAGCGCCATCGAGTCTGCCAGCTGGGGCCTGTTTCAGATCATGGGCTTTCACTGGCAGGCATTGGGCTATGCTTCTGCCGCCGATTTCTCGGAAGCCATGCACCAAAATGAAGGCGAACACCTGGAAGCGTTCGTTCGGTTTATCAAGCAAGACAGCCGCTTGCACAAGGCGCTGAAGGCCAGAGACTGGCAGGCCTTTGCCGAGCGCTACAACGGCCCAGCCTACGCTCGCAACCAGTACGACAACCGCATGGCCGCAGCCTACGACCGGCACCGCGGGCTGGGGCGTGCCGCGTGAAGCTCACACCCGAACAGCTGGATGCCTGGCGCGCAGTGCCCAGGCTTCTTGTACTCCTTTATGGCTGGCTCTGCTTCGACACCCATCAGTGGTACACATCCCTGGCTGACCCAACCACCCCGCAGCAGCTGTACGCCAGCGTGATCTGGACAGCAGCGGCCGCGTGGTTTGGCTTCTACGTAAACAGCGGGAGAAGGCAGGAATGAAGGTCTACCTGGTAATCGGCCTGGTGGTTTCGGCCTTGATCGGCGCCCTCTGGTACAGCATTGAACGCAACCTTGAAACCAGCAGCCAGCTGGCTACCGCGTCAGGCGCTCTGGATCAGCAAGCGCAGGAGGCCGAAAAGGCCAAAACGCAGCTCATCGAGATGAAAGCCGAGAGAGACCGGCTGGTTGATCGCCTGGACCGGATCCGCGTCACCGAATCCGGCCTCAAGTCTGCCCTTGAGTTGGAGCGGGCCAAACGAGCCCGACTGGAGAAAGAGAATGAAGCCTATCGCAACTGGTCTCGCACTGACCTGCCTGATGCTGTTATCCGCATGCTCCGGGCAGGTCCGATACGTGCAGACGACAGACTACCTGGTGTGCGGGAACGTGAAGGCCCTGGCAGTGGAAGAGCGGCATCCGAGCCGGCAGGCAGCAGCGAAGAACGGCGACCTGCTGGACCTGATTGATCAGTACGACATCAAGCTGACCACCCAGAACCGGCGCATGACAGAGATCCGCGCTGAAATCGACAGCTGCACCCAACAGGCCGGGGACATGAGCGAGACGGAAAAGCCATGAAGAAACTGACAGACTTGCGGGCCCACCTGCTCGACAATGTGCCAAACCTGAAGCGCAACCCGGACAAGCTGCTGACATTCATCGAAGACGGCAGCATCGAATTCTGGGAAGGCCCCAACCTCAGCCACCTGTATGCGTTCCCCGTTCAGCTGATCATCACAGACTACTCCGGACCGGTGGATGACATCATCCTTCCGGTTCTTTCATGGCTGAAAATCAGGGAGCCGGGCCACGACCCGAAAAACACTCTCAGGTTCGAAGCGGAGCTGCTGAAAAACAACAGCTACGACATCGCCATCACCGTTCAGGTTACCGAGCGGGTCATTGTTAAGGCCACGGATGCCGGCCTGGACGTTGAGCACATTCTGCCCGAACCACCCATGGAAATGGATGCCACTGAGTGGCAGATCATCATGGATCTTCACGGCCTGGAGGAGGATGTAGACTTTGACGACTGACGATATCGAAGCGCTCTCCGGATGGGCTGAGCCATTGCTCCGGAAAATGGCGCCCACTGAGCGCCGTAATCTCATGAAATCGATATCCCGCGAGCTCCGGAAATCCAATCAGGCGCGAATGAAGAAACAGGAAGGCCCGGACGGGGACCGTTGGGAGCCAAGGAAGCCCCGGAAATTCAAAGGAAAATCCGGGGGAATTCGGAAGAAGGCCATGTTTACCAAGCTGAGGACGGCGAAATACCTGAAGGTTCGCACGGATCCGGACACGGCCGGCCTTTCCTTCGGCGGCATCGCCGGGCGGATCGCCCGCACTCACCATTACGGCCTACGGGCCAAAGTTGACCGCGACGGCCCCACCTACGATTACCCGGAACGCCGCCTGCTCGGCACCAGCCGCGAAGACCTGGAAATGATTGCCGAAAAGATCCTGGAGCACGTTACTCCGTAGCGGTTCATTTTGTGACGCAAGGCGCTACAACGCGCCAAACTTCCCGTTGTGATAGCCGGCCCTACAAACTGGGGGCATGGACAGGATCACTGAAGCATTCCGGCTAATCAACAACATCGTGCGCATCGGCACCATTGCCGAAGTGGACGTGTCCCGGGCCCGCGCCCGCGTGAAGGCTGGCGACAACCTGACAGGATGGAGACCGTGGGCATCAGCCCGAACCGGCACCACTATAGACTGGGACCCTCCCACCGTGGGTGAACAGGTTGTGCTGTTTTCGCCTGCCGGCGACCTGGCCCAGTCGATCATCTTTACCGGGCTTTACGCCGGTAATGCACCCAAAGACAGCGCAGATATTTACCACCGCCAGTTCCCGGATGGATCGCGGATCACTTACGACCACCAGAAGAAGCTCCTGGACGTGCACCTGTCCGGAGAGGCCACCATCAACGTCACTGGCGATGCCACCCTGAACATTGGCGGCAACGCAAAAGCAGCGGTAGGCGGGAACTGCGACCTGGACGTGACCAAGGTCTGCAAGGTCAGCGCCCAGATGATCCACCACAACGGTGGTAAAGGCGTTGTCACCCAGGGGCATATCTGTCACTTCACCGGAAACCCACACGGCGACGGTTCCAGCACCGTTACGGCAGGGAAATAGCCATGGCACTGAGCAAAGACCAACTCAAAGGCCGGATTGTCAGCGAGATGCAGGCGATGGGCGCAACCGCCACCGGCAAGCACAGCTGGGTAGAGCGCATGGCAGAAGCCATCGCCAGCGCCGTGGTGGATGAGATTCAGCAGAACGCACAAGTTCCGGTAACCGGCGGCTCCTCCGCCGGGAACTACAAGGTGACCTGATGGGGATGAACTCAGCCAATGGGCGAGCGCTAACCGGCAATGACCACATCCGGCAAAGCCTGACTGACATACTGGCCACCCCGCTGGGGACCCGGGTCATGCGCCGTGACTATGGGTCGCTCATCCCGGAGCTGATCGACCAGCCGCTGAACAACGCCAACCTGCTGAGACTTTACAGCGCTGCAGTGGTGGCCATCGCCCAGTGGGAGCCCAGAGTAAAGATCAACCGGGTAACGCGCTCCCTGAGCAGTGCCGGCCAGGCCACTCTGTCCATTGAGGCCACCAGGGCCGCAGACGGATCACAGCAACGCTTTGACGTACCAATCGGGGGCGCGTAATGCCTAGCCAGATCGATCTATCAAGACTGCCAGCCCCGACAATCATCGAGCCGCTGGACTACGAAACCATCCTGCAGAGCCGTAAGGATCGATTACTGCAGCTCACACCAGAGTCCGAACGCGCCGAGCTGGCCGAGACGCTAGCACTGGAAAGCGAGCCGCTAACGAAATTCCTGGAAGAGTCGGCCTATCGCGAACTGAATCTGCGCCAGCAGCACAACGAGCGCGCCAAGTCGCTTTTGCTGGCTTATGCCGAAGGCCCAGAACTGGACCATATCGGCGTGACCTACTACATGACCGAGCGCCTGGAGCTCGCGCCCGGAGACCCGGAAGCCGAGCCTCCTGTGCCTCCGACCATGGAAAGTGATGCCGACTACCTGCGCCGAATCCTGCTGGCGCACGACGCCTTCAGCACCGCAGGCAGCCGCGAGGCCTACCGTTATTTTGCCCTGACTTCCAGCTCAGCCGTTAAAGACGCCGAGGCCGTTCGCCCCATCGCTGGCGTGGTGCAGGTATACGTTCTTTCCCGCGAGGGCGATGGCGAAGCGCCGCCGGCGCTGGTTGATGCGGTGGAAGCAGCGCTGAACGAGGAATCTGTCCGGCCGCTTACCGATACCGTGAGAGTGGGCAGCGCCACCGTGCTGAAGTTCCAGGTATCAGCAACTCTGGAGATTCAGAGCGGCCCTGATACCGAAGTCGTCGCCGCAGAAGCCAAGCGCAAGGCACGCGAATACATCGAGCAGCGGCACGCTCTTGGCGAAACCATTGTTCTAGGAGCACTGGAGGCCCGGCTTTACGTGCCAGGCGTTGAGCGAGCAACACTGACCAGCCCCGTTTCCGACATTGGTGGCGACCCGAGCCAGGCACCCTACTGCACTGGAATCGAGGTGACAGCGAATGGGTAGTCTGCTGCCACCAAACACCACACAGCTTGAGCACAGGATCGAGCAGGTCTCCAGCGATCTGGCGAAGGCGACAGCGCCGCTGGACACGCTGTGGGATGCTCAGCGCCTCCCAGCTCACATGCTGCCGTGGCTGGGCTGGGCAACCGGGGTTGACCACTGGAGCCCCGAATGGTCCGAGCAGGTCAAGCGAGACGCGATAGACGAGGCCATCCCCATTCGCCGCAAGCGCGGCACCGTCTGGGCAGTTCGCCGGGCGCTGGAGGTCTTGGGCTTCAGTGACGTGGAGATCCTGGAGCACGCAAAGCAGGACGCCGCATGGCGTGAAGCGGGCGGGCTCTACATTGACAGCAGCTGGAGCCTGAGCGGCGCTGAAGTGCTAGGTGGCGACCTGGTTGACCCGCCCCAAGTAGTCACCACCAACTGGGCTCAGTACGCCCTGGCTTTCAATATCGCGGACGCCCCTTTCACCACGGCGGACCAGCGCCGTGTCCGGGATCGAGTAAGAGAACGCAGCACCCTGCGTGCTGAACTGGTAGCCCTGCTGTATCGCTACGCAGCTACCTGGAGCGCGGTCATTACGGTTGGGCCACTGACCCAGACCGTCAATCAGTCCTGGACTGGTTGCGAGGGCGCTGGGGTCCACCGCGCGCGACAGCTGATGGGCTGCTGGTCACTATCAGGAAGCTATGAGCCCCGGCTCCTGGATAAGGCCACGCGCCTGAACGGATCGGTAAACCTGACAGGACAGCGACCCACCGGCGCTGCGCTCGACGAAGGCTGGGGAGCCTCCGTCATCGAGGTGCACCAGAAAACCACCGCCTCCGCTCAGGCCTCAAGCCGCAACAACTGGGCCCTGGGCGAGACTGATTCTGACCAACTGGACGCCAGCTGGAGCCTGAACGAAGTCGTTGACGGTCACCGGGCCCTTGACGGCCATTGGGGGCTTCAACTTAGTCGGCTTTACCAGGTCCGGCGCCCTCCCCTGGACGGCTCCCGATTGCTAGGCGAAGAGATCACCATTCCATCCATTGGGACAACCGTCCAGGCCGTGTTACTTGACCGCAGACAGCGCAAGGAGATCCGATTGTGAGCACCGTTATACCCGCATCCGAAACCTACAGAGCGAAGATAGCTGCAGCCGCCGCAGCCGGCACCAGCGTGCCAGCCGTTACTTATGTGGCCTGGGGAACCGGCAGCACGCCTTCCAGTCCGTCCGATCAGTCCCTGGAAAGCGAAGTCCACCGACAGCCGGTGGATTCCGCCGTGGCCGATGGTGTCGCCCTGAAGCTTTGGGCCCGGCTGCATGGCGATAGCGTCCTGGGCCTTGCGATCCGCGAGATCGGTTTTTTTGATTCCGAAGGCGATCTGGCCTCGCGCAGAGTTCATAGCCCGCTGGAACTGGATCCCGGCTCCAGCATCGTCTCGACACTAGACCTGCAATTCTGACTATCATCACGAGGATGTTCCCATGACACAGCAAATCACCATTACAGACCCGCAGTTCAGCGAAGAGCTGCGCGCCGTCCAGACCACTGACCCGGCACACCCGGACACCTGGAACCCGCAGTTCACGGCGCTGCTGAAAAACGACCACTGGCTGCGCGATCTGATCATGCAGACTCAGGGCCAGGTGGAAGACATTCTGGGCAGCGACCAGCTCGACGCCCTGGTTCAGTACGGCGCGCAGCGTGTGTTCACCGAGCGCGACCTGCAAGTGCCTGCGTTTACAATCACCAGCGCGGTAGGCGGTGACGATTCTATCGACCTGGACAGCACCGAAGGCGTCGAGGTGGGCCAGCACTATGCCATTAATGACAGCGGTAACGTGCAGGTGGTCCTCGTGGCTGAGGTGCTTTCCGCTACACGCATCACACTCACCACCACCCTAATCAGCACCGTGACCAATGGCTCAAAACTTAGCCGGAGCGCGCCGGGCCACTACTTC
>Ga0209300_1000713_pt1 | contig 15318 bp, 14 predicted proteins | sample Shrwel_input2_RT_FD_187535 | JGI IMG/M metagenome (GOLD analysis project Ga0209300, IMG submission 187535) | Subsurface microbial communities from deep shales in Ohio, USA - Utica-3 well 1 S input2 RT (SPAdes) (version 2) ... | reverse complement strand
TTTGAATTTTTTCGCTTAAATATCCATTTTTTACTTAAAAAAATAACATTTGGGTATTGACTATGGGTTTAAATAATTATATAATGTAATAAATAAGAATAATTTGTCGAAATTTGTTATGAAAGGAGAATTAACATGAAATCTACTGGTATCGTCCGTAAAATTGATGATTTGGGTAGAATGGTAATTCCAATCGAACTCAGAAAAACTATGAATATCAATAAAAAAGACCCAATGGAAATCTTCGTAGACGAGGAAAAAATAGTTCTCAAAAAATATGAACCAGCCTGTATTTTCTGCGGCAGCGCAGATGACACCATCGAATATAAAGGTAGAACCATCTGTGGTGAGTGCATGGATAATATGAAGGAATTAGAAGAACAAAAATAATATTTTACCCAAATAACAAAAATTGGATATTGATCTTTAAAAAAATAGCACCTTAATTGATGCTATTTTTTTCTTTCATATTTTATATTTATTAAATTATATTCTTAGCTAATTTTAACTTACCTTAAAAATACATGACCGCCAATTCTGGTTACAAAATTACGATGAGATATCCAGGCCGTATTTGTGGCAATATCCGGATTATAGAAATAAACCGAACCTAAAGTTGGATCATAACCCAGTAAAGCGGCTCTTGCTGCCTGCAGTTCTTCTTCACCAGGATAATAGTTAGCCTGGCCATCCATTAAACTGCTGAACTGACCTTTCTGTAAGATAACATCTCTAATTGTATTAGGGAACTGATTACTGCAGATTCTGTTCAAAATAACAGAACCAACAGCTACCTTACCTTTAAAGTTTTCACCTCTTGCCTCTCCGTGGATAATTCTGGCAAGTAAAATTATATCATCTCTTGATATGTTGTAGTTTAATTCTGCTTTTAAATCAGGCATTACTGCAAATGAACTTTCACCAAAAATACCATCTACCTGAAGTCCATTATCCTTTTGAAATATTTTTACTGCTTCTGCTGTTCCTGCCCCATATAATCCATCTATACTTCCATTATAATAATTTAATTGCTTTAATTTCTGCTGTAATACTGCTACATCTATTCCTTCGTCACCCTTCTGCATCACCCTACTTCTAAATTCAGCCAAATCCAGAGCTTCTGCTGCTTCGAGATTGACAAAAGACACCATTATTAGGAGTAACATTACCGAGATTAGAATTCTACTTTTGCTCAGCATCATAAATTACCTCCCTGTTGTAAACTGATAGTCAAATGTATAATATAATCTTCCTCCTTTTCTTCTTCCAACACAACAAATTTCAAACTTATAAACTTATTATCACTGATACATGCTTGTAAACTTTATCATAAACAATAACTGACTGAATGTCAAATGTTCTTATCTTACAATTTGTTAACAAATCAACCATTAAATTTAAGATCTAAGCTGTGGCAGCTGTTATGAGGAAAATTATTATCAAAGCAGTTAATTATTTTTCTTCAGCAATCAGCTCAACTTTAAACTTTTGACCCAAATCGACCATTATTTCCTTAACTTCAGCTTTAGTACCTTCGGTAACATCAATCCAGATTTCACCTGGATTATCATGATCCACATTAACAGTACCAATTCCTTCATATGCTTTGATTATCATATCGATAAAATTAATTTCCTGGACATCAACCTCATATCTTAGTTTTTGAGTATCCTTCATTTCAATTCTCCTTTTTACGGCGCAGTAAAGAACCTGCAGGGACTTCTGCAGCAATGGGTATTCTAATTAGCTGTTTGGGGTGGGGAGCTGCCTCTATCTCTGCTCCCTCATCATTGAGCAGATAATCTGCAGTGATGGTGAAAGTTTTACGGCCGGGAATTACTAATTCCAACCTGTCATCTTTAAAAATCTTATTTCTAACCTCAACAACTGCTTCCTCTGCAGCTTGATCATAGGCTTTAACTACACCCATAAAATCATAAGTTCGCAAATAGGAAGAACTTTCGTACCTCTGACCTTCAGCTCCAGGGTTACCGTAATAAAAACCGCTGGTATAATCGCGGTGGCTTATTTTTCTGAGTTCTGCTAGAAGCTCCGGGTCAGCTTCAAAGTTTTCTGGATCCTCATAATATTGATCTATTAACTGCCGGTAAGTATTGATTACAGTTGCGGCATAATGAACACTCTTCATCCTGCCTTCAACCTTTAAACTGCTTAAACCAATCTCAATTAATTCTCCAATTTCTTCTGCCAGATTTAAATCTCTGGAGTTCATGATAAAAGTACCCTGATCATTTTCTTCAATTGGATAATACTCTCCCGGTCTTTTTTCTTCTACCAGATGATATTTCCAGCGGCAGGACTGAGCACAATCTCCCTTATTTGCATCACGGCCAACAAAATAATTGCTGAGGAGACAGCGGCCCGAATAAGAAATACACATTGCGCCGTGAACAAAATATTCTAGTTCTACTTGGCCCTTTGTCTTCTCTGCCATTTCTTTAATTTCATCCCTTCCGAGCTCCCGGGCCAAAATTATCCGCTCTGCTCCCTGTTCAGCCCAAAAAAGAGCAGAGGCCCAGTTAACATTATTAGCCTGGGTGCTGATGTGAATTTCCATCTCCGGCATCTCCTTTTTGACAAAGGCAAATACTCCGGGATCAGAAATTATAAGAGCATCTAAATTGAGTTTTTTAATCTGTTCTATATATTCTGGAAGTTGAGCCAGTTCTTTGTTATGTGGAATCATATTTAAGGTCATATAGACCTGCTTCTCCCGCTGATGAGCAAATTCTATTCCTTCTACAAGCTCCTCAACAGTAAAGTTGTCTGCTCCGGCTCTTAAACCAAAGTTTAAACCTCCACAATATACAGCATCAGCACCAAATAAAATGGCAGTTTTTAGTTTTTCTAAACTTCCAGCTGGTGCCAGTAATTCTACTTTATTCATTTATATCTTTCCTCCTGCTAATCGCCATCCCATCACCTGCTGTAACTATTGTTGAATCAAGTTCTGGATGGTTCATTATTAATTTTAAATATTTTTTTAAATTATTGACCATTGTTCTAATTTTATGTCTTGTTTCTCCTTCTTTAAGAACCTTACCTTTATAAAGCACATTATCTGAAATCAAAAGTCCTCCTGGAGCTAAAAGCTCCATTAAATATTCAAAAAGATAAAAATACTGCCCTTTGGCAGCATCAAGAAAAATAAAGTCATAATCCTCTTTTAAATACAGCAAAACATCAAAGGCATCTCCAACCTTTAAATCAATTTTAGCCTGATAATTAAATTTCAAAAAATTTTCTTTTGCCTGCTGGGCCCGGCTGGGATTCAATTCTACTGCTGTAATCTGCGCCAGCTCAGAACTGTATTTTGCCAGCAGCATAGTCGAAAAACCATGAGCAGTACCAATTTCTAAAATTCTCTGTGGTTTTTTGATCTGCAGCTGCAGTTTTAATAAATCAGCCGCATCTCGATCAATAATTGGAATATGGATCTCTTTACAGTTCTTTTCAATTTCAGCAAATTGCCGGTCTATATATTTACTTTTAGAAAATTTGCTGTTAATATCAGTAATTTTCATAATCTACTTCCTCATATAATATACTTAGTGATATTGATTAAATCTTCTAGTACATAATTAATGCAGCTCTCGCTGTTTTTGCAGATGTTCCTCATAGCTCTCTGTAAAGACATGGCTGCCATCCTCACGAGCAAAATAAAATAAATAATCACTTTCAGCAGGATTAATTGCTGCATTTACTGCCAGCTTACCCGGATTTGCTATTGGAGTAGGCGGCAGCTCATTTATTTTGTAGGTGTTATATGGTGAATTAATTTTCAGATCATCATAAAGAACTCTTTCTGTCCTCTCAGGCAAGGCATACTGAATTGTAGCATCCAGCTGCAGCGGCATCCCTCTTTCTAAACGGTTATAGATAACTGAAGCTATTAATTTATTTTCTGCTTTCTTTTTACCTTCTTTTTCAATTAAAGAAGCAATTATTAAAAGCTCATAAGCTGAATAACTTCTGCTTTCTGCAGCCTGTTTTAAAAGAGGCTGTCTCTGCTCAATAAAATGATTGATTAATGACTCGGCTATATCTTGTTCATCATAACTCATCGGAAAATTATAGGTTTCTGGAATAATAAAGCCTTCTGCAGGATAAAGCTCAGTCAACTCAAAAAACTCATCTTTTAAATTTCTTTCTATCTCTATTTTTGAAAGCTCTTTATTGATTTTTTTTTCTAAAACTTCCCGCTTATATTTCGGCAGCTCTATAGCAGCAAATCTATTTAGAATTTCTGTCATAGTAAATCCTTCAGGAATAGTAACATTAAATTCTTCTTCATCTCCCTGCTGTAATTTCTCTATAATTTCCAGAAGAGTATTCGAAGTTGAAAAGCGATAATAACCTGCCAACAAATTATTTGCTTCCTTAAAACGAAGCAGCAAATAAAAAACGGTAGAAGATTTGATAACACCTTCTTCTTCCAGCAGATTTGAAATTTCCCTACCGCTCATCCCTCTTTTTATCTCCACCAATATATCTCTTGGTTCAGCCTTATTTATGGGCTCCATTAAAGAATAAGCTTTCAGCGAAAAACTAAGTATTATAATAAAGATTAAAAATAAAAAAGCTGCTCTTTTCAACTTCAAACTCTTCCTCTCATGATATAAATAATATTGATTTAAAACTAATTTTTGCTCAAAATTTCAGCAGTACAGTATAAAAAATAACTCTATTCGTCTATACTTTCTAAATATGCAGTTTGAACTTTTTCGAATTCCTCTTTTTCTTCAACAGGAATAATTATTTCTTCTTCACCTTCGTTAATTATTTTAACTACTGTAGCATCAGCGTTTTCTCCAGCTCTCGCATCAACAATAATCAGATATTTTATCCCTTCAATCACCAGATCATCTTCTATAATAAAACGGCTCTCACCTGTGCCATCTGATAAAACCAGTTCCTTTTCGTCTTCGTCAATCCAAAACTTACCATTACTCATTATAATTTCCCCTTTCTTTTTATAGTTTGTGAATGATTTCTTCTGTACCTGGTACAAATCAATCGATTTGTACCAGGTACCTATAGCTTTACTTTGAATCAAGATAGGACTGTAGAATTAAAGAAGCAGCCATCTTGTCGATCACTTTTTTTCTGCCTTTGCGGCTGACATCAGCCTCCAGCAGTACATTTTTAGCCTGACTTGTTGTTAGGCGTTCATCCTGAATCTGAATCGCAAGCTCAAGATTATTTTTTAAAAAATTAATAAAACCCTGAGTTATTTCCGCCCTCTTACCCATTGTTCCATCCATATTGTAAGGCATTCCAACTACAATCTCTTCGACCTCATATTTATCTATGTATTCCTTAATTTCTAGCAATAATTCCTGATGACCATGCATCTGCAGAGTTGTCAGCGGCTGAGCTGTCCAGCCCAGAGAATCACTAACTGCTACTCCAACTCTTTTGTTGCCATAATCTAAAGCTAAAATCCTCAAATCTTTTGCCTCCAATTTTCTTTCTTCAATAAAATATTATATAATCATTTTAGCAAATAAGCAAATTTATAGCTTAATTATAAGTAATTTTATCAATTTTAATTAAACTCTGGAGGCCAGAAATGAATAAAGCAATTATTACCCACGTAAAAAGAGAGTCTGAACCTTTCAATATGCAGCAGCGACATTATCATAATCAGTTTGAAATTTACTATCTTTTAAAAGGTGAGCGCAATTATTTTATTAATCAGCGGAGTTATCATGTTAGAAAAGGTGATCTGGTTTTAATCAATAAGAATATTTTACATAAAACAAGTACTATTGACAGTGAAAATCCAGAACATGAGAGAATATTGATTCAGTTTGATCAAAATTATTTTGATTCTCTAGCAGTTGAAATGGAGAAGGCTGAGCTATTTAAAATTTTTGAGAATAAGAAAAATGTTTTAAGCCTCAATCCTGAACAACAGCTCTGGTTGGAAGAAAAATTATTTGATCTAATTGCAGTGTCTAAAAAAAATAAAACTGCTGAAAATAAATTATATATCAAAATGATAATTGTTGAGCTTTTAATTTTTATTAAAAGAATATCTTTAAAATCAACTTCCCAAAATCTTGACTATCCTGATCAAAAGCATAAAAATATATCTAAAATAGCAGCCTACATCAGCCAGAATTATCAAAAAAGATTGACCCTAAGTAATCTCGCTGCTAAGTTTAATTATAGTCCTGCCTATTTAAGCCGAGTTTTTAAAAAAGTTACGGGGTTTAATTTTGTGGAATATAAAAATAATATCAGGATTAAAGAGGCAAGCAAACTGCTGCAGCAGAGCAATTTATCAGTTACTGAGATTGCCGGCAAGGTTGGATTTAATAATATTACTCACTTTGGCAGGATTTTTAAAGAATTTACAGATTTATCTCCACTTGAATACCGAAAAGTAAAAAAATTATAATAAGCTGGAATATATTACTATTCCTAATTTTTATCAGATAATTTTTAAGGCTCCTGAAATTAATCAGGAGCCTTAATTATATTTAATAAGGAGTTAACTTTAAATTATTAATTGGAAATTATTTATTTAATGCTGAAGGAAATTCAACAAGATTTTTAATTTTAATTGGCTGCTCTTTTTCAATTGAGCGTCTGGCTGCAATCCCGGTTAAAATTGACACTGCTCCATCATAACCTCCGGCCTTACGTCCTAAAGGATCTGTTTCCGGATTTTCGAGAAAAATATCCTCTAACAGACGCTTATCTCCTCCACCGTGGCCCTCATCTTCTACTTCCACATCTATTGTATATGATTCTTCAAAAAGCGGGAAAACTTCCAGGCGGATATTATTATCAGGTGTCTGTCTTTCTAATTCTCCATCATGACCGCTGATATAGGAAGCTTCTACTACATCCTGTTCAATTCTACCTTTTGTTCCGATAAAAGCAACCTTGTAGCCCTCATAGGGAGCATAGTTATTGAGAGAATAACTTAATAGAGCCCGGTTTTGATATCTAACAGTAAGAGCTCTTGTATCCCAGATATTAATTTCTGGTGAGAATACACAGCGGTCTCTAAAATAACCATCTTCATGCTCTGCCTCAAGATAAAGAGCTGTAAGTTTATCAGAAGAACTCATATTAAGCTCAAAGTTGCATTCATCTTTAGCATCACAGTCCTTACATCTCATTCTATAGGGAAAAGTCTCCGGTTGATAAAATCTTTTGTCACCAAAGGCGAAAACTTCTTCGGGAGCAGAATCAAGCCACCAGTTAACTAAATCAAAGTGGTGTGTTGCCTTATGTACCCAGAGAGAACCGGAATTTCTCTTTTCTCCATGCCAGCGGCGGTAATAATCTGCACCGTGAGTTGTATCCAGATACCAGTGAAATTCGACCATTGTCACCTCACCGATAACTCCCTCCTGCAGCATCTCTTTTACTTTAGAACGATAGGGAGAATAGCGGTAGTTAAAGGTCACAGTTAAATCATTGCCTGTTTCCTCCATTGTGTCCAGAATCGCCTGGTTTTTTTCTTCATTTGTGGTCATTGGTTTTTCGGTAATTACTTTAAGATCATTTTTTAAGCCTTTAATAATATATTCATGGTGATGTGAATCTTTGGTGGTAACAACTATTCCTTCTATATTTTCTTCTGCCAGCATTTCTTCAAACTGATGCGGCTGATAGGTCGGTAGATCCAGCCCCAGCTTCTCCTTAACATAATCCATTCTTGTCTGATTTAAGTCAAGTAAAGCAGCCAGCTCATTTTCTGCTGCTATTTTTTCGTTTTCTACTAAGGCTTCATAGTACATTGCTGAACGGGAACCAGTCCCAATCACTGCATATCTCATTATTAATTCCTCCTATTATGTTATTCTAAGCAAATCTTATATAAAAAAAAGATTAATAACAAGACATTTATTGTTTTCCTTAGTTGATATTCTACATTTTTTGATGTTTGAAGCAAAAAAATAGACAGCTGATAAAATTTCAGCTGCCTTTAAACATTAAACATCATCCTGCTAGTTATTAAGATAACTGCGCAGTAATTCTTCTATTAGTTCATCCCGATCAATAGTTCTAATCATTGTCCTGGCATCTTTGTAGCTTGTTATATAAGCAGGGTCTCCAGAAAGTAAATATCCGACAATTTGATTAATAGGATTATATCCTTTTTCTTTCAGGGCCTTAGACACCTTATTGAGGACAAATGCTGCTTCACTTAATTCTTCTTTATTAATCTTAAATCGCATCGTTTTATCGCTAAAATCTTCTGCGGCCATATATATCACATCCCGTATTTTTGATTTGCCTTATATTATTATTTCTGCAGTCAGCCTTAAATTCCTTGTTTTTATCAGTAATTTTTCCTCATAAAGCTGAATTTAACTCTTTTAGGGACTTATCCTGCAATTTCTCTGACAATTTTTTCTACTTCTGCCAGTGCTTCAGAAGTTTTGTCTGGTTTTGAACCTCCTGCCTGAGCCATATCAGGACGTCCACCACCACCACCTCCGGCAATCCGAGCTACCCTAGCTATAATATCTCCAGCTTTAAATCCTTTTGCAATTAAGTCTTCAGTCACAGAAGCAACAAAAATTACTTTGTTATCACCTTTGCTGGCCAGCACAATCACTGCCGAATCTATTTTATCTTTGAGCTGGTCAGTTAAATTTCTCAAAGCTGAATTGTCAAGATCTTCAAGTTCTGCTGTTAGCAGATTAACCCCTTCAATTTGCTGCAGCTGATCAAGGAGTTCATCTTTTTTGGAACCCGCCAATTTCTGCTTCACTGTATCCAGTTCTTTTTCTAATTCCTTCTGTTCTTTTTGCAGCTGTTTGACCCGCTGTAAAAGATTATCAGGTTCAGTTTTCAATTCTGCTGCTGTCTGATTTAAGAGCTCCAGTTTGGAATTAAAATAATCCAGGGCATATTCACCGGTCACTGCTTCAATTCTTCTAACTCCAGCTGCAATTCCACTTTCGGAAATAATTTTAAAGGCTCCAATATCACCTGTTGCCTCAACATGGGTTCCACCACATAGTTCCATGCTGTAATTTCCCATCTTCACAACTCTAACTTCTTCGCCATATTTTTCACCAAAAAGTGCAGTTGCGCCCATTTCTTTAGCTTCATCAATTCCCTTAACTTCAGTTTCGACATTATAATTTTCCATTACTGCTTGATTTACTTTTCTTTCAATCCTTTCTAATTCTTCCTCAGTCAGCGCAGAAAAATGAGTGAAATCAAAGCGCAGTCGATCTGGGGCCACCAGAGAACCTGATTGATTTACATGCTCTCCTAAGACTTCTTTTAAAGCTTTGTGCAGCAGATGTGTAGCTGAATGATGACGAGCTGTTGCCTGGCGTCGGTTGTGGTAGACAACTGCCTCAACTTCTGCATTAGTTTTGAGCTCACCTTTTTTAACTTCTACTTTGTGTACAAAAATTTCAGCTTTTTTGACGGTATTTCTAACTTCAGCTTCAAAATTATAACTTTTAATTACACCTTTATCTCCCAGTTGACCTCCACTTTCTGCATAAAAGGGAGTTTTAGCCAGAATAATTTTACCTTTTTCACCTTGACTGAGCTTATCAACTTTTTGATTATCCTTAAGCATTCCTATAACTTCAGTCTTTTCTTTGAGTGAGTGGTAGCCAGTAAAATTATTTTCTTCAATCTGATCTTTAAACTCTGCGTAGAGTTTTTCCACTTCTCCACTGCTGAAAGAAGTTTCTTCCCTGGCATCTCGGGCTCGCTGACGCTGAGCTTCCATTTCCTTTTCAAAACCTTGTTGATCAACTTTAATTCCAGCCTCATCTGCAATATCTTCAGTTAAATCAAGAGGAAAACCGTAAGTATCATAAAGGCGGAAAGCATCTTTACCGGCCAAAACTACTTCATTTTCTGCCTCAAGCTCAGCCAGCATCTCTTCTAAAATATTTAAACCCTGCTCTAAGGTTTTTAAGAAACTTTCTTCTTCAGATTTGAGAACATTTTTAACATGGGCCAGCTGTTTTTTAAGATCTGGAGCAACTCCCTTAACTATCTCAGCAGTCTTTTCCACTAATTTATATAAAAATGGTTCTTTAAAACCAAGCTTGCGTCCATAACGAGCAGCGCGTCTGATTAGACGGCGAATTACATAACCGCGGCCTTCATTGGAAGGTAGAGCTCCATCCGAAATAGCAGCAGAGGCTGAGCGGATATGATCGGCAATTACTCTGTAAGCTGTTAGACTTTCTTGACTTTGACGATAGGGGGTCCCTGTCATTTCTACTACCTGATCAATAATTGGCTTAATTAAATCTGTTTCAAAATTGGTTTCAGTTTCCTGTAAAATGGAAGCAACTCTTTCCAGCCCCATCCCAGTATCAATATTTTTATTTGGCAGTTCTTTGTACTCTCCAGCGTCTGTATAATTATACTGAGTAAAAACAAGGTTCCAGATCTCTAAATATCTATCTCCTTCACCACCAAGTACATCTTCCTCACTATCCCCAGCTTCGACTCCGCGATCATAATGAATCTCAGAACAGGGACCACAGGGGCCAGTTCCAATCTGCCAGAAGTTTTCCTTTTTTCCCATGCGGACAATTTTCTCTTCGGATAGGCCAACTTCGTCGTGCCAGATTTTAAAAGCTTCTTCATCTTCCTCATAAATTGTAATCCAGAGCTTATCCTCATCCAGTCCCAGTACATCAGTTACAAATTCCCAGGCCCAGCTGATTGCCTCTTCTTTAAAATAATCGCCAAAAGAGAAATTACCCAACATCTCAAAGTAGGTGTGGTGACGTGCTGTTTTACCTACATTTTCGATATCATTTGTACGGATACACTTCTGGCTGGTAGCAATACGTTTTTTTGGTGGCTCAAGACTGCCGTCAAAATAAGGCTTAAAAGGAGCCATCCCTGCATTTATCCACAACAGACTCGGATCATTTTTTGGAACCAGGGGTGCACTATCTAAAATTAAATGTCCTTTTGACTTGAAAAAATCAAGATAAGCCTGTCTTATTTCATCTCCACTTTTAATCATTTAAACCTTCCTCTCTATTAAATTTATTTCCTTCTCCTTGTTGCTTAAGTTTATATTCTTCTCCTAATAACTACTGATGCTTAAATTTAATTAGTTTTTAAAGATTGATTTATTTTTCTGTTCTAATCTCATATTTAACTTTAACTGAAACTAGAGCTCAAAATCTTAAATCGACTGACTCAGCAGCTTTTCTAGAAAAACTTTAAGAATATGAGCAATTAATAAGACCTGAGAACAGGACGTTCTCAGCTGACCGCAGAACATGAGGTTCTGATCGGAAAGGTAGTCTTATTAATTGCAAAATATGATTATTAGTTTTTTTAAAAGTTGATCTGGATGGAGATTTAAGATTTTGAGTCCCTAGTAATTTTAAAAAAATTAGTTCTAGGGACAGAAAAATAAATTTAAGCTGCTGTCTAAACTAATTTAATTTTAGCGAAGCGGCGTTTCCCAATCTGAATAATCATCCCATCCTCAACCTCGATATCCAGATTAATCTTTTCATACTTCTCATCATCTATAGTTACTGCACCCTGTTTAATCATCCGTCGGGCCTGACTGTTAGAATCAACAAGTCCAGTAGCAGCCACAAGCTTCACTATCCAGAGCTCACCGTCTTCTAAATCAGATTTTGAAATCTCAATTACCGGGATATCCTCCGGCAGATTTCCTTTAGAGAATACACTTTCGAATTCCTGACGGGCTTTAACTGCATCTTCCCTACTGTGATATTCTTCAACAATCTCATGTGCCAGTTCTTTTTTAAGTTCCATTGGATTAAAATCATCCCGAGCAAGTTTTTCTTTCATCTGATCCAAACGCTCAATAGAAACATCGGTTAAAAGCTCAAAATAGCGCAGGATCATATCATCGGGAATCGACATTACCTTACCAAACATATCAGCTGGCGCATCATAAACACCAATATAGTTATCTAAACTCTTACTCATCTTATTGACACCGTCTAAACCTTCTAAAAGAGGCATCATCAGCACAACCTGCGGCTCCTGACCATATTCCTGCTGTAATTTACGACCTACTAAAAGATTGAAACGCTGATCAGTCCCCCCTAATTCTACATCTGCTTCAATTGCAACTGAATCATAACCCTGCATTAAAGGATAGAAAAATTCGTGAATTCCAATTGGTTTATTATTATTGTAGCGCTTGGAAAAATCATCACGCTCCAGCATTCTGGCAACTGTATAATGAGCTGATAATTCTAAAACATCAGCAAAATCCATTTCATTTAACCAGTCTCCATTGAAAACCACCCTAGTCTTTTCGGGATCCAGCACTTTAGAAAACTGTTCTTCATATGTACGCGCATTTTCTAAAACTTCTTCTTTAGTCAGCTGATTTCTGGTCTCAGATTTTCCGGTTGGATCTCCAATCATTCCGGTAAAATCACCAATAATTAAATAAACTTCATGCCCTAAATCCTGAAACTGCTTTAACTTACGCAGTACCACTGTATGTCCTAAGTGAATATCCGGTGCGGATGGATCAAGTCCGAGTTTAACCCTTAAAGTTCTTCCTTCTTTTTTGGCTTCAACCAATTTGTCTTTGAGTTCATCTTCCGAGATAAGGTCACTTACCCCTCTTTTTAGTATCTTTAACTGTTCATTAATTTCCATAAAAAACACCTGTTCCTTGCTGTTAGCAACAGGTACTTCACCTCCTGTATCCTTTGTCATTTAATTATAACAGATAGATTAATTACTAACAAGGGGTACCATAAACAGCTGTTTTATGTTATAATATTTTATTAACGGGAGGTAAAGTAATGAATAAAAGAACAAAGGCAATATTTTTAATATCTTTTTTATTAATTTTTGCCCTGGGAACAGGCGCTATCTTAGGTGCTGTCACCTGGATAATTCAGGATACTCCTGATATTACAGGTTATAAAGGTTCAAGTGAAGCAACCTTGATTTATGATGCTAATGGTAAACTTTTAACAAAATTATTTAAAGAAAATAGAGTCTATGTTCCTTTAGAAAAAATACCGGAGGATTTAAAAAATGCAATAGTAGCGATTGAAGATAATAAGTTTTATGTACACCACGGTATTGATTTTTGGGGAATTGGTCGAGCAATGGTTAATAATATAATGAAGGGAGACCTGACTGATCAGGGGGCAAGTACAATAACCCAGCAGCTGGCTCGAAATGCTTTTTTATCCCTTGATAAAACTTATATTCGTAAAATACAGGAAGCCTATCTGGCAATCCAGTTTGAACGGCTATATACCAAAGCTGAAATTTTAGAAATGTATTTAAATGAAATCTTTTTAGGACACAGTGCTTATGGTGTCGAAACAGCATCACTGCAGTATTTTGGCAAACATGTCTGGAATCTTGATCTGGCAGAATCTGCTTTGATCGCCGGGATGCCTCAGTCACCAAATAACTATAGTCCACTGCGAAATCCTGAGCTTGCTATCAAAAGAAGAAATATAGTTTTAGATAGGATGTATGAACTGGGATATATTACAGAAAGTGAAATGAAAAAAGCGAAAAATGCTGAATTGAATTTAGGTACTGTAAAAGAAACAGAGGAAGATCTAGCTCATTATTTTATTTTATATGTAAGAGATCAATTAATTGATCGTTTTGGAGCTTCTATGGTTTACAGCGGCGGCTTAAAAGTACATACTACTCTGGATCCAAAAATGCAAAAATTAGCTGAACAAACTATAGATAATAAGATTAAGAATGGATTTATTCCTTCATTTCAGAGCAATCAGAGTGAAAAGTTACAGCCTCAGCTTTCTCTTGTTAGTTTAGATGTTAATAGTGGTGCAATAAGAGCAATGGTTGGTGGACGAGGAACTGATCAATTTAACCGGGCTTATCAGGCTGTACGTCAGCCGGGTTCTGCTTTTAAACCTTTTGTCTATTCTACTGCTTTAATTGAAGGTGGTTATACAACCGGAACTATTATCAATGATTTACCAATGTTTGCTTCTGAAACTGGTAAAGGGGATAATCTATCAATCTGGCCGCGTAATTATGGCGATAAATATAGAGGTTTAATTAATTTAAATACAGCCCTTACTCACTCTATAAATGTAGCAGCAGTAAAATTGATTAAAGATGTGGGAGTTAAAAATGTAATTAATTTTGCCGAAAATCTTGGAATTTCAACCTTTACGGCCAATGATGCTCTTAAAGATCATTATTCACTTGCTTTAGGTGGTCTAACTAGAGGAGTTACTCCAATAGAAATGGCAGCAGCTTACAGTGTTTTTGCAAATAAAGGGATTTATACTGAACCACATGCTATAACTGAAGTTTATGATAAACATAATAATTTAATTTATGAAGCACAACCAAAAAGTAAAATGGTTATGTCAGAAGCAGATAGTTATTTAATCAAATCTATGTTAAAAAGTGTGGTAGATAATGGAACTGGACACAGAGCCCAGATGAACCGTGATGTAGGTGGTAAAACAGGTACAACAAATGATTATACTGATGCCTGGTTTGTTGGTTTCACTTCTCAGATTGCGACAAGTGTCTGGATTGGGGAAGATAGCAATAGGTCAATGGAATATGATGTGAAGACTGTTAGCAGTGGAGAAGCAGCTCAAATCTGGGGAGATTATATGAGAGAGGCAGTTAAAGATATGCCTATTATTAACTTTCAGATGCCTGATAATGTTATAGAGGTTGATGTTGACCCCTATACTGGACTGCGCCCAAATCAATATTCCCCAAGAATTGATGTACTGCCTTATAAAAAAGGTACTGAGCCAACTGAAAAGGAAAGTCTACACGGGCCTGTAAAAACCGTTCGTGTTGACCGTGAGAGTGGTTTACTGGCAACAGCAAATTGCCCTGCTGATCAGGTTGAAGAAAGAACTTATATTTCTGATTCAGGAATTAGAATTGGACCCACTCAAAAGTCATTTAGAGAACAAAATTCTAATAAAAGCCCGGACGAGCTTGTGAGAGGCACCTACATTGTCTCAACGGGTGAACCAGTACAGCAGATTGATCATGAATATGGAATTCCAAAGGTTCAGCGAAATGGTAATCTTCGCTATGAAACTAAGCCAAATCGAAGCTGTAATCTGCATCCTGCCAGCAGGCATCTAGCAGAGCCTAATACTGATTCAGGTTCTGAAAGTTCGTCTAAAGAGTCTGAAAACCCAATTAGAAGCCTCTTTGATATCTTTGGCAATGATTAAATCTGAATAACAAATTCAAACAGAACTGATTTTATGATATAAATGCTTTCTATAATTAAATAATTCAAAAAGGGATTTCTCCAACAGCAAACTGGAGAAATCCCTTTTTTTACTC
>Ga0209300_1000710_pt1 | contig 15373 bp, 10 predicted proteins | sample Shrwel_input2_RT_FD_187535 | JGI IMG/M metagenome (GOLD analysis project Ga0209300, IMG submission 187535) | Subsurface microbial communities from deep shales in Ohio, USA - Utica-3 well 1 S input2 RT (SPAdes) (version 2) ... | reverse complement strand
TCCACCATCAGTGCCACGGCCCTGCTCAAGCCCACGCGCCAGCTGATCCTTGCCGGACGCATCCCCCAGGAGCAGTCACTCGAGGACATCATGGGGCTGGTCAAGAGCCGGCTGGGCAACTCGATCCATGACGGTATCGAGCAGGCCTGGCTCAACGGGTATGACAAGGCCCTGGCAGCGCTGGGGCATCCTCGGCGGGTCATCGAGCGGGTGGTGGTCAATCCCGATCCCGCGACGGTCACCGAGGACCATATCCCGGTATACCTGGAGCAGCGGGCCTACCGCCAGATCGAGGGGGTCACGGTCTCGGGCAAGTTCGACTTCGTGGCCGAGGGCCGGCTGGAGGACTTCAAGAACACCTCCACCTTCACCTGGATCAACAACACCAAGGACGACGACTACATCCTGCAGGGCTCGATCTACCGCTGGCTCAACCCCGAGGTGGTCACCCAGGACGAGATGCAGATCAACTTCCTGTTCTGGGACTGGCAGGCCGGCAAGGCCCGTGACCCCAGCTACCCGCCCCAGCCGATCGTCGCCAAGCGCTTCCCTCTGATGTCGCCTGCCGAGACCGAGGCCTTCATCCGCCGCAAGCTGCGCGAGATTGCCCATTACCGGGACCAGCCCGAGCCGGCCCTGCCACCCTGTTCCGACAAGGAGCTGTGGCGGCGTGACCCGGAGTTCAAGTACTACAAGAACCCCGACAAGCTCACCCGCTCGACCAAGAACTTCCGACCCAGCGAGTTCGGCTCCACGGCCGCCGCCAAGCAGGCGGCCTACTCCCGCCTGGCCAAGGACGGAGGCACGGGCACCGTGATCGAGGTGCCTGGCCAGGTCATGGCCTGCAAGTACTGCCCTGCCTTCACCCTGTGCAGCCAGAAGGATCAGCTCATCGCTGATGGCTCGCTGCAGCTCTAGGAGACACCCATGAAACGCATTGAGTATGACGGGCTCGCCCATCACCCGATGAGCGAACGCCTGGTGGACGAGATCGTCCGCCGCACCCAGAGCCAGGAACGGCTCTACTTCCGTGTGCTGGCTGCCTACTTCCTGAGCAAGGCCGCGGCGTCCATGCGCACCATGATCGCCACCCCCGAGGGCAACAGCGTGCCGATCAACGTCTTTGCGCTGGCGCTGGCGCCCTCGGGCTTCGGCAAGGGCCGGGCGGTGACCCTGTTCGAGAAGGAGGTGCTCGACCAGTTCGAGAACCGCTTCCTCGAGGAGACCTTTCCGATCCTCGCCGAGGATAACCTGCCCAAGCTCGCCAACAAGCGGGCTATCCGCAAGGCCTGCGATCCCGACGAGGAGCTGGCGCGGGTCGAGAAGGAGTTCCAGAAGCAGGGGCCCTATCACTTCGATTTCGACTCGGGTTCCGAGCCGGCCGTGAAGCAGCTGCGCCACAAGGTGCTGATGGCCAATGCCGGCGCCATGAACCTGCAGATCGACGAGGTGGGGTCTCACTTGTCCAAGAACGCCGACATGCTCGACGTGTTCCTTGAGCTCTACGACGGCGAGGTGAAGTCCAAGCTCACCAAGCAGGGCACTGACAACGTGCGCAACGAGGAGATCAAGGGCGTCACCCCCACCAACATGCTGCTGTTCGGGGCGCCATCCCGGGTGCTCGACGGCGACAAGCACGAGGCCATGCTGATGAGCATGCTCGAGACCGGCTATGCCCGGCGCTGCCTGTTCGCCTACGTTCGCACCTCACGGCGCAAGGCCCAGCTGACTCCCCAGGAGGCCCTGGATCAGGCCAGGCAGGCCGCCAACAGCACGGCGCTGAACGACATCTCCGACCACTTCATGGCCCTGGCCGACATCATCAACGTGGGCAAGACCCTGGTCATGCCCGATGAATCGGCCCTGCTGATGTACCAGTACAAGATGGAGTGCGAGGAGCGGGCAGCCGCGCTCAAGGAGCATCAGGAGGCCCAGCGCACCGAGATGGAGGCCCGCTTCTTCAAGGCCCTCAAGCTCGCTGGCGTGTACGCCTTCGTCGACGATTCCCCGGCGATCACCCCGGATCACTACCGGGCGGCGATCAAGCTGGTGGAGGAGTCCGGCGAGGCGCTGAGCCAGTTGCTCAACCGGGAGAAGCCCTACGAGAAGCTGGCCAAGTACATCGCCGAGGTGGGCGAGGATGTCACCCATGCCGATCTGGTGGAGGACCTGCCGTTCTACCCCAAGGCCGTGAACCAGCGCAACGACATGCTCACGCTGGCCATGGCCTACGGGTACAAGCACAACATCGTCATCAAGAAGTCGTTCCAGGACGGCATCGAGTTCCTGCGTGGCGAATCCCTCAAGGAGACCGAGCTTGACCGCATGATCCTCAGCTACTCCGATGACTTGGCGTACCACTACCAGCCGGAGTACGCCCCCTTCGACCAGCTCCACAAGCTCACCCAGAGCCAGGGGCTTCACTGGGCCTCGCATCACGTCAAGGACGGGCATCGCTGCGAGGAGAACGCCATCCCCGGCTGCAACCTGCTGGTGATCGACGTGGACGGCGGGGCCGACATGGATACGGTCAAGAAGCTGCTCGGCGACTACAAGTTCTTCCTCTACACCACCAAGCGGCACACGAACCAGGAGCACCGCTTCCGGCTGGTCTTCCCGATGAGCCACACCCTGGAGCTCGATGCCAAGGACTACAAGGAGTTCTACAACAACGTGCGTTCCTGGCTGCCCTTCGAGACCGATGACTCCTGCAGTCACCGGGCCAAGAAGTGGCTGTGCCACGGCGGGCACCACGAGTACAACGATGGCGTGCTGTTCGACGTGCTGCCGTTCATCCCCAAGACTAGCAAGAACGAGGAGCGGCGTGCCGAGACCGACAAGCTGCGCAACCTCGACAACCTGGAGCGCTGGTTCATCAACAACACCGGGGACGGCAACCGCAACAACCAGCTGCACCGCTATGCCATGACCCTGGTCGACGCCGGCTACGACTTCAACGGTGTGCTGGATCGGGTCAGTGCCCTCAACAACAAGCTGCCCGACAAGCTCGAGGAAGCCGAGATCCTCGGATCGATTGGTAAGACTGTAGCGAGGGCTCTTGGAACTCGGGGGACCGTATGAGGTATAAGCGCCTTTTTTCAGGGAGGTACGGTATCGACTCAGCCGGCAACGTCTATTCCCATGTAGATAGGGCAGGCAACCCTAGGGATGAGCCTCGCTTGTTAAAGCCGGATCTTTCAAACGCAGGCTACCTTAGGGTCCGTTTGCTGCCTACCAGAAAAGGGAAATTGCAGGCATTCTCTGTACACCGCTTAGTAGCGGAGACGTGGGTCGCCAACCCAGAAGGCAAGCCTGAGGTTAACCACATCGATGGTAACAAGCTGAACAATTCAGCGGAAAACCTCGAATGGTCCACTAAAAGCGAGAACTCACTCCACGCCTATTCTCTGGGCCTACGGGGCCCTAATAGGAGCATGCTAGGTAAGTTCAATGGGGATCATCATGGCAGCAGAGCAGTCAACATGCTTTCTCTTGAGGGTGCGCTGATAAAGCGCTTCCCTTCTATGAAAGAGGCCCAACGCCAAGGATATTCTCAAGGGAATATATCCATGGTCTGCAATGGAACTCGTAAATCCCATAAAGGCTTCCGGTGGGAATACGCCGACTAAGCAACCCTGAACCAACAAGAGGGGCGCTCCGCGCCCTTCCATGAAAATCCAAGGAGAGATCCATGACCCAGCAAGTGAACGACCATCTGGTGCTGCTGTGTGGCAAGTCCGCCACGGGCAAGAGCGCCAGTCTCATGCAGCTCGAGAATCCCGAGGGCGTCATGTACCTCAACTGCGAGGCCGGCAAGCGTCTGCCCTTCCGCAGCAAGTTCAAGGAGTTCACGGTGGTCGATCCGGCCCAGATCGAGGAGGCCTTCGAGGCCGCCGAGGGCATGGACGACGTGCATACCATCGTCATCGACTCGCTGACCTACCTGATGGACATGTACGAGTCGCTCTACGTGGTGGGCGCGGCGAACACCATGAAGGCCTGGGGGGATTTCGCCCAGTACTTCAAGCGCATCATGCAGCACCATGTGGCCGGGTCCTCGAAGAACGTGGTGTTCATCGCCCATACCAGCGACACCCTCAACGAGGGCGAGATGATTATGGAGACCAAGGTTCCGATCAAGGGCTCGATCAAGAACAACGGTGTCGAGAGCTACTTCTCGTGCATCATCGCCAGCAAGAAGGTCCCGCTGAAGACTCTCAAGGACTATGGCTCCGACCTGCTCGAGATCACTCCCGAGGAAGAAGCCCTGGGCTTCAAGTACGTCTACCAGACCAAGCTCACCAAGGACACGGTCAACGAGCGCCTGCGCGGTCCACTGGGCCTGTGGGACACCAAGGAGACGTACATCGACAACAACATGCAGCACGTCTTCAACCGCCTGCATGAGTACTACGACTGAGCGTAGTGCTTGCCATATTGCAATAATGCAATACCAAAACCCCAATCCCTAGAAGGAAATCACCATGTCTGCACTTCTCTCCGGCCTGACCGTCGACAACAGCATCCAGAACGAAACCGACAGCGTCGGTGGTGGCGGCGTCCTCGAGTCCGGCGTCTACAAGTCCACCATCACCATGGCCTTCCTGCAGAAGTCCAAGGGCGGCGCCCTGGGCCTCAACCTGCACTTCAAGAACGAGGATGGCCGCGAGTATCGCCAGACCCTGTGGGTCACCTCCGGCGATGCCAAGGGCAACAAGAACTACTACGAGAACAAGCAGGGCGAGAAGCGCTACCTGCCGGGCTTCCTGCACGCCGACGCCATCTGTCTGTTGACCGTGGGCCAGGGCCTGGCCTCCATGGACACCGAGGACAAGGTGGTCAGTGTCTACTCCCCTGAGGCGGGCGCCGAGGTGCCGACCCAGGTGCCGGTACTGATGGACCTGCTGGGCCAGCAGATCGGCGTCGGTCTGCAGAAGCAGGTCGTCGACAAGCGCCAGAAGGCCGATGACGGCTCCTACCAGCCGACCGGGGAAACCCGCGAGGAGAACGAGGTCGACAAGATCTTCCGTGCCGAGGACGGCTTCACCGTCGCTGAGCTGCGTGCCAATGCCGAGGAAGCGGCCTTCATCCATACCTGGAAGGAGAAGTTCGAGGGCAAGACCCGCGATCGCACGTCCAAGCAGGGCAGCGGTGCCCAGGCCGGTGCCCCGCAGCGCCCGGCTGCCACGGGTCAGGCAAGTGGCGGCGCCGCCAAGCCGCGCCAGAGCCTGTTCGCGTCCTGATTCCCACCCTGTCGAGGGGCCTTCGGGCCCCTCTTGCCTGCCCCAGGAGCCTCTATGGAACCCTTTGCCAAGCTCTTCGATGACACGCCCTACGGCCAGATCCTGGTCAAGCAGGACACCTACGACGAGGACAATGCCCCCGAGCTGCACTTCTTCGTCCGGCCTGCCGGGCTGGGTGTGTGTTCCGTTTCCATGGTCTTCGCGGACACCCCGGAGGGATGGAGCGAGTGCGGCTCGGTCTTTACCGAGATGACCCAGCAGTACGCCGAACAGGCCGTCGAGCTGCTCATGCAGGAGATCGGGGAGACCCCGGAGGTGGTGCATTGAACACACCCTTCGCCTATGACGAGGGCTGGGAGTTCCTGGCCGACGAGGTGCTGGCGCACCTCTACCTGACCCATACCCAACAGATCACGCGGGATCTGCTCTGGGCCAATTACCTCGAGGACCCTTTTCGATGAGTGTGGTCAAGGTCGTGGGCATGGACCCCTCGATGTCCAACTGGGGCATCGCCGTGGGCCTGCTCGACGTGAACCAGGAAACCCTGACCATTGACCATCTGGCCGTACTCAAGCCCGAGGTACCAAGCGGCAAGCAGGTCCGTCAGAACTCCAAGGACCTGGCTCGGGCTGCTGAACTCTATGCCGGCGCCCTGCTGCAGGTAACCGGAGCCAAGGCGATCTTCGTCGAGGCCCCGGTCGGCAGCCAGTCGGCCCGGGCCATGGCCTCCTACGGGATCTGCATGGGTGTGCTGGGCGCCCTGCGGGTCGCCGGCCACGGCTTCATCGAGCTCACGCCTACCGAGGTCAAGCTCGCTGGCCACGGCACCAAGGGTGCCACCAAGCAGCAGATGATCGACTGGGCCTTGCGTACCCATCCCGAGGCCCCCTGGCCCACATTCACCCGCGAGGGCCAGACCAAGGTCTCGGCCGTCAAGGCGGAGCACATGGCCGATGCCGTGGCCGCCATCCATGCGGGGCTCAAGACCCCGGAATTTACCCGTATGCTGCCTCTGCTTCGCCAGGTAGCCTGATACCAAGGAAATCCTCATGCAACTGACCCTTACCCAACGCCACATTGAAGTCGCCATCCGCAAGTTCGTTGCCGCGGCAGGCATCACCTTCGATGTCGACGAGATTAACTTCACCGCCGGCCGGGGCAAGGACGGGCTGACCGCCACCGTGGAAATGGCCGATCCGTTCTCCGCCCTGCTGGACGATGCGGCTTCCGGAGAGACGCCCAAAGCCAAGCCGGCGAAGAAGGCAGAACCCAAGCCCGAACCCGTGAAGGAAGAGAAGGCGGCGGAAACCGTAGAACCGGCATCCGAGCCCGAGGCGGTCACGGACTCCACCTCGGAACCGGAAGAGAAGGAGAAGGAGAAGGCGGATGTCAGTGCTGCCTTCGTCCAGGAAGACGAGGCACCCTTTGACATGCCCAAGGCCAGCGACAAGAGCACGCTGGATTCAGCGCCAGCCAAGCACTCCCGCGGAGCCAGCCTGTTCAACTAAGGAGGCCCCATGAAAAGCTTCCTGGGCGGCATCGCCACACTGGTACTGGCCGTCGCCCTGCTGGTGGCCAGCTACTACCTGGGCATCGTCATGGCCGTGGTGAGCGTGATTGCCATGGCGGTGGCCTTTGTGGGCTTTCTCGTGTGCTTCATCGCCTTCGCCATCTACGACCTGTGGCGAACCTGGCGCAACAACTCCGACTGATGACCCAGGCCCTCTCCGGAGGGCCTATTTTGTTGAACACGCTGCGGCTATGCTGTAGCAGGCGGCAGACAGCCGCAAATAAGCCCCTCCATTGGAGGGGCTTATTTTTGTTGCTCTGTCGTGTCCTCAGTTGAAGGGGCTCAGGGCTGCCTTCACCAGCGGCAGCTCACCCAGGGAATCGAGATAGCCAAGGGCGCCCTCGGCCACCGACAGCCCGCCCTTGTTCAGGAACTGCGAGTCGGTGAGCAGATCCAGGCCCGGCATGATGCTGTTCAGCGTCGTCATCAGCAGGCCTCGGCCCGGGTGCTCGCGCATCAGGGTGAAGATCGCCCGCTGAATGCGGATGTAGTACTTGGTGAACAGCAGCAGCCCGATGTCGTTGAGGTACTGCACCATGCGATGGGTTGGGATGTCGTAGTTGATGAACATGTCGCTGGCCCGCTGGATCGCATCGGCATGGCTCATGCGGTGGCGCTTGCGGGTGGTCAGGTGCTGGTACAGGGCATAGCGGGCCACGAAGTCACTCAACTGGGTCCCCTGGGAGAGTGCCTTGTACATCCAGGTGTCATGGGTCATGTAGGCGTAGCGCCCTGCGGTGCGCACCGCCTTTGGCAGCCTCCCCGTGTAGGCCTCGGTCTTCTCCTGCAGCAGCGACTTGTAGCTGTAGGGGTCATCGTGCATGTCCACGTCCTCGACGATGGTGGGCATCATGCCCTCGTCGATCATGAAGGCGATGGGGTTCTGCTCGAGATCCCGCTCCAGCTCCCGGATGCGTTGTTCGGTGACATTGCGGTCGTTGACCTGACCGGCATCGAGCTGCAGGCGCAGCTGATCCAGCTCGTTGCGGTCCCGGCGGTAGCGCAGCAGTCCTTCGAAGGCGATGCGGTGATCCCGCGCCAGATTCTTCATGGGAACGTCGTGCCAGATCAGTAGCGAGAGGTTGCTCATCACGTTGCCGATCAGGGTCACGCCCCTCTTGATGACCAGGATGTCCTTGACCTCCTTGACCAGTCCCGTCCACAGGGCGCCCCCCTGGCTGGCGCGCAGGTAGGCTTTCTTGCCGAACATCAGCTTCATCAGGTAGGTGAACACCTGCTCGATGGCGCGACGCTCCTCGGGTACCTTCTTGAAGCTGTCCGCCAGGCTGTACTTCTGGTAGCCGAAGAAGATGTCGACCAGATCGCCTCGGACCCACAGCTCCTGACCGCCCCACAGCTCGCGGACCGCCTGCTTGGCGGCGTCGGGCAGCAGCTTGAAGGCCTCGGCGTACTGCTTGTCCGGGCTGTCCGCGGCAATGCGCACATAGGCGTCCGGGTTCTGGGCGTATTCCTCGTCGTACTGGCCCTTGAGGGCCTCGATGGCCGTGCGGTTCTGCACCTTGCTGGTCACCTTGTCGAAGGCCTGTGCCGCCATCGTCCCGAACACGTCGTCGACGGCGTTGTTGCGCTCAAGCACCGTGTCCCGGGTCGTGTGCTTCATCAGGTAGCGGTAGTTGACCACCTCCCCCCTGGGATTGATCACCGGAGCCAGGTGGCTGCGGAAGGTGCTCTGACGGGGATCGTGATTGCGGCCCTGCCGAACCAGGGACTGGATGTAGCCGTCCCGCTGCGCCAGGATCTTCTGGTTCCGTCGCTGGTTGATCGGGTTGCGTCCGTCGAAGGCCGGCGAGGTCTCGCCGCCGTGCAGCAGGGTACCCTGGGCTGTCTCATTGGTGGTGGACACGATGCCCGACAGGCGCCGGTTACGGCCGCCATCGTGAATCACCATCAGCACTTGCTGTTCCTCTTTCGGGCCATACGGGTGATGCGGGTCGCGGGGCAGGATGTCCAGCGCCGTGTAGCCCATGGCCTCGAAGTCGGCGACCGCCGAGAGAGGTACCGTCTCCACGCTCTTGTAGGGATTGGTGATCTGGGCCCGGTAGCCCTTCTGCATCAGTGCCTCGGAGTCCTCGAACAGGTGCTCCCGTGCGTCCTGCTGCATGCGCCTGTGCAGCGCCAGCACCATGCCGATCCCGCTGGCCTTGCCGCGGGCCGTCTCCTGTCGCATTACCTCGGCAGTGCGCTTGCGGTACTCATCCGGCGTGTAGGCCATGGCCTGCAGGCTGATCAACGGGTCGAGTACGGCCTTTGCCGCCTGCTGCTGGGCTTCACTGATCTGGGACTGGAAGCGAGTGCCGTACATGCCGGCGATGTTGTGGGCGTTGCGCAGCAGATGCTGGCTGGTCACTTCTCCCGTGGCCATGGCCCAGGCCAGGTCACGGGCCGCCCCCAGGTAGTAGTCGGCCCATTGTCCACCTACCTGGAGCACTTCCGCCTCGGCTTCCTGGATCGCCTGTTGCAGGGCCTTGGGGTCATCCACCAGGGTCAGCAACTGCTCCTCGGAATACCTGTCCAGCAGGGCCGCCATGTCGGTGTCCAGGATCATCCGGGTTACCGCGGCCTTGTCCTCGGCGGACAGGTTCCTGCCGTTGTCCGAGAAGCTCTCGAGTACCGTCTTGCGGTAGGTATCGAACTGCTGCTGACGCTCCTGTTCATTCTTCTTGGCCAGGGTACGCAACAGCTCATGGGCCTTGCGGGTGGCCTTGTCGTGAGCGCCACGGGCCTCGTTGACCAATGAGGCGACCACCCCCTGCTTCTGCTTGAACATCCGGCGCCGCACGGCTTCCATGTGGCCCATCAGCTCATCAGTGCGTTCGGCGGCCACGACCGCGGCGATCTTGGGCACCGCCCGGGCAATCCCGTAACGGCGTTGGGCGACGAAGTCGCTCTTGCCAAACTGGATTACCCGATCGCGCACCCCATCCACCGTGTCATCAATCGTGTCGGCGACCCGATCCTTCCAGGTCACGGTGTCATCGGTCAGGCGCCGACGCCGTCGACTCTCGATCTCCACCAGCCGGTCCATCAACGCCCAGACCTTGTCGTCGGCCCGCTGGCCGTCGAAGGTGTTGGACAGGCGTCCGTGGAGGATGTTGAGCACCTTGCGCAGCAGCTCCTGCAGCCGTTGAACCAGCCCTTCCGGTGCGGCCTGGATATCCCGCGAGGCATAGTCCAGCTTCTCGCGCAACGGGGCGTGGGTGAGCGCCAGGGCAGCGAACCGCGCCAGGTGATCGTCCCGGGTGCCCTTCGCGGCATCGAGCCGGAACAGGAAGTCCTTCTGGTCCTGGCTGAGCGTGGCATCCGTCTTGAGTCGGTCACGCGCTTCCCGCCAGACCTTCTTGAGCTCTTCCCGTGCCACATCATTGGTGCCCGGGTGCTCCAGGGACGCCCGCAGGGTCGCTTCCACCTGCTCGAGCACGAAGGCCTCGGCATCGTTGATCCGGAAGCCGGCGTTGCGAGACAGCGAGACGAACGGGGCCTGGCCTGACTGCAGGGCCTTCAGGAAGGCGTCCTCGGCGCTCACCGCCTCGGTCTGGCGGGCCCGGTCCTTGAAGGCGCCGAAGGGGCCGTGGAGTGTCTCCACCTGATCCAGCAGGCTGTCCAGGGCCTCGGCCTGGCTCTCCGGCATTGCCTCCTGCTGAGCCTTGAGCGCCGCGTAGATCTCCCGCGTGGAGAAGTCCATGGGGGTATGGCCGTCAGGGCCTTCGATGGCCAGGGTCACGTCTCCGTTGACGGTGCTTTCCGGGCTGGCGCTGAGGGCCTCATCGGTGGCCTGTAGGATGTCGTCGAGTACCGTGACCCGGCTGCCCTTGAGGTTGAGTGCTTCACGGATGGCCTTGACGAAGCGGCTCCACACGCTGCCTTGACTGTTTCGTGAGGGAATCCGACGGAGCACGTCCTGGACCCGCTTGGCGGTCAGGCCATAGCTCGGTACCTCCAGGGGGTTGGCGAGCATGTTGCGCAGCGCCTGGCGCGTGGTGTCGTCAAGCTGCTCATGGGCATTCGGGTTGGCGTCGATCCAGGCCTGGATGTCGCCCTGGATCTCGGTCAGTCGCCGGTTGAGGCGCCGGCCCTCACGGCCTTCCGAACGCAGCACCTCCAGGGTGGCGGCATGGATCATCTCGTGGACGATGGTCTCGGCGATCGTCTCCGCGGCATTGTTGCCCGCGAAGTTGCGCCGGCCGTTGGCGATCTTGCGCAGGGCCTTGACGTTCAGCGTCAGGGTCTGTCCCTGATCCAGTGCCGGCTGAGCGCCCTGTAGGGTGCCCAGGCTGCCGTTACTGAACCCGTGCAGGAAGACCCCGGTGGCTTTCACCTGGGGATGCTGAGCCAGCCGGTCCAGGATCTGCCGGGTAGCCGGGGATGCCCCTTGCCGGGCCACGCGAACCAGCAACTCCATCTTCACCGGCTCGCTGGTGTAGGTATGGGCCTCGAGCTCTGCGAGCATGGCCTCGGCGGTGCCCGGCGCCACGTCGGCACCGGGTGTAGTCCCGGTGTCCTCCAGGGTCTCGGTACTGACGTCGACCCGGTTCTCCTCGTCGGCAGGTACCTCAGTGGTCTCGTTGGCCGGTACGGTGGGCCCTTCCTCGGCGGCCACGGCTTCAGGGGCTGACTGGGTACGCTTGCCCGGTGTCGTGTACTGGGCGGCGATTGCCTCGGCGCTGGCCGTGAGATCCTTGGGCAGCGGCTGGGTGGCCCGAACCAGTTCCTTATCGATGCGGGTCCGGTCCGCGTCGGTGACGGCGTGGTGGGCGTCCTGCAGGGTGTACTGGCTCACCGCGGTCAGGGTCTTCATGAAGCGCAGCTTCACGCTGTCCGCCTTCTGTGCCTCCATCATCGAGAGGTTGCGCAGAAAGCCCAGGATGCCCAGGCCCTGCTGGCTCTTGTAGCTCCAGGCCTTGTTGATCTCCGCGACCTTCTCGTCGAACAGCGCGCGGAACTGCGGGTTGGCCATCAGGTTGTTGTCCGCCACGTACTCGTTGAAGGCGTCCAGGGTGCGGCCATAGGCCTCGCCGATCTCGCGGCCCGGGGAGTAGAAGACCAACCCGTCGAAGATATTCTTATTGAGGGCCTTGCCTGCCTTCTGCGCTTCCAGCATCGCCACCACCAGGGCGTCGTGGACGTTGAGCGCCTGGAGTTCCGTGTAGGACATCGCCGCGCCGAAGCTGTCCAGGGAGTGGGTCCCCAGGATCACGCTGGCCACGCCCGGGGCTTCGTCCTGCAGCCGCTTGCCGTAGCTGACCACCGACTGGCGGCCCAGGATCTTCGCCCCCTTGGGCAGCTTGGTGAGGTTGGAGTAGGTCGGGGAGCCATCGTAGTGCTTCTTGCGCTTGACCAGCGCCAGGCCGGCACCCAGGTCGCCGTCGTGCTTGGAGAACGCCGAGTTCATCACCGGCAGGATCTTCTCCACCCGGGCGCGTACCTCGGCCTCTTGGTCAGGGGTCAGATCCTGGAGCAGTTGCAGCTCCTGGTCCTTGCCGAAGTTCTTCTTCTTGTGGCGGTAAGGCAACAGCTCCTGCGCCTTGAGCTCGGACTTGAGCTTCTGGCGTTCGACCCGGTAGGCCAGGTCATACAGGTGGAAGGCCGCGTTCGCCGTGGCGTTGAACACCTGACGGCGCTCGATGAACGGCTTGAACACCTCGTTCATGGTGTCATCGACGGCCTGCCCGAAGCCGTCGCTGAATTGCTTGCGGAACGCGGCCTCCGCTTGCGGGGTCAGCTCGTGTTCCATCAACTGCTCGAGCGTCATGTCCTCGCGCAGGTAGTTGCCACCTACCAGGGTGTTGATGTGACGAATGATGGCCTCGCGCCTCTGCTCGCGCTTGGGATCGCTCGGGTCCAGTGCCGCGACTTCCTCGATCCGGGTGTAGACCTTGTCGAGCATCTCGGTGGCCATGCTGTCGAGCACCGACTTCATGCCCGAACCAAAGGTCAGGGCGGTGGTCGGGGTCTTGACCAGGTTACGGCCGGCGCCGGTCACCTTGCCGTCCTTGTCGACCCAGGAACCCGTGAAGTAGCCGATGGCCGCATAGTGTGCCCGAGTGGCCGGACGCTTGCGGATGTCCTGCGAGGCGATCTCGCCCAGCCGGGTGGTCACCTTCTGGTAAAGGTCATGGTTCCCGGGCCGCGAGGCCCACTCGCCGATGTGCTCGGCGTTGTCACCCTGGGTGAAGAAGCCGCCCCGCACCACCATCGCATGCAGTTCCTCGGGCGTCTCCGCGGCCCCCAGCAGCAGCTGGGCGAGGATCGGGCCGTTGGTCTTGCCGTCGATCTCGCGGGTCAGGGTGTGGGTGAAGCGGGCCTGCCAGGCTTCACCGGCCTCGATCCACTTGGCCAGGGCCATCAGCCCGGCCAGGGAGTGCATGTCCTCGCCGCCCTTGTCCACGGCCTTGGCGATCGCCGCCCGGTCGGCTTCCTGCAATACTTCATTATTGCGTTGTTTCATTATTGCAATAACCCCGGCCTCGATGACCGGATTTGCCGCCTTGTCCTGCGCCTCCTGGATCGACACATCGTTGGTCTGACTGTCGGTCTTGACCCCCAGGGCCTCGCCCACGGTGAGCCAGAACTGATCCAGGGAACCATCACTGTTGTCCATCTGGACCTCGGACTCCCAGCCGCCCATCTTGGTCAGGTAGCGATGGATCTTGCTCGACTGGGGATTGACCATGGTGCCGAGCAGCCCCACACGCTGCATCGACCAGATCTCCCGATCCAGGAAGAAGGGCGTCGCCAGGCCGTGTTCCTGTGCCTCGAGAGTGGCCACGTAGTCGGCGAACTGCCGGGCCTCGCGGACCAGGCCCTCGTTCTTGGCCTGGGTGCTCAGACGCCGGCCCTTGTGAATCTTGCCGGTGTCCTTGGGGTTCCCACCGGCCGCCTTGAGCTGAGTGGCCTCGTCGAGCTGTGACCACAGGCTCCACATGTCGGTCTCTACGTAGTGGGCCTTCTTGTTCTCGTCGGCCAGGATGCGAACCAGGGTCTTGGGCGCGTGCATCAGGCTGCGCTTGGGGCGGCGGTTCTTGAACGGCACCGGCTTGAGCGAAGGCGGCCTGGCCTTGTCCTCGGCCCCGAACAGCTTGGCCATCAGGCTTTCGGTGCCCTGGCGGGCCTCGGCGATGTCACGGGCCTCTCGACGCGGGGCGTCCTGGGCACCCTGCGCCATGGCCACGAAGCGGTGCCCGGCGTTGGCGGACTGCGGATTGACCTTGTTGCCCTTGAGGGCGGCCATCTCCGTCTCGGGAATCGTGTTGACCTGCACATAGCCGCCCTGTGCCAAGGCGGCCAGGGCACGCCCGCCCAGGGCCCCCACCAGCTTGGGCATCAGGTCCTGAGGCACGCCGTTGTCCACGGTCAGGCCCAGGGCCTCTGCGGCCCACTGGCCCAGGTCGTTGATCACCACCGGCTGGCGCGTACCGATACGGCGCAGGCGTTCCCCCTGCTTCCGGGTCACCGCGGCCTTGGAGTCGCGGTTGAGGATCGTGTTGATCTCCTTGTCGGAGTTCGTGTAGTGACTGGCTTCATCCCCGAGCCAGTTGAACATGGCGCCAGCGATGGCGGTCTCCACGTTCTCGTCCAGGGCCCCGGTCTCGGGGTCGCGGAAGTACTCGATGTAGTCCTCATGAGCGTACTGGGCCCGGTCGGGATTCCACGCGGGCAGGGTCTCGCGCACGGCCTCGCTGAAGCCGGGCAGCCGCTCGGTCAACTGAGCGACCAGGGCCTGCTGGCGCTCGGTCAGCTCTCCGGAGACGAAGCGTTGCGCCAGTGACGGGTCCTGGCGCAGCTTGGACAGGAAGGCCTCGACCTCGACCAGAGGGCGCCGGGAGTCCTTCTGCTGCCCTCCACTGGACTGGCGCACGTACTCCTGAAGCAGGTTCCTGGCGGTGAACACCGCGTTGCCCAGGGTCCCGGAGGCCCGCTTGACCCCCTCGGCCACGGCCTTGAGCACCCCGATCTTGCCCTCGCCGGGCGTCCCGATCAGCTCGTCCTGGTTCGGGGTATCGGGTGTCTCGAGGATCTCGCCGGTCTCGGGGTCGTAGCGGGTACCGTTTGCATCCACTTCGGCCTGCTGACCCGGATCGGCGGACTGGGGCTGGGTGTCCAGATTCGGGGTCGTGTCCGTGGTCGTCTGCTGTCCATCAGGGGCCGTGCCGGCGTCCAACTCGGCCTGCGGCTGCGCCGCGGCCTCCCCGTCCTTGGCACTGGCCTCATTCACGGTTGCCTGGCGTGCCGGCTCGGGCGCAGCGTCGGCTGGCTGAGTTGCTGAATCCACCTGCGGTGCGGGTTCGGCAGGCTGGGCACTGGACGGTGCGGATGACTGCGCTGGCGCAGCTTCTGCCGTAGCAGCTGATACATCAGGCTCAGCAGCAACGGTCTCAGGGGGTACTGTCGCGGCATTGCTGGCCTCCTTCGCCGGGGCGGTGGCAGGCTTGCTTGTTGCATTATTGGAATATTGCAATCCATCCGACGACGCCTGGCCATCCATGCGCAGGGCATAGGCTGCCTGGAGTTCCTGGGCGGTGGCCGCGGCCGCCTGGGCTTC
>Ga0209300_1000705_pt1 | contig 15566 bp, 12 predicted proteins | sample Shrwel_input2_RT_FD_187535 | JGI IMG/M metagenome (GOLD analysis project Ga0209300, IMG submission 187535) | Subsurface microbial communities from deep shales in Ohio, USA - Utica-3 well 1 S input2 RT (SPAdes) (version 2) ... | reverse complement strand
CGACGGCAGAGCGCCGCCACCAGCCCCACCGCCCCAGCGCCTACCGCCAGGTGCGCGCCCTGGCGCAGCATCGAGAACGACGTGCTAAGCGACACCCAGTCCCACCGATAGGCCGTGCCCGAGCCCGCCATCAGCGCCGCTGAACCGACCAGCAGCACAACCCCCAGCCAGGCGACCACGACCGGCCAGGCACCGCCGCGCGGTCGCGGCTTGAATATCGAAGATGCCATCTCGACTCCTTGTCAGTTTTTCACCCGGAATTCGTTGATGATTCGTCAGGCATTTGTCGTTGGCGTTATCTGTGTAGTTATCTGTGTAGTTATCTGTGTAGTTATCTATGTAGTTGTCTATATAGCTGTCTATGTAGTTGAGTTGTCTAGGCAACAGTGGCCTCAGCATACGTGCAGGAGCGCCTCTCTGCCTATTCTGCTGCCAATGGCGGGTTGAGCCCTAGCGTTGGCGAGCGATACGGACAACACAATCCCCTGCGCGCTATTCTGCCCCGAAGCTACCGTTATTCCTGACTGATGGAGCCATACCCAAGCGCCATGTCCTCCACTTCCCACACGCATCCAGGTGACAGCCTGACAGCCAAGAGCACCGACCAGAGCGGGAGGCTGAACGTCAGAAAGAGTGCCAACACAAGCGTCGCCGTGATCATGGCCGCTGGAGCCTCAAGACGCTTCGGCGCCGCCGACAAGCGCCTGGCCAGCCTGCCGGATGGCCGACGCCTGCTCGCCGCCACCGTGGCCTCTGTGGCCGACGTCTTTCCCGCCCTGCGCGTGGTGCTGCGAGAAGGCGACGACGCCAACGCACTCGGGCTTGCACCTGATACCCCAATCATTCGTGCGCCCCATGCAAGCGAAGGGTTGGGCGCGAGCATTGGTGATGCCTTCGCAGCCCTGGCCCGTGATGCCGAACTGGCTGATGCACAGGTCGCCGCCATTCTGCTCGGCGACATGCCAGCCCTACGCTCTGCCACACTCGATGCCTTGCAGCGTGAGGCCGGGCGCGAGCTCATACTGCGACCGATTCAAGCCGGTCGCCCGGGCCACCCCGTACTGTTCGGCCGCGCCTTCTGGCATGAGCTTGCGGCCCTGGGTGATAGCGAAGGCGGTGAAGAAGGCCGCGACGAAGGAGCGAGAAGCGTGATCCGCGCCCATCGCAAGAACTATGCGGAGCTTCTCGTCGAGGACCCTGGCATTCATCTGGATATCGACCAGGTAACCGACGTGGCTCGCCGGCTTTGAATCAGAACGTCTTGAATCAGCCTGCCTTGAATCAGACCGACCTGAATCAGAGAGCTGATAAAAAATAGGCTAAAGCACGGGTGACAGTCGCAGACATCCTGATAGGCTAGGTTCTAATAAGGATGTCCCAAAGGACCTGTGTGATGCCTGATACCTCAAGCACTCCCCGCATCACCCTGCACCCGCACACTTGCCGGGTACGCATCTATTCAGGCGACACCCTGATCGCCGACACCGAAAACGCCATCGAACTGCGCGAGCGTGGTTATCCACATCGTCACTACATCCCGAAAGAGGATGTGGATATGTTGAAGTTGTCGACGTCCCCCACCGTGACCCACTGCCCCTTCAAGGGCGACTCCACCTATTACTCACTCCCCAGCATTACCGACGCTGCTTGGAGCTATGACCAGCCGATTGAGGAAATGAAAGCAATTGCCGGGCGCTTGGCGTTTGATACGGAAAAAATGACGCAGCGGGTAGGGTCGCGAAAAACATCATGACGGCGAAACATCGGATGGTCGTAGGGTTAAAATAAAGGCCACTATGAAGAAACCTCTTAAGTTCCCGGTTGACCATGTCATCCATGGCTGTGCCGGGATGAAAGATTCACTCTAATGGCTCATGCATTGAAATATTCAATGGTTCTGGAACGGCTATCTGGGAGGCCGGGAAATATAGGGGCTATAAATAACAACCTTCACTTAATTCTTTTTTACTGTACTTTAGAGGCCAAGTTAAACGATTGAAGAGGAAGGTCGAATAACGAAATTTCTAACAAAAAGATAGGCTAAAACCGCTTGATCATAGCGTTATATACAAGGATTAGTGCTAGGGAATGGAGGGTGGAATAAGGCGTGCTAATTAAATCAAGGTTGGTCAGCTCCTTTGCATCTCTGCTTTTCTCTGTGTCCACAGCCTCTTTCATCTGGCTATGGGTCGCCGATCAAGCACCATGTCCCAAGGTATGTTTGAATATATTGCGGTCGACGACAGTCGCACGGAAGCGTACAGCGCCTCTTAATTTGCCTGACTGCACGCTTTGGGGCAGGCTGTTCGCGATTAACTGAGTGCTCAATGAGCGGTGGCGCTATACAAAAAACCGGACCTTACAGGCCATAGGATGGCAATGACTTTCGCTATAACCGACCAGGAGCTACTGCAAACCGCCCTCGAAACCGTTCGTGAAGCGGTTCTGATCACGGACAGCCAACTGGCACGTCCTGGCCCTACTATCGTTTACGCCAACCCTGCCTTTCTTGAGCTGACCGGCTATACGGCTGAGGAACTGCGTGGGCAAACGCCGCGACTGCTTCAGGGCGAGGAAACCGACGGTGATCTGATGCAAAGCCTGCGACAGCAACTGTCAGCGGGTGAAGTGTTTGCCGGTGAGACCGTGAACTATCGCAAAGACGGCCGTCCGTTTCGCATGGAATGGACTATTCGCCCGTTTCCCGCCGAAGGTGAGCCGCGCTACTTCATCGCTTCCCAGCGCGATGTGTCGGCAATCCGCAATCTTGAGCAGCAACGCCAGCAGCTGCAGACCCTGGCTGAGATCCAGACCCGTGTGGGTACCGCCGGCCTGGATTTGCAGGAGCTGCGCGATCAGGTCGCCGAGATAGCGCTGGCGGTGACAGGCGCCGATGGCGCCGCGATTGAGGAAGCCGAGGATAGTGAGATGGTCTATACCGCCACCAGCGGCCGGGCTGTCGGCTCAGTGGGGATGCGGCTGCCGATTTCGGGCAGCCTATCCGGTCTCTGCTACCACCAGCGCAAGTCGATTCACTGTCGCGATACCCACGAGGATACCCGCGTGGCAAGGGTCGCCGCCGATCATGTCGGCTTCCGCTCGGGTTTTCTGGTACCGCTGATCCATCAGGATCACTGCTTCGGCGTGCTCAAGGTCTATTCAGATCGCCCTCACGCCTTTAACGAGGGCGACCTGCAACTGCTCAATATGGCCAGCCATGTGCTTGCTTCCTCGCTGTCTGATGCTCGGCTCTTCAAGGGTGAGCGCGACCGGCGCAGCCTGCTGGTGGATTCGCTGCCGATTCTGATTTCGTACATCGATAATCAATTGCGCTATGTCGAGATCAACGTCGCCTACAACCGCTGGTATAACCTCCCGACCGAGCAGGTTGTCGGTAGGCGAGTGGCAGAAGTCATGGGCGAGGAGGCATTCGAATCAATCCGTCCTTATATGCTGTCTGCACTGGCCGGCGAGCGGGTGACATTCGAAAACCGCTTTCCTCACCCGGATGGCACTGTCACGCCGGTAGAGGTGGACTACACGCCGGTGCGTAACACCCACGGCGATGTTCAGGGCTTTTTTTCAATGATTCGTGATATCAGCGATCTCAAGCGTGCCGAGCAGGACTACTTGACCGGGGCATTCAACCGCCAGGGCTTCGACGACCGGTTGGCAATGGCCTGTGCTACGTCTCGACGCTACCTCCGCCCGTTGGCGCTGATCTTTTTAGACCTGGACCACTTCAAGAGTATTAACGACAGCTATGGCCATGCCGTGGGCGATGACGTACTACGCGGCGTGGCGAAGACCCTGTTGAACGAGGTTCGCGATAGCGACATTGTCAGCCGCTGGGGTGGTGAAGAGTTTGCCATCTTGACGCCGGAAACCTCGTTGAAGGATGCCTTAGGTCTCGCAGAGCGGTTGCGGCAGGCGTTGAATGAACACCACTACGCGGCCGTGGGCCGAATCACCGCAAGCTTTGGCGTGGCGGCGTTCGACCCCGACGAAGTCGAGAGGGACTTTGTACGCCGCGTTGACGAGGCGCTTTACAAAGCCAAGGTTGGTGGCCGCAACCGAGTCCAGCAGGCTAGCCACCTGTCGCGGTCACACCATTCGACCCTGAGTTAAATGCCTTTTTGAATGCGAGCGTGGATCAGTTTTGCATGGGAATACCATCTTCCCAGCGAAAGCCGATACCGCCGCCCTGCCAGACGCCTTCATCCAACGGGCTGGGCCCATTAATGTCCACATGCAGTGGCAATCCAAAGCCGGGCGCAAGGTCCTGGGTGCCGCGAACGGTACTGCGGTGCATGATCCGCAGACCCTGCTCCTCGGCGGGCAGGTGAGCGCCGGGGGCCGCGCGATGCGCGACGGCCAGGTTGTCGATGAACACGCAGTCGTTTTCCTGATATTCGAATTCGGCGGCGTAGCCGTTCTCAAGCCCCGCATTCAGGATATCGTTGTATTCATGGCAAAGCCGCTTCAGTTCATCGGCGGTCAGCAGGCGAAAGGCCTCCTCGTCGGGGAGCTTTTCGATCACCGCCCCCGTCATGCCCAGGTGCAGCCAGATGCACTTGCGCTTGGAGATAGGGTGCTCGTGCACCACGGGATGCACCACGCCGGATGAAGAGTTCACCGAGGCGAGGCGGCTCCAGTAGGCCTGCCGATCCGCCGGAAGGGCGTCATAGGCGGCACCCTGATGGGCGAAATAGGTGCCCCCACCTTTCTCGGCCGGGCGGATGATGTGGTAGCCCGAATGCGAGAAAGTATCCGGGTTGAAGCTGCCGTCGTTGTGCCATTGCGGCCCCACGCCGGGAATGCCATGACGCTGATCGTTCGACAGGCGGAAGATGTGCCGATTGCCCTTCGGTGTGGCCGGGTGCACGCCATGGGTGCTGTGCAGCTCCTTGCCGCCCCACCAGCAGCTGGCACGCAGAAAGTCGTCGGCCTCCAGCGGCGTGTCGTTCTTGAACACCAGAAAGCCGCGATTGGCCATTTCCTGCTCGAGCGCCTCGATCACCTCAGGCGGCGGCGCGTCCTGGGCCGACAAGTCGATGCCGCGCACCTCGGCGCCTAGCGGGTCGAGCGGGGTGATGGTGCCGCCGAATTGCTCGATGACGGCGACGCGGGTGGGGTCGAGGGGCGCAATGGTCGATGGGTTAGTCGTCATGGCTAACCTCCTGTTGCTGATTCCCGTGCCAGACGAATGACAGTGCCGCGTAAGGCGACATCTTGAGGAAAAGGCGCCAACGGCGGGTCCCCGTCATCCGCGGACGGAATGGATGTGGCCCTCATTCTGGCAGAGACAAAATACTGCTCCAAACGCCGGCTGTTCACTCGATGACCCACCCATGCCCGGGCGGCGTCGCGCCGGCGCGCTCACTCGTACTTGTGCTGCCAGCGCTTCACTGCGATCTGTTCCTTGAGCAGTTCCAGCATATCCACCAGCACCTGCTCGGTGATCTGTTCGGTTTTGGGGTCGGTGCGCAGCCAGGCATCGAAGCCGCTCTCGGCCAGGTGCTCCACCAGCGATGAAAACTCCGCCGACTTCAGCCCCGCCAGCGCCTCGTCGACGAGGTGGCAGGCCAGGTCGGAAAGCGATCCCTCGAGGCCGCGCGTCAATTGGCTGCCCATCGGCAGGCGCGAGAGCCGCTTCAGCTCCGGGCTTTCCGCCAGGGTGCGGCTGACCAGGCCGCGCACATAGCGCAGGGTATCGTCACGGTTGTTGGTGTAGGCATCGCCCGCCATGGCCTCCAGCCGCTGGCTGATCTCGCGGATCAGCGCCTGTTTGCGGGGCTCCACCACCCGCTCGACCACCGAAGACGAGAGCCCATCGCCGGAACGCAACTCCTGCTGCACGTTGTCGAGCATGCGAATGGCGATGCGGTCGGTGAGCTCCTCCATGAGGATATCCACGTACTTGGCGACCACGCTGTAGAGGTACCAGCGGCGCACATCGATCAGCCCCATGCGCTGCAGGCGGTGTAGCAGCGAGATCACGCGCAGGAGTCGCAGCAACCGAAAGCCGCTCAGCGGGATGCAGCCCAGCACGTCGTACCAGTGCACGAAGGGGTAGAAGAACCAGCGGTGATAGTGCCGCTCGGCGATGGCCACCGCCCAGCCCAGCAGCACGTCGAGCAGAAAAACAGCCACGAACGCCAGGTCGATGCTGAGGAAGTTGGCGTGGATGTTCTGTTCGTAAGCGCCATGCAGGCCGGGCGCCACCGCCCCGAAGGCAGCGTTCAGCGGCGGCAGCAGAAACAGGCTATCGAACAGCAGCAGCGACAAGTTGGCGATCACCAGCACGATGATGAACAGGTCCCACACCAGGTGGGCCCGTTCCAGGGCGGGCGAGGTCGTGCGGGTGGCAGGCATGGTGCCTCCTTGAACTCGATGCCGAGGGGTCGTTGCCTATCCTATAGCCTCCGCCTGCCGTCGACACCCTGGTGTGCTCCTCGGTGTCAGCACCGCATGGTACTCAGGCGTTTATTGCCCCCATGACGTCAGGTGCCGTTTCGCCATTCCTGAAGCAGCCGATTCACGAGCTCGCCGGCGGGGAGTTCGCGTGCCAGTGGCGCGCCCTGTCCGGCCCAGTGCGCCGCGAATTCATGATGGCCGAGACCGGCCGCCGACGCGTTGAGCCGCTTGGCCGCGTCGTACGCCACGGGGTAAGCGGGGGGCGTCGTTTCGGGTGTGGCATCGGCGTGGCGAATCAGGCGGTTGAGGATGCCGCGTGCCGGGCGCCCCGATAGCGCCGACGTCATGCGGGTCACCTCGGCGCGTTCGCTCTTGAGGGTCGAGCGATAGCCTTCGTTGGCCGCCGATTCCGGGCACAGGATAAAGGCGGTTCCCAGTTGGGCGGCACAGGCGCCCAGCGCCAGGGCCGAGCGAATGCCCTGGCCATCCATGATGCCGCCGGCCGCGATGACTGGCAGGGCCATCTCCTTGACCAGCCGGCGAACGAGCACGGGCGTGCTTAGCCGTTCATCGCCAGCCTGCGGATCGAAGCAGCCGCGATGCCCGCCCGCCTCATAGCCCTGGGCCACGATCGCGTTGACGCCCCGCTCCTGGATAGTGCTCGCCTCCTGCAGGTTGGTCGCCGTCGCCAGCGTGTAGATGCCGGCTTCCCGCAGGGTGCGTATCCGCGCCTCGGAGGGCAAACCGAAGTGAAAGCTGACCACGGCGGGCCGCGTCTCGAGCAGCATCGCGAAGGCCGCATCGTCTTCCACGAAGCTGCGGTAGATCTCATCAAGCTCGGCCGGCGGCTCACCTCCACTTTCCCGAAACAGCGGCGCCAGATGCTCGAGCCAAGCCGACTCCCGAGCCGCGTCACGCAATGCGGGCGCATGACAGAAGACGTTGACGTTAAACGGGCGTGACGTCAGCGCCCGGGTCTGTTCGATCATCGTCCGGGCCTGGTCGACGCCGCTGGCGCCGATGCCCAGAGAGCCCAGGCCGCCGGCGTTTGACACGGCTGCCGCCAGTTCCGGCGTGGCCACGCCGGCCATGGGTGCTTGGATGATGGGCTGGATGCCCAGCCGGTCGGTCAGGGGATTCGACGATGTCATGTGAACGGCCTCCACGAGCGCGAGAAACGATGGCTTTTATTCATTCTCATATTAAGAATAAAATAGGTTAATAGATTCCAGAAGGCGAATCATATGGACCTGGAAACCCTGAAAATATTCGAGGCCGTCGCCGCTGAGCTGAGCGTGACGCGGGCCGCCGCGCGGCTTGGGCGTGCCCCCTCCAACGTCACGACGCGCATCCAGCAATTGGAGGCGGAGCTGGACGCGGCGCTGTTCATTCGCCTCGGCAAGCGCATCACGCTTTCGACGGCGGGGCAGCGCTTCCTCACTTACGCACAGCGCCTGCTGGCGCTGGAGGACGAGGCCCGGCAGGCCGTGGGCGCCGGTAGTGGCGGCAGCCTGCGTATCGGTAGTATGGAGAGCACGGCCGCCAGCCGGCTACCGGGGCCGCTGGCGGCCTTCAACCGCGCCCATCCGGCGACCCGGCTCGAGGTCAGCACCGGCCCCTCGGGCCCGCTGGTGGAAGAGGTGCGCGACGGGCGGCTGGACTGCGCTTTCGTGGCCCTTCCCGCCGAGCTTGAGAACGAGCCAGCCCTGGCCGAGATGGGGCTGCAAAGCGCACCGGTTTGGGAGGAATCGTTGCTGCTGTTGTTGCCGCCCTCCGACGCCGAAGCCACCGCGCCGGCGGAGCTGCGTACCCGCACCCTGGCGGCCTTCAAGCCCGGCTGCACGTACCGGGCCATGGCGGAGCAACGGCTCGGCATCGTCGCCGGGAGCGCGTGGCGCATCCAGGAACTGGGCTCCTACCACGCCATGGTAGCGGCCGTTTCTGCGGGCGCCTGCGTCACCTTGCTGCCGCGCAGCGTGCTGGAGCTGAGCCGCGTGTCGGACGACCTGACCACGCTGGAGATGGGCAGCGCCACCACGCGCCTGTTGTGGCGCTCTGGCTACGAGACGCCCGCGTTCCAGGCGTTCGCCGGGCAGTTTCTGGGGGGCGCATGACTCGCGTGCCCGGTTGGCTCCGTTCCGCCATCATTATTTGACACCAGCAGGCGGCATAGCGTCTTTTATTGGCGCGGTAGCCGTACATGACGCAACAAGGGAATGTTTGATGCACGTCGAGCGCGTAGGGAAAAAAGACTATCGTGAGCTGCTGGATGTCTGGGAGGCATCGGTCAGGGCAACGCATGATTTCTTGCGCGAACAGGACCTGCTGGAGCTGAAGCCCCTCATTTACGAGCAGTATTTCGGCGCGGTCGATTTAACGTGCGTCAAAGACGGGAGTGGTGAAATCCTAGGTTTCTGTGGCGTGCACGACGGCAATATCGAAATGCTATTTATCGCACCGCACGTGCGCGGCAAAGGCATCGGCTCGTTGCTGCTGGATGATGCGGTAACGGCCCAAGGCGCCACCAAGGTAGACGTTAACGAACAGAACCCACAGGCGCTGGGCTTCTACCAGCATAAAGGGTTTGCCGTCAGGGACCGCTCCCCGCACGACGGCCTGGAAAAACCCTACCCATTGCTGCATATGGAACTCGTGGAGACGCCGTGACGCATCGCGTCAGCGGCGCCGCTGCTCCTTACTCATCCTGGTAGTTTCCCTCAGCCCAGTATCGCCACCTTATGGTGGGCGAGGGGCGTTAGTGCCACGCATCCGATGCCTCGGTTTATGTTGCGCGGGCTATTCTCATGAAACTGACGTTGATCAAAAGCCTAAGTGAAATTGTCGCCAAACGGTGACATTCTAACTCCCTCGTTCTAGGCTGACGGATCAGCCAACCAGCAAGGGACTGCCGATGGCCGATCAATTCGCCTCACCCCGCATGACCCTCTATCCGCATTCCCTACGGGGGCGAGCCCTTGCTGGCGACTCCCTAGTTGCTGATTTTCGTAACGGCATTGAAATACGCGAGCGCGGTTACCCTAGTCGTCACCACATCCCGAAAAAAGATGTGGATATGTCAAAGCTCTTGGTGTCGTTAACTCTTATTCACTGCCCGTTCAAGGGTGATAGCACTTATTACTCTCTGCTCGATATCGCCGATGTAGCCTGGAGCTATGAACGGTCGATTGACGAGATGCAGGCGATTGTCGGGCGGCTTGTTTTTGACGGGAAGAGGTAGCGGAGATTGTGGAGTGACTATCCGCTATCGATCCAAAGCCGACATTTTGGAAAAGGCAGCAGGGACGCTTAGTGGTGTTATGCAGTATGCACGATGATTGGTGTTATACTTCAAAGCTATACTTTATATTCAGCAAGTTTAGTGGGCTGGAGAGAGGCAGTATGGGGTATGACATTGTTGAATGCGGGTTCGAGTGGAATATCGATCACGCTATATAATAAAACTGTTATCGGATCGAGTTGGCGAGCGTTCGGGAGAGATGTTTGAACCGGCGTAAGTAGATGATCGACCCTAAGCTTAGGTGAACACTTTTCGACAGAGAGGTAGGAATGGCGCGTTTTAATCCAAACCAGATCAAGCAGAAGATGCGCCAAGCGCAACGTCAGGCCGAGCAGAAAGCGCGGCAGGCGGAACAGAAAATACAGCGCGAAATCGACAAGGTGAACCGTGAGAATAAAAGGAAAGTGGACGCTTACAATCGTCGGGTCGAAGCTCACAACAGAAAAGTGGTCTCCGACTACAACGCCGGGGTGCGGAAGCGTAATACCCACAATAAGAAGGTCATTGCCGAGCTCAATCGTCAGCTTCGGTCTAGCTCCACCGACGTCCGATATACCGAACCTGAACAGCGACTGGCCGACCGTGTGCATACCGCAGTCGGTCAGCTTGACCCCAGAGAGTATGACACCTTCCTGAGCTATGCTCGAATTGATGGAGGTGAAGTCGCATCCGTGCTTCGCGCCGCTCTCGAAGCACTCGGAGTTGCAGTTTGGTTCGACGAAGTAGCGATCGTTCCTGGGCGCAGTCAATCGCTGCAGATGGACGCAGGCCTGCAGAAGGCCCGGTCGGGCATTGCGCTGCTCACGCCGGCCTATCTCACCGGTCGGTTTTGGACCGAAAGGGAACTTGGTGCCTTGTTAAGCAAGAATATCTTGATCCCTGTCCTTCATAACGCCACCTTCGAGGATGTGAGGAAATACAGTGGAATCCTGCCAGACCTCGCTGGATTTACAACGGAGTACGACTCAGTTGAGGATATCGCCAAAAAGATCGCGGCAGCGGTAATTCCGGAGGAAGAAGAGTGAGGAGTCCTCTGTTGCTGTAAGTTCAGGCGATGATGGCGAGCTAACACGGCACTCAATCTGACGCTCGTACCTCGCGCCGGTTAGTTATTCGTTAAGTGAGAATCAGGAATCCGCGCATGAATGATGAAGAATATATAAGTTCAAGGGTAGACGACCAAATAGGTTGGTATGACCGAAAGAGTCAAGGAGCCCAAAGATGGTTCAAATTTCTGAGAGGAACTGAAATAGTTGCCGCCGCCGCCATTCCATTGATAGCTGGCTTCGCCGCTGATCCGTTTCCAGTTACTTTAGTTTTAGGGGTTTTAGGTGCATCCATTGCTATTATTTCAGCGGCAATTAGCTTGAATCAGTTTCAAGAGAATTGGACTGAATATAGAACTACCTGTGAGTCCTTGAAGCACGAAAAATATCTATACTTGACGAAGGCTGAGCCCTATCACAAGGAAGAAGCATTTCGACTATTTGTTAAAAGGGTGGAAAGCCTGATCTCTAAAGAAAATAGCTCTTGGTCTCAATACACTCAAGCAAGCATTGAAAGCACAAAGCCTAACGGCGGGAAGACGTAAAATGGCTAATGGTTTGAATTCTGGGCTTGCTGTGATGAAGAGGAAAGTATTCGTAAGCTATCATCATGGCAATGACCGGAGCTACTATGATGCGTTCATTAGCGCATTTTCAAATGCCTATGACGTAGTTCATGACAACTCTGTAGAGCGTGCTGTTAATAGCGATAACGCAGATTACGTTATCCGAAGAATTAGGGAAAACTATATCACCGGTAGCTCATGCACAATTGTGCTTTGTGGCCCACAAACACCCTGGCGAAAATTTGTTGACTGGGAGATAAAAGCCACGCTGGACAGGCAGCATGCACTGGTCGGTGTAATTTTACCTACAAATCCGCTGAATATTGATAACAAATACACTGTTCCAGATAGGTTGCACGACAATATTCAAACGGGGTTCGCGATATGGGTTGATTGGTCCACATTCACCCAAAGCCATGAAGCAGTACGGCAATGCATAGAAGTAGCTAAATTAAGGTCTACTCAGCTTATAGACAATAGCCGTCCTTTGCGGCGACGGAATGGGTAAGCGCTTAACAAACGCGTCAGCTAGGACGCTCGTAAGCTCGCGTTTATTGCGCGAGCGTTCGGCTTAGGGGGATAAAATGGTAGTTGAGCTTCCACAGCTTCAAAATGTATTCATGTTGTCGGGCGTCCCGCAGCACACGTTCGTGCAACCGATCGAATATCCGCGCCTGCTAGTTGCTCTGCGGACACCCGGCCGTAGCATCGTAGTAGAAGGACCATCCGGCATAGGTAAGACCACAGCCGTTGTAAAGTCAGTTGCCGATGCTGGCCTTGAGGATAAGGTCCTTTCGCTCTCTGCGCGGAAGCGTTCCGATGTGGAGTTTATCGAGGATCTCCCGAACCAACTTCCGATAGGTACGGTGGTGGTAGATGACTTTCATCGGCTTAGCGATGACGCCAAGCGTTCAATCGCAGATTTGATGAAGACGTTGGCAGACGAGAGCGCTGAACACAGCAAGTTAATAGTTCTAGGGATTACAAATGCGGGGCAGTCACTTGTCGTATTTGGCAAGGACCTCGCAAATCGTATCGAGGTGATACAGTTTGAGGCCAATCCTGAGCACAAGATCGACGAGCTTGTCTCAAAGGGTGAGAACGCCTTAAAGGTCTCGATCAATATAAAAGATGAAATTGTTTCTGCCGCGCAAGGAAGTTTCTACATTGCTCAGATGTTGGCCTACAATACCTGCATCCGAGCCGGCGTTTTAGAGACACAAGCTAACGTAGTGACGACGGAAGAAAGCTACGAAGCAGTAAAATCGCATGTCATGGAGACGTTGTCGAGGTCGTTCCACGATACTGCTATCGCGTTCGCTCGTGGCACAAAACTGAGGCGTGAGGGGCGAGCGCCTTACCTTCATCTACTTTACTGGGCAAGCCAAAGCTCGTCGTGGTCAATAAATGCGCTGCGGGAGGCAGATCGCCACCCCGAGCAACGCGGAAGCGTGACTCAGGTGGTGACTAAAGGTTTTTTGGAAGAGTTGATATATGCCTCTGAAGATATTCAGCGTGTTATATACTTTGAGCGTTTAAGTGGCACGCTCGTTATACAGGATCCTCAGTTTGTGTTTTATATTAGAAACCTTTCTTGGCCACGGTTTGTCGAGGAAGTTGGCTTTGTTTCTTTAGAGTTTCCCTCTCGTTACGACTTTGCTCTTTCCTTTTCTGGGGCTGATCGGGATATTGCCGAAGGGTTGTTCGGCTATCTACGAGACGCCGAGCTGGAGGTGTTCTACGACAAAAACGAGCAGCACCGAATTCTTGCTGCAGACGTAGAAGAGTATCTGGCACCCATATACTCATCCGACGCAGAGCTTGTTGTCTGTGTGCTCGGCCCGGATTACCCGAGACGAATTTGGACAAAGTTTGAATCTGAGCAGTTTAAACAGAGATTCCGATATGGCGAGGTTGTGCCAGTAGTGCTAAGCAGTGCTCCTCTCGGAGTCTTTGATACGGCGATGGGGATTGGCCACTATGCTTGGGACCGGGAAGGCGATTTCCATAATCAAGTGGAAGAGGCAGGCGAGTTACTGATTAAGAAGAGCGTAGAGATCCGAGCGCGGCGGGCGCGAGAGGCCGAACAAGCACGTGCAGTCGGCGTGGCTGGGCCTCGCAACTGAAGTGTGTCGTATTCATGTTGTATCAATGTCCGCTTGTGGCCGAAAGCTGACCTTAAATCTGGCTTGAATCGGGGAGCCAATGTCGATCAACTCCCCAACCCACTCACCCGCATCACTCGCCGCTGTGCCGCGTCCATTAATTGGCCGCGGCCGGTTTCCACCAGCGTCAGCCAGTGGCGGGCGCGGGTGATGCCGGTGTAGACCAGCTCCCGGGTGAGGATGGGGTTCGGCGCGTCGGGCAGCACCAGGGCGGCGTGCGTGAACTCCGAGCCCTGGGACTTGTGCACCGTCATCGCGAATACCGTCTCTACCGATTGAAGGCGCGAGGGCAGCACCCACTTGATGCGGTCGGTGCCGTCGCCGGCGGGGAAGGCCACTCGCAGCAGGCGACGGTCGTTGTCGGGCTTTGAATCCGGGCGCGGCATGTCCAGGGTGATGCCTATATCGCCGTTCATCAGCCCCAGGCCGTAGTCGTTCTTGGTGACAAGCACCGGGCGACCGGGGTACCAGCGTTGGCGGCCGTCCTGGCTGTCGATCAGCTTCTCCCGCTCCAGCGCCTGGCGCACCCGCTCGTTCAGGCCTTCCACACCCCAGGGGCCGCGGCGCAACGCGCACAGCAGCTGGAAGTCGCCGTGAGCCGCCAGCACGTCGCGGGCCCAAGCATCGAACTGTTCCTGTTCCTGTTCCTGTTCCTGTTCCGCGTCATCCGCCGGGCGCCGCTCGGCCATCACGCTCAGGAAATGGCGATAGCCCACCGGTGGCGGCAGCGTTTCGTCGCGATGTATGCGGCCCTGGCCGGCATTGGGAAAACGCTCGGGGCAGCCGGTCACCGCTAGGCGGGCCAGCCCGCGCTCGTCGTCGATGGACAGCTTCAGGTGCGAGAGGTCGGCGAAGCCGGCGCTTAGCGCCTCAGTGATGGCGCGGCGCTTGGGGGCGGGCTCGGCTTCCAGGTTGATCGCCGCGGCCAGCTGGCCGATGCCGCTCTCGGCGGTGAAGCGGTGGCTGACGCGCAGCATGGCGATGGCCTGATCCAGCGGCTGGCCGTCGGCGTCCAAGGTATCGCTTGGCAGCGGCTGGCCGGTGGCCTTGGCTAGCCACTCGGCGGTGGCCAGGGTGTAGTGGCCGCCCTCGGCCCGGGCGCACAGGTCACCCAGCACGGAGCCGGCCTCCACCGAGGCGAGCTGGTCCTTGTCGCCCAGCAGCACCAGCCGCGCCCGGGGCGGCAGCGCCTCGAGCATCGCGGCCATCATGCCCACGTCCACCATCGAGGCCTCGTCCACCACCAGCACGTCCAGCGGCAGCGGGTTGTGGCGGTCGTGGCGGAAGCGGCGGGTGTCGGGGCGTGAGCCCAATAAACGGTGCAGGGTGCTCACTTCCTTGGGAATTACCTCGCGCAGCCGCTCGGGGTCGTCGGCTAGGCCGTTGAGATCGAGCCTGGCCACCTGGCCGGCGATGGACTCGTTGAGCCGGGCGGCGGCCTTGCCGGTGGGGGCGGCCAGGCGGATGCGCAGGGCCTGCTCTCTTGCACCCTCACCTTCGCCGAAGGCTTGAGCCTGAAGCAGGGCGAGCAGGCGCACCACGGTAGTGGTTTTGCCGGTGCCGGGCCCGCCGGTGATTACCGCGAAGCGCGAGCGGCCGGCCAGGGCGCAGGCCGCCTTCTGCCAATCGAGGGGCGCGGGCTGTGTCGGCTCGGGAAACAGCGCGTCGAGAATCGGGCGCAGCCGGGCCGCGTCCGGGGTGTCGTCGCTATCCGTTTCACTAAGTCTTGCGACGATCCGGCTGTGAATATCCTGCTCGTGCTGCCAGTAGCGGCGCAGGTAGAGCCGTGGGCGCTCTCGGCTGCCGGCGAGTACCAGCGGGGTGCTGCCGGGGCCTTCGGCCACCAACTCGGGCTGAGTCAGCGCCGTGCGCCAGGCGTCGAGATCCAGCGCGGCCATCACCCGGCTGGGCAGCGGCGGCGGGTCTTCCAGGCTGTCGCCCTCCGGCGGCAGTGAGAGCGCCAGGTCCGGGGTAGCCAGGGTCTGGGCCAGGTCCAGACACACATGGCCGCGGCCGAGCTGGTGGCTGGCCAGCGCCGCCGCCAGTAATAGCAGAGGTGAGGCCTCACTTACCG
>Ga0209300_1000702_pt1 | contig 15598 bp, 14 predicted proteins | sample Shrwel_input2_RT_FD_187535 | JGI IMG/M metagenome (GOLD analysis project Ga0209300, IMG submission 187535) | Subsurface microbial communities from deep shales in Ohio, USA - Utica-3 well 1 S input2 RT (SPAdes) (version 2) ... | reverse complement strand
CCGGGAGATGGGGCTGCACCTGGAAATCGACCCGGACAGCCAGATGCGGGATATCCCGGAGAAGCTCCCCCGGGAACAGCTGGTGGGCGTACTGGGCAACCTGATCGATAATGCATTAGAGGCGACGCGCCTGCACAGCGGCGCCGGTGGCCGGGTGCAGCTGTCCATGACCGACCTGGGTGAGGAACTGATTTTCGAAGTGCAGGACGAAGGGCACGGGGTGCCTGAATCCGCCCAGCGCAAGATCTTCGAGCGGGGCGTCAGTACCAAAGGGGAGGACCACGGCATTGGCCTGCACCTGGTCCAACAGTTCCTGGATCACTGGGGCGGGTCGGTGACCATTGAAAGCCTGCCCGAGGGAGGCAGCCGCTTTACCCTGTATCTGCCCAAAAGCCCGGAAACACCAGAGAAACCGGTGGAGAGAGGCCGCCCATGACACCGATTCGACTCTTGATCGTTGAAGACGACCACAAGATTGCCGAAATCCAGCGGCGTTTCGTCGAACGCCTGGAAGACACCGAGCTGTGCGGCATCGCCCACACCCTGGCCGATGCCCGGGACCTGGTGGACGTGATGGAACCGGACCTGATCCTGCTGGACGTGTATTTCCCGGATGGCAACGGCCTGGACCTGCTGCGGGAGCTGCGGGCCGCCAACAGCCGCAGCGACGTGATCCTGATCACCGCCGCCAAGGAAGTGGAAACCCTGCGCAGCGCCCTTCGAGGCGGTGTCTTTGACTACATCCTCAAACCACTGGTGTTCGAGCGGCTGGAGAACGCGGTGAACCGCTACCGGGAACACCTCCACCACCTGGCCAGCCTGGAGCAGGTCGCGCAACGGGAGGTGGATGCCCTGCTGCCCAGGGGAACCACGGAGGAACCGGCCAACGCCGGGGAAGAGCGTTTGCCCAAGGGCATCGACGCCCTGACCCTGAACAAGATCCGCGACGTGCTGGCCGCCGGTGGCCCGTGGAGTGCCGAAGAAGTGGGCCAGGCCATGGGCGCCTCGCGCACCACCGCCCGGCGCTATCTCGAATATCTGGTTGGCGCGGGAGAGCTAACCGCCGAAGTCACCTACGGCAGTGTCGGCAGGCCCGAGCGGCGTTACTGCCGCCGCCCGGAGAGCTGAGCTTCTGCCCCCGCAGCGATGATCCCCCGCCCAATAACCACCAGACTGGCGGGTCGGCTGGTTACCGCCAGGGGCGTTTTGCCAATGATCTCGCCATCGGCGGTCACGGTCTTGGGTTTGCCCGTTTCAATAACGCAGTGCCGGCCCTTGAGGTGAACCAGGGTACTGGCTCGCCTTGGCGACTGCCGGCCCAGCTGGACCAGGACAAAAGTAACCAGAAGCTCAATCAGCGGGCGTGGTTTGACGGCAACCACACTCAGACAACCATCGTCTGCTGAAGACTCGGGAATCTCACTACCACCGCCAAAAAACGCGCCATTGGCCACGGCAACGGACAGCCAGCGCCCGCTCACGACGCCCTGGTCACAGCGAATCCGAGCCCGAAAGCCCCGCCGGGCATTCACACGCCTTAGTAGATTCATGCCATAGCTAAAGCGTCCAAGTAGCCGCTTTTCCGCCTTGCCGGCTTCCAGCGCCGGCAGCGTCCCCACGCCCACGTGGGCCACATTGAGATAGATGCCTTGCCCGAAATCGGCCACATCCACCCGCTGGGCGGTTCCCTCGGCAATCAATTGGCACAGCGAGGCGGGGGACTCGGGAAGATCCAGGTTGCGGGCAAAATCGTTGGCCGTTCCAGAGGGCAGGATCGCCAGTGTGGCCCCGGTTTGCAGGCACAGGTGGGCGCCATGGTTCACCGAGCCATCGCCGCCGGCGACCATCAGGACATCCCCTGCGCCCAGCTCCTCCTGCCAATCCGGGTCCCCAAAACGGCAACACCTTGGCTCCCGGATGCCGGCCTCGGCCAGGTGTGAAAGCCAGAATTCACGGCCGCACCCGTGGTCTCCCGCGTTGGGGTTGGATACCAGCCAGTAGGTCAAAACGCCTCCCCTCCGCTCAATGCAGGGCAATACTCCAAAGCTTAGGCGGGTTTCTTGCGGACAACCACCAGGGCGACACCGGTGATCGCGACAATGCCGCCGACCATGGCAAGCCCGCCAAGCCGTTCATCGAACAGCAGGAAAGCCTGCATGGCCGTGACCGGAGGCACCAGGTAAAACAGGCTGGCTACCTGGGCCGCCGCGCCCTGGCAGATCAGCCACATCAACAGCAGAATCGCACTGACCGAGACCCCCAGCACCAGCCAGGCCATCGACAGCTGCAACTGCAGGCTCCATTCCACCTCCCGGGATTCCAGGGCGAAGGCGCCCACGGCAAACAACGTGGCGGCTGCGGCGTACTGGATCAGGGTGCCGGACACCAGGTCTGCCCCCGTGCCATGGCGCTTCTGATACACCGTTCCCAGGGAGATACCCGCCAGCGCGAGCAGGGCCCAAAGCAGACTCCACAGCGTCATGCCCGAGCCAGAGGGCGCATCGGTACCGAATTTCTCCAACAGCACCAGGGCCACGCCCACAAAGCCCAGGGCCAACCCCAGCCACTGGCGCCCGCTGACCGATTCCTTCAGCACCAGCACCGCCACGCCCGAGGTCACCAGCGGCTGGAGCCCAACAATCAGGGACACAATCCCCGCTGCCATGCCTTCGTCAATGGCGTAATACACCGCCCCCAGATAGCAGCCGTGTACCAGCAGGCCGGTGACCGCCAGGTGACCGGCCCCGCGCCAGCCCGGCCAGCGGGCTTTCATCATCAAGGCAAGGCCAGCCAGCAGCGCCAGCGTTAGCAGCATGCGAAGCAGAAGCAGGGTGAAGGGTTCGGCAAACGGCAGCCCGTATTTGGCGCCGATGAAGCCGGTGCTCCACAGCCAGACAAACAGGGCGGGGATGAAAAAGGAATAGAACCATGAACGCATCGAAGGGCTACCGGTTGGGGAATCTGCCCGCAAGCTTACTTCAAAAGTTAGCAGCCGAACAAAGCAGATTCCCTACAATCATTTAACCGTTTCTGACTCAGCTCTGCTCTCCCTCCGGCATTCTCACCTCGATCTCAGGCTCCTTATCGTGCCAATCCGCCTCCCAGGTTACCTCGGGCTCCTGGCCCGGCCGGGGCTGGACGGTGATGGAAAGGGTCCCGAAGCTGGTGGGCGCAGGACCAAACCGAATCGGCTTTTCCTGCTCCAGCCAGCGCGGTGGCAGGCCGGCACACAGGATCAGTCGGTTACCCTCCTCGCGCACAAAGCAGTTGCGCACCATCAGCACCCACTCGGCGGAGGCCCACACGTGGTGGCCATCGCCCATGCAGCCGCCCTCGGTGGCCGGGTGAATGGCCTCTGGCCACTGCCCGGTGGACGACGCCAGCCGTGCGACTGCATCCACCAGGTCAAGGAAACGCGGATCTCCAGCCCGCAGCAGCACCTGGGCCACGTGCAGGGTGAGATACGCATTCAGCCCCGAGTGAATCATGTCCTGATAGAACGCACCTTTGACGAAGCACCGCTCCATCAGGAATTCGGCGCAATCCAGCAGCCGGGAATCGTCCGGGGCGCACAGCTGGGTGGGGTAGCCCATAGCCAGCGAGCCAATGGCCCCGGCATCCAGGCGACGATAGGGCGAGGCCGGCATGGCCGGGCGTTTCAGCCGCTGCTCGCAGGTGGCCAGGCTGCGGTCCACGGTCTGGGTAAACTCCTTCGCTCCAGCGGCGAAAATGCCGCTGGTTTCCTGGTCCAGGGGCCGGAACAGGTCGGAAGCCGCCTGCAGCCCGGCAATGCCCCAGAAATCGTCCCAGTAGTAGTAATCGTTGGGCCCCAGGTGCTCGGCACTGAAACCGGCCGGCAGCAGGCCGGCGTGAGGCTTGCCCAGGGTGTCGCTCAGGCGTTTCTTCTGGATCCAGCGCGCGCCTTTTTTCACGGCCTCGTGCCACTCGGGCGGCAGCCGGGTCCCGGTCAGCTCGTGATAGCGCTTGAGAATCCAGAGCACTTCGCCGTTGGCGTCCCACTCCCCTTCCTGGGACCGGAAATAGCCGCTCTTCAACTGCCGTCCGGGGAACTGGTTGAGGGCCTTCTCGGCACGTTCCGTTAACCCGGTACACAACAGGGCATGGATGATGAAGGCCGCATCCCGGAACCAGAAGCGTTTGTAGGTATACGGCCCGGGGTAAACATCCTCGGGCGAGTGCAGCACCAGCGAGCGAATGGCGGCGTCGTACAGGAACTGCCACTGTTCATCCGGGCACTCAAGCCGGGCGTGGCCCTGCAGCACCGGCCCCCAGTCCCCGGGGGAGAGCTCCGGGGCACCCTCATCGGACAGGGGTACCATGACGGTCAGCTCAGATACTTTATCGGCCTTGAGCGGGAACAGCGCGGCGGCCGTCACCATCCCAACATCACAGGTGCCCTCGGACTGGTCATCCATGTCCTGCAGGTGAATCCGGACATCGCCCTGCTGGTAGTCCGACACGTGATGGTGCTCGGCCGGCCGACTGAAGGTCGCTGCCGGTTTGCCGTCCACCACCCAGTGATCCCGGTCGGCATTCAAGGTGACCCGGTTAATCAGGCTGATACCCTCGGGGTTGGCGGGGCGAAGCGACAATACCAGCGAACCGGCCACGTCCGAACGGGCCTGCAGCACCATCTGGCAATAGGGTTTGCCGTTTTCCACCACCACCCGGGAGCGGCTGGTAAGCGAGAGGCCTTCACTGGACGATTCCGTCACCACGCAAACACCGTCGTCCAGCTCATAGGTTTGCCGGCTTGATTCACACCGGGAAGGCAGCAGGCAGCGGCCATCGTCCGCCAGCACCCAGCCATCCAGGGACCAGCCATCGTACCAGGGGGTCAGCAGACCCCGGGGATCGACAATCGGGAGTTCATCCAGATCGGGATGGCCCACGGCCGTCCAGTTGCGATTGCTCAGGTTGATGTGGGTAATGGAAAAAGCCCGGGGAATGAACGCCGGGTCTTCCGGATCAAACTGGCGCTCCACCCAGTAAGGCCAGACCCAGTCCAGGTTGTGCTGGATGACCCGGCTGTTGATCAGCCCGCGGGCATGGAAAACCACACCGGCCCGCAACAGTTCGATGGGCTCCCCCACTTCCGAGGGCTGGGCAAAGTTGTGCAGCTTGCCCAGCAGGGCAATGGGGTCCAGAAAACCATGCCGCTTCGCCGCACGCTTGACCAGATACCGCCAGGGAAGCCAGTTCATCCAGCTCATTGATTTGCCTCCTCTTCGGTTGGTTCGGTCTCAAGTTTGTAACGGGCCAGGGCCCGACGTGCCAGACGATTGAGAAACACCACCGCCAGCACGGTGCCGACAAACCCAGCCCCGTAAATCGCCCACTCCAGTGGGGTACGACCGGTTTCACGCACGCCGAGGGTGGACAGGTCCGCCGCCAGGGAGCCGAGGTAGACGTTATGCAGGGAAAACGGGATAACCCCAAAAAAGGTGCCAACAACAAAACCACTGAAGGAAAAGTTGGTGAGACCGAACAGAAAGTTGGACAGTTTTCCGGGAAAGAATGGAATCAGCCGGGTCAGCAGCACGATTTTCCAGCCGTGAGGCGCCATTTCATTGCTCACCATCGACAGCCGCGCCCGATCCCGGATGTATACGCTGGCATGATCTCCGAGAAAATACCGGGCGATCAGGAATGCGATGGCCGAGCCGATGGTGGTACCCACCACCACATAGATTGTGCCCTCCAACACACCGAACACGAACCCGGCGCCCGTGGTCAGTAATACCCCGGGCAACAGCAACACCATCGCCAGCACCATGATGCCCACAAACAGCACAGCCGCCCAGAGGCCCTGGGTATCAAACCAGCGCAGAAGCTCCACCACCTGCTGGTGCACACCAAAGGCATATAGCAGGCCGACGATCACCCCAACGCCTGCGATGCTGCCGCCCATCCATAAAATCGGGGACTTTTTCCAGCGATTCATAGCCCAACCCTAACGTGTTAACGCGCGATGGCTCAAAACATTGCTGTATCATGCCCGCGTTACCACTCAACATAGCCCAGATTGCCGATGAAGCTTTCCCGCATCCTAAGCAACCAGAATGGAATCAGCCGCAAGCAGGCAAACGCCGTAATTGCAGTTGGTCGGGTCAGAGTCAACGATCGGGTCTGTCGAACACCCGCGCAGGAGGTGGACCGTTTCTCAACGGTGAGGCTGGATGATGAGGTAATACAGGCGGGGGAGGCGGAGCACTACCTGATGCTCAACAAGCCGGCCAGCTACCTGAGCGCCACGGTTGATGACAACCACGAGACCGTCCTTGATTTGATTGCTCCCGAGTTACGCCAGCACCTGCACATCGCCGGTCGCCTGGACCGAAGCAGCACTGGTCTGCTCATTCTTACCAGCAACGGACACTGGTCCCGCAAACTCACCGAACCGGCAGTCAAGATCCCCAAGGTATACCGGGTGACGACTGCCTATCCGATTGGTCCGGATACCGAAGAACAATTTGCCCACGGGATCTGGTTCGAATTCGAGGGTCTGACCACCTCACCGGCCCAGATTGAGCGCCTGGGCGAACGGGAAGCACGGGTGACCATCTACGAAGGCCGGTACCACCAGATCAAGCGCATGTTCCATGCCGTGGGCAACCGCGTCACGGCGCTGCACCGGGAGCGCATGGGCGGGATAGCACTGGACAACAACCTGCCCTCCGGCGCCTACCGGTCCCTGACCCGGGAAGAGATTGACTCCGTGCAATAGAGCGCCCGAAACACGGCCGGCAATAAGCTATGCTATGCAGGGACGCCTTTTACTTAATCACTCTTAATCACCGACTATTAATCACGACAGGGATGGTTCCGGATCATGGCCAATGACAACGGCGGCTACTACCCGCGCCCACTGCGCCACCTCAGCGTTTACCTTTCCGGCCTGGTCCAGGGCCGGCTGTGGCTCAAGGTGCTGGTGGGTATGTTTTTGGGACTGGTCGTCGGCACGCTTTTGGGGCCCTCCGTGGGGCTGGTGGAACCGGCCACCGGCACCCTGATCGGTAACTGGCTGGCCTTCCCGGGGCAGTTGTTCCTGGCCACCATCCAGATGATCGTGATCCCGCTCGTCATCGCCTCGGTGGTGCGGGGGCTGGCCGCCAGTGAAGACCTGGAGCAATTGCGCAAACTGGGCCTGCGGGTGACCGGTTTCTTTGTCATCACCACCGCCATCGCCGCTGCCATTGGACTCTGGGTGGGCGGGCTGATGAACCCCGGCAGCATGATGAAAGGCCTGGTAACGCCACCGCCCACCGACGATACCCAGACAGCGGCAGCCACGATACCCAACGTAAACGAACTCCCTCAGACCCTGATTGGCCTGCTGCCCGGCAATCCGCTGGATGCCATGGTGGAAGGCCAGATGCTGCAGGTGGTGATTTTCTCGATCATCGTGGGCGTGGCGCTGGTCAGCATGGCGCCAGAGAAATCTCGCCCCATGCTGGATCTGCTCGACTCCCTGCAGCAGATCTGCATGACCGTAGTGCGCTGGGCCATGCGGCTGGCCCCCATCGCGGTGTTCGGCCTGATGGCACAACTGACCACCACCATCGGCTTCATGGCCATGCTGGGCATGGCCTCCTACGTGGTCACGGTGCTGGCCGGGTTGCTGGTACTGCTCGGATTCTACCTGCTGATCCTGAAGCTGCTGGTGGGCGAACCGCCCCTGCGCTTTCTTCGCAACACCCGGGATGTGCTGTTACTGGCCTTCTCCACCTCCAGCTCGGCGGCGGTCATGCCGCTGTCGATCCGTACCGCTGAAGACAAGCTGGGCGTCCGGCCTTCGGTATCCCAGTTCGTGATTCCCTTGGGCGCCACCATCAACATGAACGGCACCGCCCTGTACCAGGCGGTGGCAACCATTTTCCTGGCTCAGGTCTACGGCATCGATCTGGGGCTGGGCAGCATGGCGCTGGTGGTGGCGATGGCGGTGGGTGCCTCCATCGGCTCCCCGGCCACTCCCGGAGTGGGCATTGTGATCCTGGCCATGGTGCTGCAAACCGTCGGCGTGCCACCCAGCGGCATCGCGCTGATCATGGGGGTGGACCGGATTCTGGACATGTGCCGGACCTCCATCAACGTCACCGGGGACCTGGTTACCTGCCGGCTGATGGAGAACTGGTCCGGGCGGCGGTTACCATCGGAGCCTGAGCCATCCGAATCCTCAACTTAGCCTAAAGGGCATTAAGCCTTATCTGCCTGGACTCATCCGTGCTCCAGCTCACTGGCAGGTACCGGCCTTCCGAAAAGATACCCCTGCATCCGGGAGCAGCCCAGTTTCTGCAGTACCTGCTTCTCCTCAAGGGTCTCAACGCCTTCGGCAAGAATCTCCTGGCCGAGTTCAGCGCCCATGGCAATGATGGCACGAACCAGCACGTCTCCGGCATTTTCCCTGGTGATAGCACTGGTGAACAGGCGATCGATTTTCAGAGTGTCGAAGACGAAATTGCGCAGGTAGGCAAGATTGGAATAGCCAGTGCCGAAGTCATCCAGGGCCAGGGTTACACCAAGTTTCCGTAAGGACTGGAGAGTATTCTGGTTGTCCTCAATCAGGCCAACGAGCATGCTCTCGGTCACTTCAATTTCCAGCAGAGAAGGGTCCAGCTCGCATTCGGACAGAATTTCCCGAACCCGGGCCTCAAAGCCTGCTTCTTCAAGCTGCGCGGCGCTGATATTCACCGCCACGCGCAGCGGATGACCCGACCGGGACCAGTGGCTTGCCTGACAGCAGCCCTGGCGGAGCACCCAGTCGCCCAGCTCCGGCATCAGGCCGGCGGACTCGGCCACGGGAATAAAACGGTCTGGAGGCACCAACCCCAGGGTGGGAGATTGCCAGCGAAGCAACGCCTCCACGCCAAAGACTTTTTCGGTAATGGTGCAGACCTGTGGTTGGTAGACCAGAAAAAACTCTTCGCGCTCCAACGCACCGACCAACGCCGAGCGGATCTCCACCTCGCTGGCAAGGCTCACCTGAAGTTCGGGAGTGTACCAGGCGTAGCACCCTACCCTGGCGCTTCGAAGAGCCAGTTCGGCATTACGCAACAGCTGGTCCGCGCTCTCACCCTGGTCTGGCATGAGGCTGGCCCCGGCCGTACCATTAATGAAATAAGCACCGTTAGGAAGTTCCAGAGACGCAGAGACTCTGGTCAGCAACTGCTTGACCTCCCTGTCCAGGCCATCCTGCTGGCCCTGGCAATCTATAACGACCAGAAAATGCCCACCCCCCAAGCGGCCAATCAGACGGCAACCCTGGCAACAGGTTTCAATACGACGCACCACGGCTGCGATAACCTGGTCCCCGATCTCGTACCCATTCCAATGATTGATCTGAGCAAGGCCACCGATCTTGAGAACGACGATTGCTGCCGTGCGGCCCTTGGCCAGCGTCGCTGACACTGCCTCGGAGAGCCCCATGCGGACCGGTAGTGTCGTAGCCAGGCCAGTATTACCGATCACCAGACCATTCCCTGGTTTTTCGTCTCTCCTGACAATAGTCGTAGGCTCCGCTCCCAGCCCTCCGGACCAGTAATCAAGGCATCCGGAATCGGGATCGTCCGCTGGCTTCATATCCTGCACTCTGTTTATCCAAATTTAATGAACAGTGCATGATTTGATGCCAGAAAACTATCGGGGAGGACTGAATCTGGATAGGGAATTCCCTACCACGATTCAGAGCAATTCCTGGGAGAGCGCATAGCGAACCAGATCGGAAATGCTGTGAGCATTCAGTTTCTCCATCAGCCGGGCCTTATGGGTGCTGACGGTTTTTGAGCTGACACTGAGCTTATCCGCGATCTCACCCACCGTCATGCCGCGGGCCAAATCCAGAAATATCTCGTATTCGCGCTTGGTCATGCGGGTATGGGGTTCATCCTCAGACTGTCCGGTCAGCGCCCCCATGGCCAGCCTGGTCGCCAGTTCCTGGGTGATGTAAACCTGGCCACTCGCCACTTTCCGCAGAGCGTCCAGCAACTCCTCCGGTGGGCGCGTCTTGGTGATGAACCCCTGGCCCCCGGCCCGGATGGTGCGGGTGGCGTAATGGTCTTCCCGGTGCATGCTCAACACCAGAATCCGGGTCTGCGGGGCCCGCCGACGGACTTTCTCGATGAGTTCCAGGCCCGAACAGCCCGGCATGGACATGTCCATCAGAAACACTGTGGGGGCATGGCGCGGAATGTCATAGAGCGCCTGATCCCCATCGGACGCCTCTCCCACCACTTCCATATCCGGGGCGGAATTAATCAGGGATCGCATCCCTTCCCTCACAATGCTGTGATCGTCCGCTATATACACACTAATCATTGAATTTGCTCTCCAATGGCAACTCCATCAATACCCGGACGCCTTTGTCGATAGCCGACTCCACGGTGAGATCACCACCCAGCATATTCACCCGCTCGCGAATACCGACCAGACCGGAGCCCTGATGGCCCGCCAGGGCCGGGTCAAAGCCACAGCCGTTGTCCCGTACTTCAAGAATAGCGAGGGTGTCGGTTTCACGGTAATGGATGACCACACGCGAGGCCCGGGAATGACGGCTGACGTTGGTCATGCACTCCTGCAGAATCCGGAACAGCGCGGTCGCCACGTCGCCCCGGACTTTGCCGTCACCCGCCTGGGCCGATTCCCAACGGATCTCCAGCCCGTCATTCTGGCCGGGCCAGCCCCCTAGCAGCCACTCGGCCGCCGCCTCAAAACCCAGGTCATCAAGCATCGGAGGGCGCAGGTTGGATGAAATCTCGCGGACTTTCTCCACCGCACCGTCCACTGATTCGATGGTATTTTCCAGATGTTCACGATGATCTTCTGACAGTTCATCCATCTGATTGACCGCCAGCCCGAGCTTCAGCTTGAGTGCTGTCAGGGTCTGCCCAAGCTCATCGTGGAGGTCCCGGGCAATTCGCCGTCGCTCCTGTTCCAGCACGTTTTCCTGGGCTCGGCTGAGCTGGCGCAATTCCCCCTGGGTGTGACGCAGACTTGCCTCCCGTTGTTTGGTCTGGGTGACATCCCGCTGAACGGAAGCGAAATAGGAACGCCCGCCAATCAGGGTGGCCGGGATCGGGGAAATCTCGATTTCATTCCAGAAAGGCACGCCATCCTTGCAGTAGTTCACCAACACTTCCTTGATGGGCTCGCGGCGTTCCAGTGCCCGGCGAATCCGATTCAGCGCCTCCTGGTCGGTATCCGGCCCCTGGAAGATACGCGGCGTCTGACCCAGGATTTCCTCCGGTCGGTACCCGGTCATGGTCTGAACCGCGTCGTTTACATAGACAATTTTCGGCCCCGGCGGGTCCAGCGGATCGGTTTCAGTGATGATAATGACGTCCTGAATCTGGGACATGCAGGCTTGCAACAGACGCCGGTTTTCCTCAAGGCGATATCTGGCGGTTTTATCCCGGGCCACCCCGAACACGCCGGTTACCTCACCATCCACGAGAATGGGAATGTAGGTTACCTGGGCAATGGCCTTCCTGCCGTTCTGTTTCCAGACCCGGCAGCGGTAACTGCTGGAATTGCCTTCCAGAGCCGCATCGAAACTCTCATGGGCCGCACGCCGGTCCTCTTCGTCAACCACGGAATCCCAGTGGTAGTTGCAAAGCTGGTTCTGGCGGTAGCCGGTCAGGTCTTCGGTGCTGTGATTGGTTTCCACCAGACGGCCCTGCAGATCCAGGCAGCAAACCGCATCGGGATTCTGGAAAAACAGGGAGCGATACCGCTGCTCGTTGACCGCCAGCCGCTCGGAAAGCTTGCGGTACTCGGTAATGTCCGCCAACTGGACAAACCGTGAACCATCGGGACAAGGCTCACGGGCGAAGATCAGACGATACAGGCGCCCACTAATACCTGCTTCCAGCTCACAGGCGGCTTCGGGCAGCAGATCTTCGGCGGCCAGGCGCCACATGAGTTCCTGCAGGCTGTAGTCATCCAGGCACTCGGTCAACCGGGTACCCGGACAACAGCTGCACTCCAGTTCTTCGGCGGCTTTGTTGAGCTCCAGCACGCAACCATCAGCGCCTACCCGCAGCACGGCACCAGGCAGGGCACTGACGGAAATCCGGTTCTGTGGGGCCACCAGCACCTCCAAACGTCTATTCCACTTGCATCTTACTGTAGCAGGCTATCCATCCTCTCGCCGACGGAGGAGGCGGCTAGTGCCCCGCCGTTTTCCGAGAAGAGCGCCCAACGATGGCATGCGCCATCTCAGACAGAGGTAAGACTTCCAAGGCAGCGCCAATTTCAATGGCTTCGCGGGGCATGCCAAACACCACCGAGCTTTCCCGGTCCTGGGCAATGGTATGGGCACCGGCCTGGCGCATGGCCAGCAGTCCCTGGGCACCATCGTCGCCCATGCCGGTCATGATGATGCCCAGGGCGTTGCGCCCGGCGGTGTGGGCCACCGAACGGAACAGCACGTCCACCGAGGGCTTATGCCGGTTCACCGGCGGCCCGTCGGCCACGGCCACCCGGTATTGCGCACCACTGCGGCGAAGCTGCATGTGCCTGCCCCCAGGCGCAATCAGCACCAGGCCGGGAAGCACCCGGTCACCGTCCACGGCCTCACGCACTTCGCAGCGGCACAACTGGTTCAGTCGGTTGGCAAAGGCCGCGGTGAATTTCTCCGGCATGTGCTGCACCACCACCACGCCGGGGCAATCGGCGGGAAGCCTGGTCAGCACCGCTTCCAGAGCCTGGGTGCCACCGGTGGACGTACCCAGCGCAATCACCTGATCAGTCGTCCTTGCCATTGCCACGGGTGCGACCACTTTCTGGCCGGTCACGACGGGCTGGCGCTGGGCCCGCACGAGACCATGCTTGGCCCGGGAGGCAGCCTTGAGCACCTGCACCATGTGCTGGCCGCCCGCCTGCAGGAAATCCCGCAGGCCAACCTTGGGCTTGGTAATAATATCCACGGCACCGGCGGAGAGGGCCTGGAGTGTGGTATCCGCCCCCTTCTCGGTCAGCGTGGAGCAGATCACCACCGGCGTGGGGCGCTCCTTCATCAGTTTCTTCAGGAACGTAATGCCGTCCATACGCGGCATTTCCACGTCCAGGATGATCACATCCGGCCAGTCTTTCTGCATTTTCTGCAGCGCGAAGATCGGGTCGGGGGCGGCCCCGGCCACGTGGATGCCAGGGTCGGCACTCAACAGCTGGGTCAGTACCTGACGGACCACCGCCGAGTCATCGACAATAAACACGGATACCGGCGAAGTCATGCGGTTCCTCCCGACTGGGCGAGGCCGGAAGCATCGCTCCAGGCATCGCCCTGGCGAACCCAGACATCGCCATCGGCAATATTGAAAAACAGTTGCCGGTAACCGGTTCCGCCCAGACTGCGGGCAGCCACACCAAGGCCATACCGGAGCACCAGGGCCTCGGCGGCGTCAATGTTCCGCTGGGCCACGGAACTGCCCTGGGGGCCAACATCAAACATGCTGGCACCGCCAAAGAGCTTGGTCTCATAGTCTGCAGCACAGGTTCCATGGCTTCTGATTTCTGCCATCAGCAGGCGCAGGGCATCTTCACCATACCGGGCGCTGAGTGATGCCGGCTCCAGGGTATCCGAGCCCCGGCCTGGCAACATGTAATGGCACATACCGCCGAGCCTGAGTGCGGGGTGCCAGAGCGTCACCGCGATGCAGGAGCCCAGGGTGGTGTGAATGCGAGTGTGCCGGTCTCCGAAATACCATTCCCCCGGATGCAGAAAGATGTCGATGCCCGAACCCAGCTCTATGGTCATGCTTTTCTCCGGTAAATTGAGGGCTGCACCGCCTCAAGGCCATTCTGGAATCCGTTCAGGGTTTCTGAGTGGCCAATGATCAGGTAACCACCGGGCCGCAGGCAGGCCTGCAGTCGGGCAACGATCTGCTGTTTGGTCTCGGCGTTGAAATAGATCATCACATTGCGCAGGAAGATCACGTCAAACGTTCCAACATCCGGCAAACGCGTGTTCAGGTTGATCTGCCGGAAATCCACCTTCGCCCGCAGGGGCGGGTCGACCATCAAGGTGCCTGCGGCCTCACCAATGCCTTTCAGGCAATAGCGTTTGAGACTATCCTGGGGAATCCGGTCTGTTCTTGCCATTGGATATCGCCCCGACCGGGCCTTCTCTAGCACCTGGGTACTGATGTCCGAGGCCAGAATTTCCCAGCCACTGCCGCCCAGCGTGTCGGACAGCACCATGGCTGCGGTATAGGCCTCCTCACCGCTGGAGCACGCGGCACTCCACAACCGAAAACGCTGGCCAGGCGGGCTGTCGGGCAGGATTCTGTCCCGCAGAAACTCGAAGTGCCGGGGCTCCCGAAAAAAGTAAGTCTCATTGGTGGTGAGCAGATCCACGGCGGTCTGCTTCTCGGCCGTATTACTTCGCAGATAACGCCAGTAATCCGCGTACGTGGCGAGCTCCAGCGCCTTGAGGCGCTTGGATAAACGCCCCGCGACCATGGTGCGCTTGCTGGCCGGCATATAGATACCGGCTACCGCGTAGATCATCTGCTGGAACTCCCGAAACTCAGCTTCACTGAGCACGGGAGCCCCGTTCACCGCCGCCATGGCGGGTTTTACTTCAGCTTTCAGCGCCATCTTGAGTGGTGTCCGCAATGGCGGCCAGTTCGGCCATTTCCCGGGTATTCAGGGCCTGCTGGACATCCAGCAGGATGACGAACTGCCCCTGTACCTTGCCCATACCGGCAATGAACTCGGCACGGATCCGGGCACCAAAACTTGGCGCCGGCTCGATTTCAGTGGGAGGTATCTCCAGTACCTCGGACACCGAATCCACAATGATCCCGATTTCCTGCAGGCTATCCTCGGCACCGGTGGTGCTTTCTATCTCCAGGATGACCACACAGCTACGACGGTTGATCTCGCTTTCCCCTCGCCCGAAGCGGGCGGCCAGATCAATCACTGGCACCACGCTGCCGCGCAGGTTGATTACTCCCCGCACGAAGGCCGGCATCATGGGCACCGTGGTCAGGCTGCCGTACTCAATGATTTCCCGGATATGCAGGATGCCCACCGCAAACATTTCCTGGCCGATCTGGAAGGTCAGATACTGGTGCTGGTCTCCGGAGGTGTCCGCAATGCGGACCACCTCTTCCTGGCGTTTTGGCTGATTCATAGCACCCCCGGGGTCAGAAGCGAACGTAAGCGGATGTATCGAACTCGTCGTTTTCCCGTACCGGCCGGCTGACGCTACGGTCAGAAGAACGGTCGTTCACCTGACGGGACTTGACCGGTGCCGGAGCCACCTGGCTGTCGCTGGTTCGGAAGAAGGCCATGGCCTGCTGCAATTGCTCGGCCTGGGAGGACATTTCCTCGGAGGTCGCTGCCAGCTCTTCAGAGGCCGACGCGTTCTGCTGGGTGATCTGGTTCAGCTGTTCCATGGCGGTGTTGATCTGTTCAACGCCGGAAGACTGCTCACTGGAGGCCGCCGAGATTTCCTGCACCAGGTCGGAGGTTTTCTGGATGGAAGGCACCATCTCGCTCAACAGCCGGCCCGCACGCTCCGCCAGTTCCACCGATGATCCGGCCACTTCGCCAATCTCCTGGGCCGCCACCTGGC
>Ga0209300_1000701_pt1 | contig 15611 bp, 16 predicted proteins | sample Shrwel_input2_RT_FD_187535 | JGI IMG/M metagenome (GOLD analysis project Ga0209300, IMG submission 187535) | Subsurface microbial communities from deep shales in Ohio, USA - Utica-3 well 1 S input2 RT (SPAdes) (version 2) ... | reverse complement strand
ACGGATCAATCTGCTTTACCGGCGCTGGCAGGTGTGCCGCCAGGGCCAAGGACTCGCGAGTAATGGCTTGTCTTTCAGACTGAGAGCGGGATGAGGCTGTCATTCCCTCCAACGCCGTCTGCTGCCAGGCCTGGATGGCACCGGCCAGCATCAGCGCTCCCTGCGCCTGGACACGCGGGGCATTATCGGGCGCGGTTATTGTGCCGCCATTGGCGATACCCAATGCCACTACGACCGCCGCTGGCGACACCTCCTGCGCAAGCGCTGCATCAGCAAGCGTCTCACTCGGCGAGTTGCTATCGCTATTCGCGGCGGCGACCGCCAATAGCAGGGCAAACAGGGCAACCAGCAGCGTCATCACGTCGATGTAACTGAGCATCCATACGCTACTGCTGTCCTCGGGGCCGGCATCGTCGAGAATATCGTGTTTGCTGGTGCGCCCATGTTTTGCCTCACGCATTATTACGGGCCCTACGCATCATCTTGGGCAACCGCCGGCGTGGCTTTCCGCTGGCCGCTTGAGCATCTGCGGCGTTATTGGGTTCGTCACCCAGCTCATCACGAAGCTCGTCGCGATGATTGGCCATCAACGACTTGAGGGTCTCTTCGATGAACGACGGCAAACGCCGACGCGACATTAGCGATACGCCTTCGAGGATCATATTCATGGCGATCAAGCGCTCTTCGGTGCGTCGCTCGAGCTTCACGGCGATCGGCTTGAAAATCAGGTTCGCCAACACGATCCCGTAAAAGGTCGTCAGCAGGGCCACGGCCATGCGCTCACCAATAATGCCGATCTGTGCGGCGTCCATGCCCTCCAGCATATTGACCAGCCCGACCAGGGTGCCAATCATGCCAAAGGCCGGCGCATAGAGTGCCATGGTGCGAAATATCTGTGCTTCGGCCCGCTCACGGGCTTTTAGACGGGCAATTCGCCAGCTCAGCAAATCAATGATTTCTTCTTCACGGGTATTGTCGATGACCAACTGAATGCCGGTGCGCATGAAAGGATTGCGTAAGGTGTCCAGCCTTTTTTCGACCCCTCGCACGTCGCCCGAAAACCATAGCTTTGCCAGGCCCACCAACTCCTGCAGGTCTTCTTCGACACGGCTGTTCTCGCGACGAAATACCAGACCAACCAGGCGAACCACCCGCACCACTTCACGCAAGGGATAGCTGATAAAAGTGGCGGCAAGAGTGCCGGTCAGCACGATAGCAAGCCCGGGGAGGTTGATGAAGCTAGACGGCGCCTGGGCGCTCAGCAATAGCACACTGGCCAGCATCATCAAGCTGGCCGCAATACCAATCAGTGTGGAGGGGTTCATGTTCTGGATATCCGCCTGGGTCGCTGATAAGGAAAAGTGAAAACCGGTAGGTCGCTTCAGGGGTCGTATTCATCACCAAGGTGAAAGCAATATCTCGCTAAAGTTTCCATCTCCCCCGTCGATAACGAACTGCAGGGGATCAACGTCTGCACATGAAGGGAAAAGGCCATGACGTCACCGATCAATGAAACAGGCGCTATGAACGCAATGCCGGGGTTAAATGAACTCACTCCACGTCAGCGCATGGACAGTGCTCTCGCTCAACTGCCGCCAGCAGACGAATCGGGCGCCGATGGGCTTGGTGCCTCCACCGCAAGTGCTTCAACCGGCACTGGATCACCGGGTGCAGGGGAGCTGGTTGCCCCTCTTCAACGCATCAACGAGGTCATGCGCAGCTACGGGATCGAGTTCACCCTCGATGAACACCCGACTCGAGTGGTGACGCGAATCGTCGATCGTGCCAGCGGTGACGTAATTCGCCAGATCCCGTCAGAAGAAGTGCTGCGAATTGCACAACAGCTGGACGAGCTGCAGGGACGCCTGATCAGCCTCGAAGTTTGATCCGGCTATATGAGTACCAAGCCGTTTAAGCTTATGAACCTAGCTTCTGGCCGCCGCTTCTTAGCGCCTTACCTTAGCGCCTTGCTGCTCTCGTCGGCATGCCAAGCAATGCCGCGCCAAGCGATGCCGGAATTGAAAAAAGCAACCTTGAGCAAATCAGGGAAGCCAATCCGCAGGACTCGTACCCACGCCGCAAACATCATACCCACGGCTTAGCCGCAAGAAATGTTGTCAGGCCTGCCTAGACCTGCATGTTCATCACGTCCTTGTAGGCGGTGACGAGGCGGTTGCGGACCTGCACCCCCATTTCGAATGCCACACTGGCTTTCTGCATGTCGACCATCACGTCATTCAGCGCAACGTCGCTGTCACCTGACAGGAATGCGGTGCGCTGGCTGGCAGCCGTCTGTTGCATCTCATTGATGCGCTGTAGCGATGAGCTGAGCTCGTCGGCAAAGCCGCCCTGCCCAACCGACGTGGACACGGACTGCCCCTTGAGCTGCTCGCCGCTAGCCTGAGCGGAAAGGCTCTGCATCTGTTGGAGCGCCGACTGAATCGAAGGGGAACTCATGGACGTAGCCTCGTCTTGGTAGTAGTGCATGAAGACTAGCAGGAACACGCCGCGGCCCATTCAGCCAATTGGCGACAAAACCGCAGGCTTTTCTGACCTTTGTCCTTGCCGCAGCTGGGGATAATAGCGTTCATCACAGTACTGACAAAATTGTGCTGGCAGACACAGTACTGACCGAAACAGTACTGATAGAAGTAGCACAGCCAGAACTAGTACCGCCCGACTCGGGACGGACACCCGCGATGAACGGATGTTGACATGTCTTCTGCCCACACCTTTGAGCACATCACGACACGCACTGCCGATCGCTGCCGGAGGCTTTCATGAGCAACGGGGCCACGGCCACCGATTCCGCACGCCAGGGCAATGCGTCCTCTGCCAACGCACAGCGCGGCACGGCACAGCCAGCTTTCGACCGAATCAAGGATCAGTTGAAGCGCAACCCCATGGTGCCATTGTTGATCGCACTGGCTGCGGTGATCGCGGTAGTGATCGCCCTGCTGATGTGGGCTCAATCACCGGACTACCGTGTGCTTTATAGCAATTTGAGCGAAGCAGACGGCGGCCGCATCATCAACGAACTCGATACTCGTCAGGTGCCCTATCAGTTTGCTGCTGGCGGCAGTGCCCTGCTGGTGCCGAGTGACAAAGTGAATACGCTGCGCCTACAACTGGCCGAGCAAGGACTTCCCCGGGGCGGCAATGTCGGCCTCGAGATCATGGACGATCAGGCCTTCGGCATCAGTCAATTTGCCGAACAGGTCAACTTCCAGCGGGGGCTGGAAGGCGAACTCGCAAGCTCAATGGAGGCGCTGGGCCCTGTGTCCAAGGCCCGGATTCATTTAGCGATGGCTCAGCCGTCAGTATTTGTCCGCGAAGAGAAACCGGCCAAAGCGTCGGTAGTTCTGACCCTGCAACCCGGCAGAGTCTTGGGTGAGGGGCAGATCAACGCCATTACCCACATGGTTTCCAGCAGCGTGCCGGACCTGGCCTTAGAGAATGTCACCGTTGTCGATCAGAACGGCCGCCTGCTGTCACAATCGGGCGGGGCCAATAGCGGTCTCAACGGTACACAGCTGGACTATGTTGCTGAGGTAGAAAACTCTTACCAGCGGCGCATAGAAAACATTCTCAAGCCCATTCTGGGTGACAAGAACATCCATGCCCAGGTGACGGCACAGGTCGATTTTTCACGTCGTGAAGAAACGGCTGAGCGCTATGGTCCCAATCAGGCCCCGAACGAAGCCGCCATCAGGAGCACACAGGTCAGTGGCACCTATTCCGGTGGCAACGAACTAGCCCAAGGGGTGCCTGGGGCTCTCACCAATACGCCACCAGGCGCCGCGGCCTCGCCGATCGATCAAGCCAACGCGGATGCTGGTACTGGCGGTAACAATGATGCCAATGGTAACGGTGCGAACGATGGCGGCGAGCCACCAAGTCGCTTGAGTCAAGACAACGTCATCAATTACGAAGTCGATCGTAACGTGACCCATGTCCAGTACCAGCGTGGTGATATCGAACGTCTGACCGCCGCGGTAGTGGTCAACTACCGTGAAGAGATGAATGACGAAGGCCAGATGGAAATGGTCGCGCTGGAGGATGCTGAGATCGCCCAGATTGAGCGCCTGGTACGACAGGCCATGGGCTTCTCGGAAGGTCGTGGCGACGCCATCGAAATCGTCAACAGCCCGTTCACTGGCCAGAATGATAAGGCTGTCGAACTGGCGTGGTGGCAACAGTCGGACATCCAGCAAATGGCCTTCAAGCTGGGACGTTACCTGCTGGTGGGGCTTGCCATCCTGCTGCTGTATCTATTGATCCTGCGCCCGCTGATCAAGCGCTATACAGAGCAGCCAAGCCTGCCTGGCGCCGGCCAAATCAATAGCTCCGGCCAGACCATCAGTACCTCGGTCGGGCAGGACGGTGATGAGAGTGGCGCCGACAGTATCGCAGGCGGAGACGAAGGGCCGGCAGAAACCTATTCAGCGCCCAGACGACCGCGCAAGTCAGCGACGTACGAACAAAACCTTCAAGATCTTCGTGAAATGGCGCAGGAAGATCCCCGCATGGTCGCGATGATCGCACGCAGCTGGATGAACAAAGATGAGTAAAGACGCGAGCACACTCAGTGGCGCCCGTAAGAGCGCCATCCTCATGTTGTCACTCGATGAAGACAGTGCCGCCGAGGTATTCAAGTTTTACTCGGCGCAAGAGGTCCAGAATATCAGTCAGCAGATGGCTGAACTCGGCCAGATCTCACATGAAGATATGCGCGTCGTGCTCAATGAGTTCCGTAGGGAGATTGACGAATATGCCTCTATCAACGTCAACTCCAGCGATCATATCCGCTCTGTCCTGACCAAGGCGCTGGGCAGTGAGCGCGCGACAAGCCTGATCGAGGATGTGCTTGAGTCCAAGGGCGCGAGTTCCGGCATAGATGCTCTGAACCTGATGGAAGCGTCAGTGGTTTGCGAAATGATTCGCGACGAGCATCCCCAGATCATTGCCACCATCCTTGTGCACCTGGAGCGCAACCAAGCCGCCGATATTCTGGAGCTTCTCGATGACAAGCTGCGCAATGACGTGGTCCTGCGCATCGCCACCTTCAGCGGCGTTCAGCCGGCGGCGCTGCAGGAGCTGACCGAAGTGCTTGGCAATATGCTGGACGGCCAGAACCTTAAGCGCAGCAAGATGGGCGGCGTGAGAACGGCAGCCGAAATCCTCAACCTGATGAACTCCAGCCAGGAAGAGACCGTTATCGAGACCGTGCGGGCTCACAGCGAGGACCTTGCTCAGCGCATCATCGACGAAATGTTCCTGTTCGAGAACCTGGAAGATATCGACGACCGCGGCATTCAGATGCTCCTCAAGGAGATCGAGACCAACTCGCTGGTCGTGGCACTGAAGGGTGCGCCAGACACCCTGATGGAGAAGTTCATGCGCAACATGTCGCAGCGAGCGGCCCAGCTGCTGCGTGAAGACATGGAAGCTCGTGGCCCGATTCGCCTGTCCCAGGTAGAAGCCGAACAGAAGTCCATTCTGCAAGTCGTCAGGCGCCTTGCCGATAACGGCGAAGTGGTACTGAGTGGAGGAGACGACAGCTATGTCTGATCCTGACGGCCGCTGGAATGATCAATGGCGCCCCTGGCAAATGGATGAGCTCAAGGAGCGTGCACGCAGCGCTCCTGCTGCACGCCCTGCCGATCTCGAGCGCCAATCAAGAATCCGGCGTCGTGCTCAGGAACATCAGGCAGCTCTTGAGGCCGAGCGGCAGCGAGTACATAACGAGGCTCGCGAACAAGGCTACCAAGAGGGCTTCGAGACAGGGCACAAGGAAGGGCATGAAGCGGGGCTGAAACAAGGCCGCCAAAAAGGCGAAGAGGAATTACGCCAGAAGACGCAAGAAACCATTGCCCCTCTCCAACCACTGGCCTCTCGCTTTGGCGAAGCCATTGCACAACTCGATGACGAGATCGCCGATGCACTGGTTAACTTGGCCATTGCGACGGGACGCCAACTAGCGGGGGATGCCTTGAAGGCCAGCCCCGAGCAGATTCTGGACATCGTGCGTGAACTGATTCATGTCGAACCGGCCCTGTCCGGCAAGCCAAGACTCTGGCTGCATCCAGAGGACATGGCCATCGTGCAAGAACAGCTTGGCATCGAGATCGAAAGTGCAGGCTGGCAGCTACAGCCAGACGATCAGCTCAGCCGTGGCGGATGTAGGGTCACGAGTCAGAGCGGCGAACTGGATGCCAGTTGGGAGTCACGCTTCGAGGCCATCTCTGACCAGATACGCCAGCGGTTACCTACTCACTCAGCCCTTCATCAGCAGCAGGAGCAAGATCAGGAGACGGAAGCATGAATGCCGCCGAGCGCGCGACCACGCACCAGGCCCACTGGCGAGAAACTCTCGACCGGGTAATGGCGCGCGTCGAGGCATTGCCCAGCTACCGGGCCAGCGGCCGAATCACTCGCGCCACGGGGCTGGTGCTTGAAGCCGTAGGGCTTCGCGTGCCATTGGGCAGCGCCTGTCGTATCGAGCTGAGCGCGGATAGCACCCATGCTAAGGCGCGCTACGCCGAAGCCGAAGTAGTGGGCTTTTCTGGTGAAAAACTGTTCCTGATGCCACTCGCGGAGATAAGCGGCCTGACGCCAGGCGCCCGCGTGCTGCCTCTCGGTGATGGTGGAGTACAAACTGCCCGGCGCTTCCCGCTGGGAACAGCCTTGCTCGGACGAGTCGTCGATGGCAACGGTAAGCCTCTAGACGGTGAGAGGTCATTACAGGACGCTCCCCATGCGCCACTGGCAACGCCGCCGCTGAACCCGCTTTCACGTGCGCCTATTGATACACAGATCGATGTTGGCATTCGCGCCATCAATTCGCTGCTAAGCGTTGGTCGCGGTCAGCGTATGGGCCTTTTTGCCGGTTCAGGCGTCGGTAAGTCAGTGCTGCTGGGCATGATGGCCCGATACACCAAAGCCGACGTGATAGTCGTTGGGCTGATTGGCGAACGTGGGCGAGAGGTGCAGGACTTCATCGACAACATCCTCGGTGACGAAGGTCGCAAGCGATCCGTAGTAGTGGCGGCGCCTGCCGATACCTCTCCTTTGCAACGCCTGCAGGGTGCCTCCTATGCCACTCGCCTAGCAGAAGGCTTTCGCGACGAAGGCAAGAACGTGCTGCTGATCATGGACTCGCTGACGCGCTATGCCATGGCACAGCGTGAGATTGCCTTGGCGATCGGTGAGCCGCCCGCGACCAAAGGCTACCCCGCCTCGGTATTCGCCAAACTGCCTGGGCTAGTCGAGCGTGCAGGCAATGGCGAAAAAGGCGGCGGATCAATCACTGCCTTCTATACGGTTTTGACCGAAGGTGATGATCAACAGGACCCTATCGCCGATTCGGCGCGCGCGATTCTGGATGGCCATATCGTGCTGTCGCGCACTTTGGCCGAATCGGGCCACTATCCCGCTATCGACATCGAAGCCTCGATCAGCCGCGCGATGGGGTCCATCACGGATCAAGCACAGCAACAGCAGGCGCGCCTTTTCAAGCAGCATTTTTCGCGCTATCAGCGCAACCGCGACCTGATCAGCGTTGGCGCCTACAGCCCCGGTCATGATCCGCAGCTTGATCAGGCCGTCCAGCTATTCCCGCGCCTGGAATACTTCCTGCAGCAGCAGATTGAAGAACGGGCCGACGTGGCAGAGGCCAAGCAGTCCTTATCGGCTATCGTTGGAGGTGGAAAATGAGTGCATCTTTACCGCTCGATACCCTGACAGAACTGGCCAGAGAGGCCAGGGATGCTGCCGGCCAGACGCTGGCCAACGAACGGCGTTCCCAGCAGCAGGCCTCGACGCAATTGGACACGCTGCGCCGCTACCGACTTGAGTACGCCACACGACTGCAGGATGCCATGCATAAAGGCATAGACCCTGCGACTCTGCACAACTATCAACAGTTCCTAGCCTCCCTGGATGCAGCCGTAGACCGAGCTCGCGCGGCGCTTGAGGATCATTCGCAACGTGTCGAAGGCTGCCAGCAGCATTGGCGGGAAGAGCAAAAGCGCTTGACGTCCTACGATACCTTGGCGAATCGCCGCCAGGAAAAGGCGCGCCGTCTCGAGCAACGCCAGGAACAACGCCACAACGATGAAATGAGCAGCAATAGCCTGCTGCGTCGCACACCCGATGATCGGGGCCTCTAGGAGATCATATGGATATCATAGACGTAATGTCAGCCCCTTCATCCTCGAGCAAAGCCACAGGACGGCAGGCGAGCGGTGCACAGCAAGGCGCCACTCAGGACTTTGGGGCATTACTGTCTCAACGCCAGACCCACGGCGACGGCAAACAAGACGCTTCCTCTGACCTGGCATTGTCGACGTCTCAAGAGGCATCGCTAGCGCGCCTGGAGCAGGCGGTTTCGGCACTTAGCCCAGATCAGCAAAGTGCCTTGAAGGATCAACTTCAGCAGGATCCTGCCGCCCTGGAGGCACTCACCTCTTCACAACAAGAGGCACTCACCGCCCTTCTCGATGGCGAGGCTCTGGGCGACAAAGCCTACCAGGACCTGAGCGACGCACTGTCAGCACTTGAGTCATTGCCCAAGAATGCCCAGCAGCGCTTGGCTTCAGGCCTAGATGGCTCGAAGACCTGGGTGGGAGACGTCGACACGGGTGCAGCCGACTCATCCATAGCGAGCGGCACCTCACCTGATGCTACGCCGAGCACCGAGATCAAGGATGGCCCCCTTGGCCTGGCCATGATTGCCGCTCGAATGAATCTCATCGACCAGGCTGGCAGTTCCGCAGCCGCCGCCAGCAATGGCGACAAATTAGCGCTGGCAGGCCAGGCCGCGGCGAATGGCGACGGCCGTCGAGACCAGGCAACTCTCAGTCAGACTGCACTCAATACAGATTGGCTGAACCGCAACGCAGTGGCCCAGGCAGTCAGTGATTCTTCTGCGGCAGCAACCAACCGTCAAAGCATGGCAGGAACCGTCTTCTCGGATAGCGCGGCAGCCGCGCTGATGGCAGATGGAAGCGATGCTCGCAGCGCAGCCTTCTCTTCATCGTCCGCTAGCTCGGATATGCTGGCCCTCTCAGCGGGTGACCGTCTTACCGGCATGGCCGGAACAGCGTCCAGCCCAGCATCTGTCGCTGCATCTGCTCAGGCTCAGGCCGGCAGCGGGGCATTGACCGCCCCGGTCGCTAGCCAACAATGGCAGCAACAACTGGGACAGCAACTGCTTGGCATGACCCAGCGCGGCGATCAGCAAATGGAGTTGAAGCTGCATCCCGCCGACCTGGGGCCACTATCCGTCAGCCTCAAGGTAGCGGAACATGGTGGTGCACAAGCACAGTTCCTGTCCGCTCATTCCCAGGTTCGCAACGCGCTTGAGCAAGCCATGCCTCAATTGAGGGAAGCACTGGCCCAGCAGGGCATCACTCTTGGCGACACTTCCGTCGGACACCAAGCGTCCGGCCAGCAGCCTCAGGAACAGGGCCTTGCGGGTCGTCAGTCACAGGGACCCGGCAGCATCGGGGATACTGATGAAAGTGTGGTGGACCCGCGCTCAATGCTTAGCTCAACGGCCACCACCCAACTGGATGGGCGCGTGGATCTGTATGCCTGACTGGCACTGACGGAAACATTCTCCTCCGTCACCTGTTCCACATGGTCACATCTCCACCACCTGGCAGATGAGTTAGTGGTGACAAAATCGTGAGATGAGTGCTTTACGGTGGCTTATTCGCGCCACCGTTTTACCCTAATAGCCTGCATACTCGCTCCCCAAAGGGCATGAATTACGACAATGGCGGAATAAATGGCAAAATCTTCGACCTCCTCAGGAAAAAAATGGCTTTTGGTCGTGTTGCTGATGGTTCTCGTGTCATCCGCGACGGCAGCGGGTGTCTATCTTTTGATGGATACTGGTAGCCAGGCACAGGCCGCCGACAATACCGAGCCTGAACCCATTACGGCTCCCGACCCCATTTTCGTCAAGATTGACCCCTTTACTGTCAACATCAGTGGCGGCGACTACGGCAATCGTTTCCTGTATATAGGCCTGACTCTGCAGGTCGACGACGAGACAACACGCGACCTGCTAGTGAACCACATGCCTCAGGTACGCAGTCGAATGCTGATGCTATTTGCCGATCAAAGCGTCGAGGAGTTGACCTCTCCAGACGGGAAAACCCGTCTTTCGGATCAAGTCATGAGCCTGTTCGATACCCCCTTGACCGAGCCACAACCCGAGCTGGCGATCAGTGATGTGCTGTTCACCGATTTTATTGTGCAATAACTCATAGTGCCCAAGCGCCATGTCTCAAGATGATCTGCTATCGCAGGAAGAAATCGACGCCCTGCTCAAGGGCGTAAGCGGCGAAGAGGACAGTTCCTCTGACGCCGCTGGCAATGAATCGCGGGTAAAACCCTTCGACCCGGCCAACCAGCACCGGGTGATCCGTGAGCGCTTGCATGCCCTGGATATCATCAACGAACGCTTTGCGCGGCACTTCCGCATGAGCCTCTTCAACCTGATCAGACGCAGTGCCGACATTACTGTCGACTCCGTGCGCTACCAGAGCTACAGCGATTTCACGCGCAACGTACCCGTCCCGACCAACATCAACATGATCACCATGAAGCCATTGCGCGGCTCGGCGTTGGTGGTGTTTCCACCCAGTCTGGTGTTCATGGTCGTGGACAACCTGTTCGGCGGTGACGGTCGCTTCGTGACCAAATCCGAGGGGCGTGAGTTCACCAACACCGAACAGCGCATCATTCAGCGGATTCTCAACCTGGCCATTGAAGCCTATCAGGAGGCTTGGCGATCAGTATATCCGCTTGAAATCAGCTATATGCGCTCCGAGATTCAGGCGAAGTTTGCCAATATCACCAACTCTCCTAACGAGATCGTGGTCAACACCACTTTTCATCTTGAGGTGGGCAATCTGGCGAGTGACTTCCAGATTTGTATGCCCTATTCGATGATCGAACCGCTCAGGGATATTCTGACTAATCCGCAAAACGATAGCTTCGGTAGCGGTGACAAGACTTGGACCAAGCGGATGGCAGGTGAGATCCGCCACTCCGAAGTCGAGTTGGTTGCCGAATTTGTCGATATCCCCGCCCGCATTTCTCGCGTAATGAGCCTGCAAGTTGGCGATGTGCTGCCAATCGAGCTTCCCCAGACCGTGGGCGCCAGCGTCGATGGTGTTCCGGTCATGGAGTGCGAGTACGGCAGTCAGAAGGAACAACGAGCTCTGCGTGTGCTGCGCATGATCGATCACGCCTCAATGTCCGGCAACACCCCGGATACCTTCATCAAGGGATCCGAGACATCCAAGGAAAGTAACGATGAGTGACCCGAACAAACCCGATCAGAACTCTATCCCCGATGATTGGGCCGACGCCATGGCCGAGCAAGAAGATGCCACTGCTTCGGGTAACGAACAGTCGGCCGAAGATGATCCATGGGCAGCAGCACTCGCAGAACAGGGCGATGCCGAGGCGAGTGACCAGGGTGATGCCAAAGGTCGTGAAGTGGGAGAAGAAGCAGGCGAAAGTAAAGAGGCGACCTCGGCAGGTAGCCAAGTCTTTCGCCAGCTAGGTGATGGAGCCGACAGTGGTACGGCTCGCGATCTTGATATGATCATGGACATCCCGGTCAAACTGAGCGTGGAGCTTGGCCGCACCAAGATCACCATCAAACAGTTGCTCGAGCTTGCGCAGGGCTCCGTGATCGAACTGGATGGTCTCGCCGGCGAACCGATGGATATCCTGATCAACGGTTACCTGATCGCTCAGGGCGAGGTCGTGGTAGTCGACGACAAATATGGTATTCGTATCACGGAGATCATCACGCCTTCGGAGCGGGTACAGAAACTGAATCGATGAGTCTGTCAGCCTCCACCACCGGCTCCGCTGCCGATATGTCGTCGGCTGGGATCGATACCCTTGCCACCGGCAGCGATAGCCTGATCGGGCTCGCGGTTATCGGTAAGGTAGGGCTGGTCCTAGCCCTTATGATCGGTGTAATCCTGCTTGGAAGCCGCCTGATACGCCGGATAGGTCCCCGCAGTTTGCGTGCCGGCCAACGTATCAAGGTGGTCAGCTCGGCGGCCGTCGGTCAGCGTGAGCGTGTGGTCATCGTCGAGGTTGAAGGCACTTGGTTAGTGCTTGGCGTCGGCGGAGGTCAGGTCAACAAACTGCATGAGCTCACAGCCCCAGCGCTTTCTGATCCTTCTTCATCTCCCTCCTCGGCATCTGAAGATAGCGGTAAAGGGTTCGCCGAACGCTTTGCCACTGCCTTGCGACACAATACCGGCACCATGCTGAAGAACCACCGAGAAAACGGACGGGAAGACTCATGAGCCCACTTTCCGGTTCCAGATTACCCGCCTATGTCTTGACCCTCGGCCTAGTGATCATAGCGCTCGTGGCGATCCTGCTACCCGAGACGGCCTGGGCACAATCGCTTCCCGGCATTGTATCGCGCCCTACTGGGGACGGCGGGCAACAGTGGTCCATCAAGCTGCAGACATTGCTGCTTCTCAGCAGCATGGCCTTTCTGCCGGCCGCCTTGCTGATGATGACCTGCTTCACGCGTATCATTATCGTCCTCGGCCTGTTGCGAACCGCCATGGGCACCCAATCTGCCCCGCCCAACCAAGTATTGCTCGGCCTTGCCCTTTTTCTGACATTCTTCGTCATGTCGCCGGTGCTCAACGATATTTATCAGACCGCTTGGGTACCCATGGCTAATGATGACATCGCCTTTCCTCGCTTCTTTGAGCTGGCAAGTCAGCCGTTGCGTGAATTCATGATGGGTCAGACCCGCGAGCCTGACCTGGCTCTCTTTGCACGCCTGGCCGACATAGGCCCGATGCAAGGCCCCGAGGATGTGCCTATGCGCGTATTGTTGCCGTCTTTCGTCACCAGTGAATTAAAAACTGCCTTCCAGATTGGCTTCACGCTGTTCATCCCCTTCCTCATCATCGACTTGGTCATCGCCAGCGTGCTGATGGCACTGGGCATGATGATGGTGCCCCCTGCGACAATTTCACTGCCCTTCAAGCTGATGCTGTTCGTTCTGGTCGATGGCTGGCAGCTGTTAATGGGCTCACTAGCGCAGAGCTTTTATTTATGACACCGGCATCAACATCATCGCACCAGGCAAACAGCGCGGGCGATGCGTCTGATGTTTTAACGTCTAAGTTGTAAGGAGCAACGCCCATGAGCCCAGAGATGGTAATGAGCATGGCCTATCAGGGTATGCGCGTGACGCTGTTCATGGCCGCCCCACTGCTGCTGACAGCACTGCTGATTGGTCTGCTGGTCAGTCTCTTTCAAGCCGCCACGCAGATTAACGAAATGACGCTTTCCTTTATCCCGAAGATACTCGGGGTATTTGGCATGCTGGTACTGCTTGGCCCCTGGCTGCTCAAGCTGATTATAGGTTTCACTCGTGAGCTGATTCAAAATATCCCCCTCATGGTCAGCTAGGGCCATGGTCGAGATTACCTTTGATCAACTACATGGCTGGCTAGTCGCCTTCTTGTGGCCTTTCATGCGCCTGTCCGCCTTCGTGATGGCATCACCGCTCTGGGGACATTCCAGCGTCCCCCGTCAGGTAAAAATTGGCCTTACTGCTTTAATCTGTGTGGCCATCACCCCCACCCTTCCCCCCATGCCCAACGCGCCTATCATGTCGTGGGCAGGGCTTGGCATTATCATCGAGCAGGTAGTGATCGGTGCCGCAATGGGCGTGGTCATGCACGTCATCTTTGCCACCGTTCAGGCAGCTGGCGACTTCATTGCACTACAAATGGGGCTAGGCTTCGCCACCTTTTTCTCTCCGGATACCGGCACTAACACCATGATCCTGGCCCGGATACTCTACATGATCACGTTACTTATGTTTCTGGCCATGAACGGCCATTTGGTTGCCCTGGAGATCCTGGTCAATAGCTTTAGTATCTTGCCCATAGGCTCGGGTGTGAATCTTGATGCCTTCGAACTGCTGGCACGCTTCGGTAACACTATCTTCGTATTAGGCTTACAGCTGGCTTTACCTGTCGTCTCAGCCCTACTGATCATCAACCTCTCACTTGGCATTCTCAACCGCTCGGCGCCCCAGCTAACCGTCTTCTCGATCGGTTTTCCCATGTCACTCACAGCCGGCGTTTTCCTGCTGATGGTGCTAATGACCGATCTGGATCGCTATCTGGAGCACTTGTTTGCGATAGGGCTTGGCTTCATGCGTAACCTGCTGACGGCCATGACGCCTCTAGGTTAGCTCCAGCGAAGGTAGCCGTCTTGAGAGCCATATCAACGAAAAAGCCCCCTACCGGCTTCTATCTTCCGGGGGGGGCTTTTTTGGTAAGTAACCTTGTCATCAGAAGCGTTGAGGTAAGAGGCGTTCTGATAACGATCATCTGATCAGGGAGCGTTGTGTTATGAGCTCACTGACATGGCTAGTGACATGTCACCACCTACTCCATTTCTCATGCCACTATCCATTCATGCTTGTAGATAGCCGAAATAACCGTCAGATCTGATCAAAGAGTGACATGCCCTGAATATCGGCAAAAGATTTTTGGGCTGCCTGTAAGCCCACCTGGCGCAGGCTGTACTCGGAGATCGCCTCCACATAGTCCAGATCGACCAGATCCGAGCGCGTTTGTTCGTAACTCAGCGTACGGTTACTGCTGACCTGGTCCACCACATCCAACTCATTAAGGCGAGCACCTACAGACGCGCGCACAGTGAGCACATTATCCAGGCTGTTATCCAGCTCACGCATCGAGGTGGAAAGCGTATTTTCAAGATCAGCCTGGCGGCCTGGGTCGCCATCAACCGGCGTCTTCATCACATCAATGGCCGACTTGAGCGTAGCAAAGACATCCTGATTGGCGGCGGAACCATCAGCAGGGTTCACATTGATACTATCTCCTCCCGCTGCGTCCGGCGTGCCCTCAAGAGTAATCGACAAGCCTCCGCCGCCGAGTTCAATGCTTTTCCCGCTGGTGTAACTTTCAACAGACCCCGTTGTGGTGGTGCCATCAGGCTCGGTAGTAACGACCTGATAGGTACTGTCATCCAGGAAGTTGATCTGATAAGCGTTATCCCCGTATCCAGGAGCAGAGGCATCAAGACGATTCGGACCGGAGAAAGTGACGCTGCCATCGCCTGCTGAATCGCGTGCTGCAGTGGCCACATAGCCGGCACCGCTGGGGACACTGTTAAAAATGGCATCGCCACTATCAGATACGGGCATGAGCCGTGATGAGTCGATGCGCTCCTCACGGTTGAAGCTGTCACCGATATAGGCCACGTCGCCGCTATCATTCTGCACGAAAGGCGGAGCGTCATCCTGATAGCCACCGAACAGGTAAGACCCGTTGCCATCGGTGGCATTTGCCTGGCCGAGCATGGTGTTATAGATGCCTTCTAGCTCACTGGCCACAGATTGCCTGTCGGCATCGCTCAGTGTGCCGTTAGCTGCCTGCACCAGCAGTGTTTTGGCACTACTGATCGCCTGGCTAGCACTGTTGAGCACACTCTCTTCTTGTGAAAGGGAATTACGGGCGCTGACACGAGAATCAGTATGTTGCTCGGTAATCGATATTGATTGG
>Ga0209300_1000697_pt1 | contig 15646 bp, 22 predicted proteins | sample Shrwel_input2_RT_FD_187535 | JGI IMG/M metagenome (GOLD analysis project Ga0209300, IMG submission 187535) | Subsurface microbial communities from deep shales in Ohio, USA - Utica-3 well 1 S input2 RT (SPAdes) (version 2) ... | reverse complement strand
GGGCTATATTACCCGTTCCGCGTATAGCACAGGGCCCCATTTTTCTAGGTGAGACTTATTCTCATTTAGTCCCGAGCGTGCCAGCGCCGCCGGTAGACAGGTACGTATTGCCGCCCACGCCGCAAAATTTTTGGGGCCTGAATTTCGCTCTCGACACTTGGAACCCCGAGTGGTATGGTGTACAGTAAGGGTAAATATACCCGGAGGTTTTGCATGTCAGCCCTACTTTCCAACAACGCGACCTCAACGCTGGCGGCGGCGATCACCAGCACCGATACGGCCATCGCCTTGGCTCCCGGTACGGGGGCCCTTTTTCCGTCGCCGACGGGTGACGACTGGTTCCCGGTGACGCTGGAGGCCAGCGACGCCTCTATGGAGATTGTCCACTGTACCGCCCGCACTGGCGACAACCTCACTGTAACCCGTGGTCAGGAAGGTACGACGCCCGTGGCATTCGCCGCCGGCGACACTGTGGAGTTGAGACTTACATCTGCCGCTCTCGAAGACCTCGGGTATGATCCGGCAGGCACAGCTGCTTCGGCGGTATCGGCCCATGAGGCGAAATCCGACCCGCACCCTCAATACACCACTGAAGCCGAAGCAGCGGCAGCAGCACCCGTACAGTCAGTGCAGGGTGAAACCGGTGATGTAGACCTGTCCAACTACTTTGAACCCCGCCGCTCTGCAAACATGGTTTGGAACCCTGTGTCGGACAGCTACAGCAGGGATCAGATCACGACTGGTGTCACGCCCATCCATGAAAAGATGCGCCGTTGTGTACTGCGAGACGACGGCACCGTTGCTTACTATCTCGATCCGCACGATTCCACTCTGAAGGCTGATGGATCACCGGCGAATTTGGATGGCACTGACGGCCAAGTAGTTGTAGAAATGGTCAAATGCTATGTCCGGTTCAGCAAACTGTTTAATGGTGATGTGAAGCGGGAAATCAGTGAGTATCCTCGATCCGGTTTTGTCCTACACCCCGCGTTTGTGAAAGCGGGTACGGGCTGGCAATACGATCCAGAAGTGAAGATGTGGCACTGCACCAACATCACCGAGGAACGTGATGTAACACATGTAGGTGCTTACCAAGCCAGCGTCTATGACACCTCTGCCTCCCAATATATCGACGGTCTGAACCTTGATAACAACGACAGCCGTGTGGACTACGCAAACGACATTCTGGCGTCCGTGTCTGGTCGTTACCCGATGGTGGGCGTTACCCGGGCTCAGATGCGCCAGTTGGCCAGTAACCGTGGTGCAGGCTGGCACCAGTGGACATTCTGGCAGTGGAATTTGATCAAGCTGCTGTTCTTCGTTGAGTATGGTGGATTCGATGGTCAGGCGTTGCTGGCGGCGGGTAACAACAATGTGAGTTCCGGTTACCCGGGTTCGTCCAGTAACCAGTCCGATTCTCCGCATTCCGTTGCGGGCAAATCCAACATCATCGGTAATGGTAGCGGTGGTGTAGACAGTACCACCCGCGACACTGCCTGGATGAGTTACCGGGGTATTGAGAACTTCTGGGGTAACGCCTGGCAGTTCGTCGATGGGTTCAACGTGAATGACTGGATCTGGTATATCAGCAACGACCCGTCCACGTTCGCAGACGACACAACTACCGGATACAACCAACTCGGTGAAGCGGCACCATCGTCAAATGGCTACATCCGTAACGTGCAGCACGAAACTCTCGGTGACGTACCCTCGGATTCCAGCGGCAACTCAACCACTGCGTTCGCTGATTATTATTGGCAAAATCCTGGTTGGCGGGTGGCCCTTGTGGGCGGCGCTACGACCACTGGCTCGATTGTCGGGCCGTCGTGTGTCTATGTGTATAATGGGTCCGGGTATCGCCTTCGTAATGTTTCCGGGCGGCTTGCTTTTTCCGGGAAATAACAAACAACAGGGCGTTATAACGACGCCCTAAATTCACTTACTTAGGGGCTCTGGAAGCCCGCGAAGAGGGTACTTGAATATGCATAAACCAGAAACGCACTCACCTGTTGAATTGCAAACCTATCAGGTCATGGGCCGTAAACTACGGATCAACTTCAATCACCGGGTTGAGACTGTGACTACCGACGAATCGGAAGAACAGATCCACGTTTATACGACTGCTTGCGTGGATAAGCTGGCAGACCGTGACACCATCATTGAAGCGATCATGCAGACCAAATACCCGACCTATGGTGCCGAACTGGCAGCGATCCAAAACGGTGGTGCCAGTGTGACGGCACACCAGGAAATGCGGGCATTGGCAAAGCAACTTGCAGACGGGTGGTTGCAAAATCGCGCCCAATAAGCAACCAGTAGTGCCGTAGCCACCCAGTTGTCTCTGGGTCGTTACTAACGTCTCTTCTATAGGGGTATAAATGCTTAACTCCCGTGCGCTAAACACCGCCCCGCTGAACGCCTCGCTCGCGGTGGACGTGACCGCCTCGGCCGCCCTGACGAGCACGACCCAGCTCACCGGGCAGGCCACAAAGGTCGCGCACGTCGACGCGGCGGGGGCCATGACCAGTACAGCGACCCTTGGGGCACAGGCATCCAAGGCGGTGTCGGCGGCCTTCGCTGCCCTGTACGCCTCCTCGCTGGCGGCCGCGCCGGCTGTTGATGTAAACGTCAGTGCCAGTCTGGTGGGCACAACCCAGTTCACTGCCCAATGGCAGGTCCTCGAAGGCGCCGGGGCGACCCTACACAGTCAGAGCACCCTTACGGCCGCCCCAGCGGTCACCCATGAGGTGTCGACAAACTTTACAGCGACATCGGACCTGCAGGCGGGTGTGTCGTACGGGGCCGGCGTATCGGCGGACCTTCTGGCTCAGAGTGCGTTCACCGGGGTCGCGTCTGTAGACAAACGAGTCACCACAGACCTGTTGGCGCATAGCACCCTGAGTGGTCAGCCGGCTGTACTGGCATCGGCCGAGGCAGGCTTTACGGGCGCCGCTGATCTTACCGGGGCCGGGGTAGTCAGTATCCTCGGGGCCGCTGATGCTGCCTTGCAGGCTCAGACTACTCTGTCCGCCACCCCGACACGGGACGCCGCCGGGCAGGTACAGGCCCAAAGCACAGCCACGCTGACCGGGGAGACGGCCGCAGTCCGGGTGGTGTCGACAAACTTTACAGCCGAGGGCGGTCTGAACGCCGAGCTGGCCGTGGTCCGGCCGGCAGATGCGACACTGACTGTCGCAGGACAGCTCACTGCCGAGACCGAGACGGCGGTGTTCGTCCCGGCCACGGCGACCCTGATGGCCAGCGGTGAACTACAGGCGACAGGTGGTGTCGCACGCGCCGGCGGTGCGACCCTCGGGGTATTGACGAACTTTACAGCCGTGGGTGCCCGGGACGTGTCACTGGCGGCGGACTTTGCAACATGGGAGTCGTCGTTGAGCGCCGACACGGTCGGCGGGGAGTCGATTTTTGCAGGGTTCCTGTACGCGCACGAGGTAGCTATACGTCCGGCATTGGAGCCTATGAGATGCGATCTGCGTTAACTGTCTACAAAGCAAACAACCCCGTGCTACACTACGGTGAAGCCATGACAGCCGTAGAGCCGGCAGTGGCGGGCACGGTCAACAACCACTGTGAGGTAATGATATGAGCAGCTTGTCTGATTACGGTGAAGGCGCGATCCTTGACCACCTGTTCGGCATTGCGGCGATGGCCCAGCCGACACTTTACATCGCGGTGAGCACCGCGGACCCCACCGACGCTGGCACCGGTGTGGCCGAGCCTTTGGGCAACGGGTACGCCCGCATCGCCACTGCGTCCTCCGACTGGCAGCGGACCGACAACGTCGTCGATAACGTCAACGAGCTGAGCTTCCCAGAAGCGACAGGCAGCTGGGGCACCCTGACCCACATTGCGATCTTCGATGCAGCCTCCGGCGGCAACATGATCGCGCATGCAGCACTGGGCACCTCCAAGGCCATCGCCGCCAACGAGACCCTGCGTTTCCCTGTGGGCAACATCACCTTCACTATGGACTGATGCCATGGACATCCTGTATGTGAACAACGACCACATTGTTGAGATACAGGGTCTCCGTGATGCCGAGGGGCGGCTGGTCGCCGGCGCTACGGCGGAGGCCACCCTGTATGAGAATGATGGTGAAACCCCGGTCCCGGGCGTTAGCTGGCCACTGAGCCTGACGTACACCGGTGACCGGGGCATCTATCGGGGCGACCTGCCCCCGACCCTCGATGTTGCCGCGGGCAAGCGGTACGAGATGAAAATTCGCGCCGAGTACGCCGGCCGTCGATATGAGGTTCGGCGGACGGTGAATGTGAAGGAACGGAACAGGTAAACGGGAGCTGGTGTGACGGCGACGCGGAACAACCAAGATTGCCCATACATCCCCCCGGGCCCTACCGGGCATGAGCCGCCCCTTACGGACGCTGAGATCCGTGAGATCCGTGAGGTGCTGGAGGCCGACCGCCGCGTTAAGTGGTTTTGGGCCACGGCCCGCCGGGTGGCTATTTGGATCGGCGCGGTTAGCGGTGCGATACTGGTGACATGGGAGGGTCTGGTTAAGGCTGTCCGTCACATCGCAGGTAACTGAATATGGTTCTACGCAGCTTGGTCCACCGGTGGATGCGGGTACACGAGAAGAACCGACGTAAGTGTCCGCCGCTCGACAAAGCCTCACGGTACGCCCTCTACTTCACAATGGTCGTGGCTGTATGGGCGGCGGGGAAACAGTTGGAGCCCGTGGTGTTCCCGGTGGTAAAGAACTTCCACATTACGGAGGTGATCTCCGAGGGTGACAACCTGTGGATAGCCGGAGAGTTCAATAAGGTCCGCGGGTGCGAATTTGTGGACGTGGTCGGATACTCGGGCAAGCAGCACGTCACGGTAGTGTTCGACGAGCACCCAGAGGCGCCGGTGGTCACGCGGATACGAGGATACCAGACCTTTGGCCCGTGGTTACTGGTCCCGAAAGTATCGAGGCTGTCCCTGTACGCACACCACAGGTGCACCACAGGACTTGTAACGACCAAGCTGTTTGATGGAGTGGTAGCGAAATGAATCTGTTTGCAATGAACTTCCGTGAGTGTGATGGCCAAGGGTGTGGGCACTACCTTGCGCCCCGGGGGGATTACAGGCACGAGGGCGTCGATATGGTCTGTGTCCCGGGTACGGAGGTCGGGTCCCCCGTACAAGGCGTCGTCACAAAGCTCGGGTACCCGTATGTCGGCGACATGGAGACCCGGTACGTCGAGGTCGAAGCGGAGGGATACAAGTTCCGCATGTTCTATGTGGCCCCGTGTGTGAACGTCGGCGACCCGGTGTTCGTCGGGTCCGTGGTAGGCCATGCCCAGCGATTGGAGAGTATGGACCGGGGCGGCACTCAGCACGTCCACCTTGAGATCAACAACCCGGACGGCGAACACGTTGACCCGACACCGGTCATCATCGCCCTGCGCGGGACACTGGGGGATTAAGTCGTGGTTGTAGATGCGTCGGCGACCTTTACAGCTCGGGTGTTCTTGTACGTTGGCCCTGACCCGATACGCCTCCGTGTCGACCGCATCCGCACCTACGCCGCGTTCGAGGCAGCGCCCATGGTCAAATGGCGAGGTCCGTAATGGGGTTTATATCCGACCAGTGGTGGCGAGCGTGGCGAGCGGTGGCCCGGCTGTTTGACGACTTCAAGTTCGCCCGCCGCGTGGCACTGGTGTGGGCGATGTGGCTCATCACAGTAGTCAGCCTCCGGGCCACGGAGCCGGAGATCATCACCAAACTGAACACCGCCTCCGGGGTCATTGTGACGGGGGTTATAGGCATCCTCGCAACAGTGATCGGGTTCTACCTGAAATCGAGGGAACGCGATGACGACTATACAAAAGATCGTGACCGCCTTGGCGGTGATCGCCCTGCTGGGCGGTAGCTTCTGGTACCTGATAAACACCGTCAGCGCACAGGCGGCCGAGATCAGTTCGCTGGAGACCCAACAGCGCCAGCTGAAGCAGGACCTGAAGGACAGCCAAGAGTCGGCCAAGAACGCTCGGGCTCAGCTGGAGATGTGGCAGTGGCTGTACGAGGACCTGCAGTCCGGGTACACCGAGATCCGCAAAGACCGCGAGGCCATGACCGCGGAACTTCGATCACTGAAGGAGCAACAGGATGTTCAAGACTATCTGGACTGCCCTATGCCTGACGATCTTTATGACTGGGTGCGCCAAAACTGAATACGTGAAGCAGGAAGTCGAGGTGGCTACAGTCCCCCCGGCGTCCCTGTACGAGCCGGCCCCGATCCCCAGCGTCCCCGAGGGGGTGCCGCCCGAGGAGCGGACGGACTACTTGCTGGAGGCGTACGCCTCTCGCGGGGACGAGTTGAAGCGCAGCAATGAGCGGTCCCGAGGTCTGGCGAACTGGGTGGAGCTGATCCAGAAACTCTACCCGGAGACCAAGGTCGTCGAACAGCCGCCAGTGGACTGATACTGATGTTGGGGGCTATAGTGTTGGGTACATTGACTATGCGGGATACGGACTGACTATGAACCAAGTTGTCTCTGCTAACCCAGTTGACACCCAGACCCGCCCGGAGTGGACCACTCAGCTGGTTCTGGACGAGGCCATCGGTACGTCGGCAGACGCGATCTGCGAGGCGTACGGCCTACAGTACCACGAATACATGGCGCTCAAAGAGAACGTCCAGTTCATGGCGCAGGTCTCCAAGATGCGCAAGGAGCTGGAGAAAGAGGGCGTCAGCTTCCGACTCAAGGCGCAGATGCAGGCCGAGCAGTACCTAAACCGGTCGTGGGAGATGGTGAACGATGTGGAAACAGACCCGAAAGTCCGGGCGGACCTTATCAAAAGCACGGTCCGGTGGGCCGGGTTTGATTCTCCAGCCGGTGCTGGGGAGTCCCGCAACGGAGGCTTTACTGTCAACATTAACCTTGGAGGCCGCAATGGCGAAACCATCGAGGGCGAGTTTGAATGAGCGCGGACATAGAGTACACGCCACCGGCGACGGTATCGGACTTCATTGAGAGCGACGCGTTCTACAATTTTATCATCGGCCCTGTCGGCTCCGGTAAGACCACCGGCCTGCTGTTCAAGATCCTGTTCCACGCACAGCTCCAAGAGCCCGGCCCGGACGGCATTCGCCGCACCCGGTGGGTGGTCGTCCGTAACACCGCCCCGCAGCTGAAAGACACCACGATCAACTCGTTCTTCACATGGTTCAAGCCGGGCGTCGCGGGCAAGTGGATCTCCGGGCGCATGATGTTTGTGTTCGAGTTCGCCGATGTGTACGCCGAGGTGTTGTTCCGCCCGCTCGATACCCCGGACGACGTATCCCGGGTCCTGTCACTGGAGGTCACCGGCGCGATCCTCGACGAATTTGTCGAGATTCCCAAGGCCATCGTAGAGGCTCTGTCCGGCCGCTGCGGGCGTTACCCGTCCAAGCACGAAGGGAGTCCGACGTGGTGGGGCATGTGGGGCGCCTCGAACCCCGGTAACGAAGACAACTGGTGGTACGAGTGGCTGGATGTCCCGGGTCTGTCCGAACGTCCAGCGAACATGCGGTACTTCGAGCAGCCGTCGGGCCTCAGCGACCACGCCGAGAACTTGGACAACCTCCCCGGCGGTCGGGACTATTACACCAACTTGATGGAGGGTAAGTCCGTCGAGTGGATTCGCCAGTACATCGAGGTTGAATGGGGCTACAGCCTCTCCGGTGCCCCGGTATACCCGGCCTTTAACCACGAGGTTCACGTAGCGAAGGAACCGATCCCGGCGAACAAGCACCTGCCACTGGTCATTGGCTTCGACGCCGGCCTGACACCGTCGGCGATCTTCGGTCAGATGGATCTCCATGGTAGGGTACTGACTCTCGACGAGCTGGTCTCCGAGAATATGGGGGCGCAACGGTTCTGTCGGCTGATGCTGGTGCCGCTGATTAACGCCCGGTTCCGTCACATCGAGGAGATCTATCTGGTCGGGGACCCGGCCATGGTCCAACGGGCCCAGTCTGACGAACGGTCGGTGATGGACATTCTCCAAGAGGAGCTGGATTTCCCGGTCGACGTAGCGTACAGCAACAGCTTGGTAGACAGGATCGGGTCAGTGGAGAAACAGCTGACTCAGTTAACGCCGGCGGGCCCGGCCTTGTTGGTGGACCCCCGGTGCAAGACCCTGATCCGTGGGTACCGGTCCGGGTACATGTACCGAATCAACACCAAGGGGGTGCAGTCTCCGAAGCCTGAGAAGAACGACTACTCACACCCTCACGATGCGAACCAGTACATGATGATGGGGTTCTCCAATTTGAAACGCGCCGCGCAGATGCGCCGGCGATTTACTGACATCGCCACTGCCAACGGTGGGCAGATGACAAATTATGCGAGGTGGTAAGAATGGCGGCCAAGAAGAAAGTGATTACGACCTCGGACGGGGTCGAGCTGGATTACGAGTTCCTTCAGAAGCTGGGACGGCAGATGAAGGACCAGTTTGCCACGTACAAAAGGGATCGCCGCCAGCAGGAGAAACAGTGGCTCAAGAACCTGTATCAGTTCCTCGGCAAGTATGACCCGGAGATCGAGGCGAACCTTCCCCCGGAGCGTAGCCGGGCGTACCCGAAGATCACCCGCACCAAACTGATGACCATTGTCGCCCGCCTGATGAACCTCCTGTTCCCACAGGGGGACAAGAGTTGGGCGATCCAACCCTCGAAGGTACCCAACTTGTCGCAGGACGAGTTGGATTTTGCGTTCGACGAATGGCTGGCCAGCAACCCGGATGGCGAGGTCACCGAAGAAGAACTTGACATGGTGGTCCGCGAGTTCGCTCGCAAGGCTGCGCAGGAGCTGGAGCTGCACATCGAGGACCAGCTGTCCGACTCCATGGGTGGCGCCACAGAGACCGACAGCGATGATTTTGTTGCCTTGTGCCGTCAGGTCATTATCTCCGCAGCGATCTACAACGTCGGGGTCCTGAAGGGTCCGATGACCGTCGAGTACGAATACTCCCGCCCGGTCGTGGTTCCCGGCGCCCGTCCCAAGATCGAGACGTACAGCGGGTTCCGCCCATACTTTGAGTTCGTACCGGTGTGGGACTACTACCCGGACATGCAGGCCAAGACGTTCACTCAGATGGACGGGCAGTTCGAGGATCACGTCTACGCCAAGCACCATCTGCAGGCGCTGGCCCGCCGCGAGGACTACCTTGGCGAGCAGATCAAGACGTACCTGCGCGAGAACCCGGACGGCAACTATGAGCCAGCCAACCACGAGCAGGATCTGGACACGTTGAATGAGCGGCGGGAAGTGGTCCAGCGCAGCAACAAGTACCGTGTCACGGAGTGGTGGGGCTCGGTCAGCACCAAACTCCTGAAGGACATCGGTGTATCGTTCGGTGACCCCGGAGAGTTGCCGGAGGACCAACGGGAAGACATCGTCGAGGATGCGTTCGACGAGGAGCCGCAGAAGAAGGAACCGGAGCCGGACGACGGGTCAGTCACCCGCGCCGTGGTGTGGTTCATTGATGACGTGGTTATCAAGGTGGAGATCGACCCGCTGCCACAGCACGCAGCGGTGTACCACCAGTTCGTGTTCGACGACAGTGTCCCGGCCCTGTGTGGTGGCTCCATGGCCGAGGTCATGCGTGACAGCCAGATGGCGGTATCTTCCACAGCCCGTATGATGATCGACAACGCGTCGGTCACCTGCGGCCCGAACCTTGAGATCGACATGTCGAAACTGGTGGATGGGCAGGACTACAAGACCATCGGCCCTTTCCGTAACTACTACACCGACTCGAAGAACAACCCGAGCGGACACCGGGCGATCAACAGTATCAGCTTCGACAGCCACCTGAACGAGCTGCTGCAGGTCCAGTCCCAGTTTATGAACTTTGCTGATGTAGAGACGTTTGTGTCGCAGGAGAACATGCCGGAGAACACCCCGGGCGAGGCCCTGCGGACCAGTGGTGGGGCGTCCATGATTATGGGTAACGCTGCCCTGCCGTTTCGTGACATCGTCCGCAGCTTCGACAAGTTCACGGTCAGCGTCATTAACTCGATGGTGGCGTGGAACAAGCTGTTCAACGAAGAACTCTCGATGATGGGCGACATGCGACCGGTGGCCAAGGGCGCGACCAGCCTGATTGCCAAGGAGGTCCGGGCCTTCCAGCTGGATAACTTGTCAAACACGTTAACCGAGGAAGAACGGATCTACCTCGACGATGAGAAGATACTGAAGCAGAAACTGCAGGCGCGGGACATCCCGTTCGAGGACATTAAAGCCTCCGAACAAGAAGTCGAACGTCGCAAGGAAGAACGCGCACGCCGGGCCGAGCAAATGCGTCGCCGTGAGGAAGAAGCGTGGGATATGGAGAAACGAGCCATGCGCGGTGAGCTGCTGAAGGATCTGGCCCAAGGCAAGAAGAATCTGGACAGCGCGGACGCCACGTCCGTACAGGCGCTGTCGAAACTGATGGAGACTGGAGCGAACATTGATGAACGAGCCAAGCAACCCGAAACGGGCGCAGATGCGTGAGGCCGAGTCGCTTATACATAGCCAATCCTCAACTGTTGGCATGTCTGCGACTTCGGATTATATTGAGCTTAGGCGAGCCGAGATCGTTGAGGAGATGTTACACTGTAGCTCCATGACGGAAGTTGCCGAGAAGCAGGGGCGGGTACGCGAACTCGATATGCTGTTGCGTGTTATCCGCACCGGACCATACGAAATCAAGTGAGGTGAGCAATGGGCATTGAAGACGAGTACAACGACGCGTTTGGCGAGGCTTCTGGCGAGGAGCCTACTGGTAGTGCGGCCGAGGCCCCGGTAGGAGAAGCCCCGGAAGCAGACGGCGGCGACCCTGATGACGGCGCGTTTGACGAGCAGACCGGTGACGAGCCTGCCGAGGAAGGTGGCGATGAGCCAGCTGCGGAAGAAGGCGACGAGCCTGCTGCAGAAGATGGCGGTGACGAGCCTGCCGCTGAAGAAGGTGATGAGCCTACCGCTGAAGAAGGTGACGAGTCTGCCGCTGAGGAATCCGGTGATGAGCCCGCCGCGGAAGAAGGCGGAGACGAGCCGGCAGCCCGGAAGCCTGCCGACGGCAGCATTGACGAGGAAGCCTTGGCTGCGGCCTATCGCCGTCTGGCCGAGGAGGAGGAGAAACGTCAACAGGGAGACCAAGGTGAGCAACCTCAAGGTCAGGAGCAGACACCGCGAGAGAAGTCCCCGCGGGAGAAAACGTGGCAGGACTACGTGTCTGAAGACGACCGGAAAGTGATCGACGAGTACGAGTCGGAATGGTCCGAGGTCTCCCAAGCAGAACAGATAAAACGTGATGCACAGTTGCGTCACATGCAAGACGTTGTATACTCAGATGTAACGAGTGCGTTGGCGCCGATTGTTGAGGAAATTCAGCGGTCGAAGGTAGAAGCGCACTTCAACGCCATTCGGCAGGTCCACAGTGACTTCGATGACATTCGTGAGAATGTGGCCGAGTGGGTAAACGAGCAGCCCGAGTTCTTGCGCCCCGCGTTTGAACAGGTGCTCCAGAAAGGATCTGCGCAACAGGTGAACGAGTTGATCGCCACCTACAAGCAGTCCACAGGCAAGACGGGTGCAGCGCCAGAAGTACCAGCCTCGTCAGCAAGCAAAGGTGAACGCAAGCCGAAACGTAACCCGCCGAGCAAATCAGCGAAACGTGCATTGGCTGCGACACCGAGCCCGAAGCGGAGCGATCCGCCGAGCAGTGCAGACCCGGACAACTTTGCGGCAGCCTTCGACGAAGCCGCAGGCGGGATGTAAAGACTTACTGACGACGAGGAATTTAAGAGATGCCTACGACTACTTACGGTGATATTACCCCACGCCAAGCGGCGTACTCCGTGGCTAACCTGCTGAAGCGGGCGATGCCGTACATGATGTTGGAGCGGTTCGGTCAGGCGTACCCGATCCCCCGCAACAACACCAAGATTGCCAAGTTCCGTCGCTACTTCATGGAAGGCGCGACCGGTTCTAACTCCGGCGTTGGCGGTGACTTCAGTGTGCCGCAGGCCCTGACTCCGCTGACCGAGGGTGTGACTCCTGCTGGCTCCAAGCTGGACAGCAAGGACTACACCGTCGAGCTGGACCAGTACGGCGACTTCATTACGTTCACCGACGTGATCGAAGACACCCACGAGGACATGCCGGCGCTCCTGCGTGAGATGACCGACATTCTGGGTGAGCAGGCTGCGCACACCATTGAGACCCTGCGTTTCAACGTGCTGAAGGCCGGCACCAACGTGTTCTACGCCAACGGTGCTACCCGTGGTGCGGTGAACACCCCGATCACCCTGAACATCCAGCGTCGGATCACCCGTTCGCTGAAGCGCCAGAACGCCAAGCCGATCACCAGCATCGTGAAGTCCACGGTGAACTACAACACCCAGCCCATCGAGGCTGCGTACATCGCGCTGTGTCACCCGGACGTTGAGAACGACATCCGTGACCTGCCGGGCTTCATCTCCGTGAAGCAGTACGGCGGTAGCGTGACTGCGATGGAAGGTGAGATCGGCTCTGTGGAAGATGTCCGTTACATCCGCTCCACCGTGTTCGAGTCTTGGGCCGACGCTGGTGGCGCTGAGAACGGTATGCTGTCCACCTCTGGCACTAACGCCGATGTGTACCCGATCCTGTTCCTCGCCCGCGACGCCTACGGTGTGGTTCCGCTCCGTGGCCGCGACTCGGTTCAGGTGATGGTGGTTAACCCGCAGCCGACCAACGTCGATCCGCTGGCCCAGCGTGGTACCGCTGGCTGGAAGACTTGGAACGCCACGGTGATTCTGCAGGACGCGTTCCTCGTCCGGGCAGAAGTAGCCGCCACCGCGTAACTGGGAGCCCCCTCTACGGAGGGGGCGCTTTCTTATGAACCCGAACCCAGTACCGGAGGTAATGATGGATGTATCGGTAAACATCCGTAAGGCGGAGAACGGGTACATCATCCGATACGATGACCCGGAGATCGACCGGAAGAACCGCGAGGATGACGCCAAGTGGGAAGACCCCTCCAAGGAAGTCCTCAGTGATTCTCCCGAGAAAGCCATGAAGGTCATGCAGAAGGTATTGGCCAAAATTTCCGGTGAGGATGAGATGGAGAAAGTCTCATTTGACTCAGCATTCGACGAGGCGATGAACGATGACTGAAGAAAACAAAGGCATTGAAGGCGTGTTTGGCGACGGCTCTGGCGACACAGAGCAGAACAACGGGGTTCAACAGGCGAGTTCCGGTTCCACCGAACCCAAGAAGCCTGCGGCCAAGAAGCCTGCAGCCAAGAAGAAGGAAGAAGTCAAGAAGGTGCGCATTAAGCTGGCGCACAACAAGGACATCCCTCCGAGCGGCCTGTACATCGGCCACAACGGCCGTGGCTACCTGTTGAAGCCGGGCCATGAGGTGGACGTACCTGAGTTCCTTCTGGACGTTCTGGATAATGCTGTGGCTACCCGGCCCACCACCGACCAGTCTGGCCGTGTGCAGGGTTATGAGGAACAGCCGCGCTTCATGTACACTATTATCCGAAACAAGAAGTAACCATGGAGCGAGCCGGTGATAGTCTCAGAGATGCTGGAGGAATTGCGCGAGTCCATTCTTCGTGATGTGACAGACGCACTGAGTGCAGACGAGGTCGATCTATTGTGGAGCGACCGGGCGCTGCTCCGGTACCTCAACGACGGCTATTTCCGGTTCTGCGAGCGTAGCCGCATCCTTGAAGATGCGACCACGCCGGAGGTGTGCGAGGTTCTGCTGGTTGCTGGCCAGCAGGACTACCCCCTTCACAAGTCTATTCTCCACGTTGCGTCGGCTGTGTACGACGGACGTGCCCTCAAGCGTGCTGGCGTGGCCACAGCCCACAACGAGCCAGACGAAGTCTCTCACCTGACAGCCAGCATGACGGCGAACTACGCCGGTGTTACGGCGTTTGTGCCGGACTACAACGTCGGGACGTTCCGGGTCCTTGGTCGTCCGACCGACGCGGACGCTGGCAACAAGGTTCAGCTGCGTGTGCAGCGCCTGCCGCTGGAGCCAATCAACGAGTCCAACATCGAATTGATCCCTGAAGTTCCCGAGCAGTACCACCTCGACCTGATTGAGTGGGCTGCGTTCCGGGCACTTCGGAACCACGACGCAGACGCGGAGTTCATGGCCAAGGCCAGCGCACACAGCACACGGTTCGAGCGGGCGGTCGAGGAAGCGAAAGAGACTCACCGTCGTCGCACATTCACAGGCATCCCTTTTTCACCGAGTTGGAGGTGGTAACCCATGGCCGCGCAGAAAGATCTTGAGAAAATGCTGGAGCGGTTCCGCAACCCGGGCATGTCACCGACAGCGAAGGGCAGCATCGGCACCACTGACGATGGCGAGGATACCGCCGACGCCCGCAACAAGCGGGCGCTTGAGATTATGGGTGTAGACTCCGCGTTTCGCCGCCCGGGGATGGCCGCTGGTCGGTCCTCTGTGCCGACTGGATCTCCTGCAGGCCGTCTCGCCGGGGATCTGAACACCATGCGCAGCCCCGCCCAGATGAGCCGTCAGTCTGTTGAGCGGGAGTTGAACCCGGCCATCGGGGAGTCTGCGCGGTTGGCCATGATTGAGCAGCAACGCCTGCGTAGCAACATGCGCGGCCCGGGCAAGATGAACCCGGTGGAGTTTCGAGCAGCCATGGCCCAGATGGGGCAGAACCAGCAGGCCGTGGACTCCGGCCTCGCGGCCATTGGCGACATCCGGGACGCCTCGGTAACCGAGCGCGGTCAGAACCTGCAGGCGACCACCGCTCTGCGCGACCGCCAGATGGCGGAGGCTGGCGACTTCGACCAAGCCCTGCTGGGTATCGACAAGGCGATGTTGACCGGACAATACGGGCTGGCTGCGCAGGAGGCCAAGAACAACGACCCGATGACCCAAGCCTTGTTGGGGCTGGGCGACCAATACCTTGGCGATGAACCCTCCAAGGGTGACATTGCTGGGTTACTTAATGTCTATCGCGGCACTGGGTCGGTGGCTCCGACCGGACCACGGATGGCGACCATTACTACAGCCGACGGCGAGTTCCAGATCCCCGAGGGACTGGCGATTATGGACTACTACCAGCGGCAAGGATTTGAAGGCGATCAGCTCTGGGCCAAGATGAATGCAGCCGGCTACGGTGCCGACCCTACGTCTGGGGCCCCTACGCGAATGAGCCCGGAGCTTCGTGAGAGACAAGACGCAGCCGCCGAGCAGGAGCGTAGGACCCAAGAGGCACTACGGGCCCAGCGTGAGGCAGAGCGGAAGGCCCTGCTGGAGAAACTTAAAGGTCCGAACGGTAACCTGTACATGTACGGCCCGACTGCAGGAGGAATGTAAATGGCGACGTACCCACAAGGTAACCCATTTACAAAAGACAGACTCGCTGCTATTGGCGAGAGTGCCAGAAGCGACGAGCGGGCCCGCCGCGAGGAAACTGCCCGCCGGCGGGCGGCCTTGGGTCGTTCTGCTGAATTAGACCGCCTCAACCGTGACCGCACGGTTGGTGAGCTGGCCGGGGATACGGGCCTTGCATTGCTGCAGGGTGCGGTGGATCTCGGGTCCGCGGCGTACGGCATCGGCAACATCTTCACCGGTGGCGGCCTTGAGTCGATGACCGGTATGGCTGACAACT
>Ga0209300_1000696_pt1 | contig 15663 bp, 16 predicted proteins | sample Shrwel_input2_RT_FD_187535 | JGI IMG/M metagenome (GOLD analysis project Ga0209300, IMG submission 187535) | Subsurface microbial communities from deep shales in Ohio, USA - Utica-3 well 1 S input2 RT (SPAdes) (version 2) ... | reverse complement strand
CACCAAGAGCTTCCAAGTCATCAAGCAAGAACAATGTCTTGGCTTGTTCCCTCTGGAAAGCAACCCTAGAACTGAATCCAGCAGTGTTAATATCAGACGCTCTTTGCGCGGCAACACCTGTGCCCGCAAGATCACCTGTTCTTAGAGCATTTCTAATAGTAGAAAGCGCTGTCTGACGCAGTGTCTCTTGGATTGGGTCAAATGCTCCACGGAGACTGTCACGAGCACTTCTAATACCACGCATTTCGTCTTCAATTGCCTGAAGTCCTTGTTGTGCAGCGTCTATAGCAAGGCGATTAGCCTTCATCCGAGCGTCGTATTCTTCTTGAATAATGTCTCGTTGGGCGTCAATGCTTCTGCGCAACGTATCAAATGCTGCATCTGTGGCAGACATTAGTGCGTTTTTAAGTTCTTCAGCCTTACGGTTTGCGTCCTCGGCAGCATCCTCTAAGTATTGGTAATACTCATCAGCAGCGCCCTGTAATTTTAACAACGTAGCAAAGTTTTCTTGCCCGGAAGCAGTGCTTAAATCTTGTGCCCTAGCCAAGGCCAAGAAACCTTCACGAGTTTCAGGCAGAGGTATTTCACCCAGTGCTTTGCCAAGCCTTCTTGACAGGTTTTCGGTTTGCTGTGCTTCACTGAGGAAATTGGATTCAAACCCAGAGACAGCAGAAGCAAATGCTTCAGCACCACCAAGGAACTCGGCAATAGTGTTTGCAACTTGTGCCTGTCTTTCGGCACCAAACGCATACTCTAGGTTATTACCTATCGTCAAAATTGCTTCTTGGAATACACCAACCTGAGTAGATATACGAGCAAGTGTCTCACCAAGACCTTCACCAGCATCCTGAAACTGTTTTATGAACGGTACAACAGCAACAGCAAGATTATCAAATATCTCACTGAACACGGCCTCTATTTCTGCCTGCTGTTCAGCAGCATCCAACCCTTCAAGACTGATACGCTGTGTTTCAACTACAAATTGATTAAGTCTTGATTGTATATCGCTCGGGAGAACACCTAGACCACTGGCTGCTTGCTCAATAGAATCATACATTGCAGCGAAAGCAAGAGTGAATTGATTTGTTGCAATATCTTGAAATTTGTCAAAACGCTTGTCGCTACTAAACCAACCACCATCCTCTTTTATCGTAGCGTAGGCTTGCACCAGCGTCCGGTTGGTCAGGTCGGACAGTCGCCCGCCGATGATGCGGATACCTTCATCCACCACCTTCTGGTCGCCGCCGAATACGCTGGAGCCGATACTCGATAGCAGGCCGCCTGTCAAGTTGTCCAGGAACTCCATGCCGCCCGACAGCAGGCCGCCAAGGGCGTTGTCTACTATGTCGTAAACGTCGGACGCGATGCCAAATAGCGGGCCAAAGGAGCCGGTCGTGATGGCGCCAACCCCGATACCCAGCCCTCCGCCAGCCAGTTGCGCCTGGCTGTATCTATTCTGTGTGGCGAAGTTAATATCACCGCGTTCTCTAGCGACCATTGCTATTGCGCCGGAAATACCAGCTTGCAAGTTCTGAAGGCTTCTAAGCATTCCTGTGTTGACGCCAAGAATACCTTCATTTGTCTTTTCAATGGCTTCAGTTGCTTTGCTAATAGACTCGGATTTGGCGTCTATGCTACCAAGTACACTTCCTGTACCTTGTGCTGCTTGGCGCATTTCTGTTGGGTCCCAATCACTACCTGAGAGGAAATCAGACAATTCTTGGAAAGCGACTTGAGCAACACCGCCCGCAATGGCTCCAGCAAGCGGACCAGCAAAAGCCGCGCCTATTTGAGAAAGCATTCCGCTAGATGCGTTTACACTGTCTGCTAAGGCATCACTTATGGAGCCTTCAACAACACCAGCAATACCCGTTGCCAAGGTATTACCAATAGCATCTGCTAAACCGTCCCAATCACCAGAAGCAATAGCGTCTTGAAGTGCTGAAGATACATTTTCGGCAGCGTCTAAGAATGGGTTTTCAAACTCTTCTTTGGCTTTTTGAGCGCCCTTCCTTAAACCTTCAATATATTTTTCAACTTCTTCTTTGCTTATGCTACCTAAATCACCTGCATCAAAAGCAGACCAAATCTTACGGACTTGCCTTTCAACATCCCGCATGGGGCGAATTGAATCCATTAATCCAGCAGTAAATTTAGCATACTCTTGTTCTTCTTTTTTACTACGGGATTCAAGGGCTTCCATTCTCTCAGCAAGTTTCTGCCTGCGAGTGATTGACTCTTGTATGGCAACATTTTGATCTATCTGCGCTTGTGTAGCGCCTAACTGAGCACTTCTATAAGCAACCAGTTGTTTCTCAGACATACCAAGAGTTACTAAGTTTTCTCTTAGTTCTTCAGTATATTCAGCTAACTTTTCTGCTGCTGTCTTTGTTACTTTTGATGTATTAGACGTTTCTTCATTTGCTAATTTTAAAGCCCCCTCAACATCTGAAAGAACTTTTTGTATATCTTCACCACGACGTATTGCCTGAACAGCTTGAACAGAAGTCCTATTAAGATTACCTGCTAATTCAGCAAACTCTTCATTCGCACCTGATTTAACAAGACGCTCTAGTACGCCTTGTAATTTTATAAAGTTCTCTTCTGTTGGTGCTTTTGATAAGTTTGAGTAAGTTCTGGCAAGTTCTTCGGCTTGTGGCTTCGTTATATTAAATTGTTCTGTTAAATCTCTAGTTGCATTTTTTACAAGGTCAGCGAAGCGTGTTGCTGATTTACCAGAAGTATCAAAGTTATCAACTATATCCAACTTCATACTCTTAGTTGAATTTCTTATATCATCAACTGAAGTTGTTATAGCCTTTTTTACTTCCAGCATTCTCTTGGACAGTTCTACAGTAAGAGCCGCCTCTGAAACTTTTGCAAATTCTAACATCTCTTTAGAAAGAACCGACAAATCATCTGATGACTCTGTAAATGTCGAGTTCAGTATTTCCATTGATGCGTTAAGCTCATCAGCGGCTTTTTTTGCCTTCTGTGTACCACTCAAAGCAAACGCTATTGCTGAACCAACAGCAAGGAATGCGCCGGCTATTGCACCAATGGGTCCAAAGAAACCAAGAAGCTGAGAACCTTGTTGACCAAGGATAATGAGAGCGTTTGTTCCCATTTGTGCCTGAACAGCAACGTCTTGTAGCTGAAGACCAAGTTGTGATGCTGCTGCTCTTGTTCCTCGTATGCTCGATCTTGCATTGGCCGTCGCGCCATTTAGACCAGTTGTAGTAACCCTTGCATTTTCTATACTACGAGTTAACACACCCTGCGATTTAGCAAGTTCATCGACACTTACATCTGTCCTTTCCAGCAGAGCACGGTAATTACCTAACGATTGTCGTGCTTTGTCTAGGGCCCTACTGCCTTCTGTAGTCGCCGCCGCCGAGTTTCTCTGTGCAATAAGAATTTGAGTTTCAGCTTTTGCTGCTCTCGTTAAAGCTGCTTCTCTTTGTTTTATATTTAGTGTAGATTGTTTTGTTGCCGAAACATTGCTTTTACTAGCTGCCTCTAGTTGCTTTAAGGAAGTCGCGTTCTTATTGACTTGCTGTCTATTATCAATCAACACCCTATCAAATTGCACAAACGCTTGACGCACTTCGTCAGTACTGGATTCAGTATTAGAGATAACAGACTGTGCTTTAGCAAAAGCATTAGAAGTAGACTGCCAAGACTTTGTAACTTGATCAGAGGAGGCTTTTGTGTTACGTAAAGCCTGACGCATAGACTCCATGCGTTTATTCAGGCTGTTTATATCAGATTGGAGTTTTGTGGCGGAGCGGGAAGTGTCACCTTGAGACTTCTTCAGTTTATTGGCTGCGTCAATAACTTTTTGAGCAGATTTACCATAACCATCAAAAGTAGTCTGGAGAGATTTTAAGGCTTTTTCGGCTTTAAGGACATCACCAAAGTCTATGGTGACTTTACCCTTTACAGCACCTACATTTAAATCACCAGCCATTTATCTCTCCTTTTTAGGCAACTTCCTCGGCGGGACGTTACTTCCCTTTTTGGAGGATTTATCTAACGCTTTACGCTCATCCTCTTGCTTTTTCTTGAAGTAATAGAGCCACATATCAAATTCATAGGCGGGCATCTCAACAACTTCATAATGAAATTTACCCAAGGACTCGGCAATAAACATTTCATCCAAAATCCTTGGGTTTTTCTTTAGTTTTTTTCGGCGCTCTCTTCTTCAGCAAGACCAATAACTTTAAACGCCGCTTTGGAGAATGTATCTAAGTAACCACCAGACGGTTGTTGAACCATTGTCTCATAGTGATCTTCACTGAACACCTTTTCGCCCGTCTCCGGGTCAACGACAGTGTAAATTACAGCAAATGCTTGAAGTTTTAGTGTGTTTAGTGTTTCACCATCTTTGCATTTCTCCAACAGTGCAGTTCGGTCAGCATAGGAAAGTTGTTTTACTTCAACTTCAATGTCACCGTGTTTAACTTTCTCGGTGCGGAAACTATTTTTTGCGCCAAGTGTTGCACTGCGGATGTCTTTAATGCTCATTTCGTATATTCTCCCAAGAATATCAGTTTATGTATAAAGTAAGACAAGAATTATGTGTATAGACGTAATGAAAAACCCCGCCGAAGCGGGGCTAGGTATGGCTACTACTTAACTACTTACGGAGTACCTTCTTCAAACACTGTAGAAGTACCTTGTAGCGAAACACTGGCTTCAACCATTGCATCCACACCGCTAGAGATAGAGGCGTCAGTTACAATTGCTTGGCCACTGTAGCCGTAGTTTGCGGGGCCTTCAGGGAAGTATTTTACATAGATTGGAGTACGATCTGCCCAACCGTCCTGAACAACCAAAAGTCCCTGTGGAATGGCCGAGCTTGATGTATGATACCAGTTGAAAGGCTTAACACCTTCTGGAACAGCAAGGGTAAGAGAGAGTGTATAGTTCTCATCACCACCAACATCACCTGTTTGACTAAAGCTGCTTACCTTGTAGACACCGCGAGCAATGGAAGTACCATCACCAGCAACATCAAGCTCAAGAACAAACTCGCCACGACTACTCAAGTCACCAAAGCCGTCGTTACTTGACAGGTAGAAACCAGAAAGTTCAAGGTCGGCAGTCAAAAGTGTTGCGCGGAACTCATTGAATCCACCATTGGTTTGAGCATCCTCAAAGGAAGTAGTGTCAGTAGTCTCTGCTGTCTGAGTAAGACTGAAGCTGTTTGCCCGACCGTATGTTGACATTGTGAAGTAATCACCATCAGCAGTTACGGGACCGGTGACAGTATAACCTGCCACAAAAGTAACCTCACCAAGCAGATAGTTAATCTCTTCAATATCAGCATCAGCAACAGGTGTTATATTATCGGTGATAGTTACGCCAGTAGTCCAATCCCAAACTGACTTGGTACTGTCACCAATACGATAAGTTTGTGAACTGCCTACTTGAGCAAGAGTTTCGCCGGTAAAGGCAGTGCTTAATGTAGCACTACGTTTTACAATAGAGCTATATCCAGCAAAACCACGATACATAGCATTACCTGACACGGACCAATTAATCAGACCGGTTTCAGAAGAACTGAACGCCTGCCCGAAAATGGTGTCATCAAGCTGATTGCCTTCAAAGTTAATGTCTCCAGTGTTACCCGGGAGTACGTAATATGTTACGTCATCAGAACTGACTTGAATTGTTTTAGTAGCCATAAGAATCTCCTTAATTATTCTGTTATGTAAGACAAAATTTATACGATTGGTCGTCTGTAGACACCAGATGTACTATCTACAGTCATTTCAAATAACATAGTTATTACAGTTTTACCCGCACCGTCTATATTAGTAAACTGTGGAGCTCTTGTTAGAAGGAATTGACACCACACATTACCATCGCCATCGATAATGTTGGGGTGGCCTAATATAGAGTCCCGGATCGCATACATTTGCAGCAAGCCACTTTCATAATTCTTCTTTTCAAATCTACCAATAAAATCTATTGTATATACATCTCTTAGATATGCGGGATTAGAGCTACCACCAATATCCATAATGGTTATATAATTATCCGGAAGATACTGATTATCTCCTGAGTGGGCTGCCGCCCCAAGAAAAATAGGAAAATCAAGAGTTAAACCTGATATTATATTATCATAAACAAACTCAGAAGCTATCATTTCCAACCCACCTTACTAAATATTTGTTTCCACCACTCGTTACGTTCTTGTATTAATGGTGTATATAGATATAACAACGGTTGCCCACTCAGTGCTCTAACTTGTGGTGGGTTATGTTGATAATCGTGACCATAAGGGTCTTCATGCTCAGTAATAGCATAATCAAGGGTGCCGTCTTCATTGTAAGAAATGTATAAAGACCAAGAAGTCTCTGTCAATTCTTGATACGCTCTCCTACTATTAATAAGTGCTCTTGTGTCTGTAGGAGTAAGCTCTGTTGTTCTTTTTGTTAGATGCTCTTCAGTATCATCGCCAGCAATATCAATAGAGTTCTCAAGATTATTAAAACCTTTATTAAAACCAGACAACCACTTATCAACATCACCTTGCTTAAACATTACACAATCACCCAACGGTCGAACTTCGTATAGTCCCAATTAGGGCTTTTACGGAAGTCTTTAATCTCATAAGCACCGTCAACAGGAGTTGCTTCAGCAGTGTGGTCGCCAACAGCAAGGAAATCACCAATAGACAAATCGACATCAACACCAACACGATTGTTAGACCGATACTCGCGCCCATCGCTGCCATAATATAAAGTAGTCTCGGACTCCCATCTGCCCGCAATGAGTTCAGTAGTGTAAGCAGGATTACTCCACTTATCCAAAGCACCCCCTCGCCACACCGTAATAGTCGTACCACGTTTATGCCTCATGCTCTAACCAACCTTACACTTGATGTATTACCACTACCATAACCAAGCGTCTTCAGATAATTCAGATGCGAAAGTACCTTCCCGTCTTTTGTCTGCGGGGCCGCGAAATAAACGCTACTATTACCATAACTCTCTCTAGTGACGGCAGGTTCAATATCAAACAAGTCATCCTGCATGAACTCAGCAGCAATAACAGCAACAGCACGTTTCAATGCATCTGGAATACCTTCTACAGTACGACCTTGATTATCAGTGAATGGTTCACGGGGCCACAATAGACCTTGATCTTCGGTCAGCATAAAAGAGGCCGGATCAAGTACCATGTCTAAATAAAGACTTGCTTTATGCACTTCTACTTCTGAGGGAAATGAATCATATCCCAAATCAAATAGAATCGCTTCCGCATCTGTAACGGACAGATACCCCTCTGCCCCCGGAATACCCTCTCCCGTTTCAATAATCATAATGATGTCTCCCACACCAACAACCTAATACCTACAGTTATCGGATCAACATTCTGGCTAGTAATCCGCAACATTGACTTACCCATAATACTAACAATGACACCTTCAACGGCGGGTGCTCCACCGGTTCTAGCTGAACCAAGTGCTGTACCCGTATCAACAAAATCTTCGTCTAAAACGCTAATTGTTCCACTTGAGGTTACAACCATATAAAGATTTGATTGTATCGTATTTACAGAACCTGCACGGAGTCTCGATTTCCTACTTACTGTACCTCCGGTGAAGCCATTTGTGGCAAGAACGACATCAATATTAAAATCACCTTCGGACAATTGTAGTCTACGATCAAATACAAAAAGTTCTCTTCCATCGGGAACATCAAGGCCAATACAATAAGGAAATGTTTGAACATTGCGCATAACCTTGCTCATCCTTGACATACCATTGTTTATAGTTTGGTATAAAGATGAATATTTAGCTTGTATTCTTTCCCAATCCTTTATATTTATACGCTCTGTCATAACAATCTCCTTTACTTGTTAGACACAAAAAAGGAGGCCGAAGCCTCCCTAATGTCATCCATGACACCATTTAACCCAATCGCTCAATCACTTCAAGCGCAACTTTCTTGTTCTTAATGGGTTCATCGGTAAGTGTTGCAGCATAAGCCCTTAGTTGAGGCCATGACATATTATCAATATCAGCATCGAATAGTGTGCCATCAGAAGGGAATGGAGTTTCTTCATCTTCTGAAGAATTATCCTCTGGATCGGCGGATACCCCTTCTTTTTCTTCTTGCTGTACACAATTACTTTCTTTTCCGTGTTCAATTTTTCCAGCGGCAAGATAAGCTTTGCGTACACGCTCGTCTTTAGCAAAGAAGTGACTACAATAAGCCGGAATGCTTTCGTACTCGTAAAAATAGCGCGGGTTTTTAAAATGAATCGTCCCACCAAAAGGCGGGGTTTCTTCAGGTTTACAAAAAGAGACAAGTTCTTTCTTTGCCATTTAATAGAAGGGAGGGTTACCCCTCCCATCCTCACTTTTGTTGATTAAGCAACTTTTACAAGTACGCCGGGACCGAGCTTGGTGTCATGGACAGCAAATCCCCAGTTTGTACCAGTTCCCAGTGCGGCATCATCAGGATTAATGGTTGCGGCAGTGTAGCTGAAACCTTTAACGCGGGTGTTGAATGCGTACTCACCCTGAATAATCATTGTCAAGTTCTCATTACCCAGTGGGAAATCAGACATGATGTCTTGATTTTCAGACTGAGTTGCAACAAGAGCTTCATCGGTAAGACCAAGCACCTTGTATGCATCTACACCAGTAGAGATACCATCGGCCTCAACGAGAGCCGGGGAGTCAGTTACAATCACCGGGCGGTTAAGGGTGCCCGGAGCGCCACCATAAATAACAGCATCGGCTACGTTAGTAACCTTATCCAGAATCTGAGACTCTACCAGATCGTAGAAGGTGTTAGAGTGCATAACCCAAGCACGTACACGTTGTGCCTTGTCACCCAACTTCTTCAGACCGCGCACCAGATATTCAGTGCGGAGCTTCGGATCGGTTTCGCCGGTAGCGTCATACACCATACCGGTTTCGGTTTCCATACAGGTAACACCTGCCAGAACCAAAGTGTTGAGCCAGTCGGCAGCAACGTCTTCAGCAACCTGCTGACCATAGTAGAAAGAGAACATTTGAGGGTCTTGCTCAATTTTCTTCCATGCATCCAGAGTATTGCTGTTCGGGCCAATACGGCGGTTAATCTTCGGCGCTACCAGCTCACCCTGCTCCATCTTAGCTGGAGTAACAGAAGCAGTAGAGGTGATGTCTCGATGAGAAACAGTACCACCTGTAACCTTCTTCATGAAAGAGGTGCGCTCAAAGTCACCACGCAGAGAAGCCGTCACAAGACGAACTGCACCGGCAGATGCGCCGTTGAAAACCTGAGTGTTTTGTTGGAGAACTTCGTTCATACCGCCGAAGAACTCTTTATCGTAAATCTGAAAGTCTGTTTTATTACCAATAGCCATAATATAGCTCCTATATCTTTATTTAAGTTAGCCTTCGATTTTTATTTACTTTGCCCATCTCGGGCTACTCAAAAGATACAGGGCTATAAAGCGGACGGTCATATTCCTCTAACCACTCCAAGTACCCCGTATACTTAAGTTTGTTATTCTTTGACCTATTTAAAGTCGCCGGAATAACTTGCAGGTTTTCATGCCAATGTAACCCGCAAACTTCTTCAGCTTTGATGGGAATGATGTGATCAACTTCCCAATCTTCGCCTGTTGCATCTCGCAATTGTTGTGCTAAATTGTAAAGCTTTGCTGCTTTACCTGAGTCATACCAATTCGGCGTGACTTCTTTAAGTCTTTGGCGGTATTCTTTACACCGCCTAGCATACTCGTGCCTATTCTCTTCGTAGTATGCTTTATATACAGCTCTGTAAATATCTTTTTTCCGATAATTCCTAGCATACTGTCTAGTTTTATCTTTATTTGTTTCTTTCCAGTTATTTATGAGCTGATCACAAAAGTCTTTGTTTTTTAGATAATATTTTCTACCGGATTGTCTGTAAGATCTAAAACCAGAATCTGTTTTTCTCCAATCCCTACCAGAGTCAACTCTCACTTTTTTACAGTTATCACATAAGCAATCGTAATTATTAACTCTTCTTATGGAAACCCCGCCGTTCCTACAAGGTTTTCCGGTAAAATAATACTTCAGTCCTTTGTCTTTCGCTTCTTTTCTACTAATCTTTTCCATATAAAACCCTAAAGAAAATTAAACTTAGGGATTATAACGTGTGGCCAATATCATTTCTAGTAATATTGGCCACTATTAATTAAGAGATTGGAAGTTCGTGGTAAGCGTCCCATCCGTACTGGGATACAAACGCCTCACGTTCTTTATTATCCATCTGGCTACGGGGCTTTTTAGCTACCGGCTGCTTTCCATTTGTAGCGGCCTGCTTAGTTCCCGCACCACTTGCTTGACGACCTCGGAAGGCTACGCCAAAATCATCGTGTTCACGAAGGGTTGCCACAAACTCGTCAACAGACATGTATTCACCTTTGCTGTTGAACTTAGGACTCCCGTCGCTATCAATCACCCGTGGAACCAATGTACCGTCATCGTTTTCCATGAGTTTTACGTTGCTTTCAATATGGGGCCGAAGCAGTGTTTCGATCCCTTCATTCTTTGCAATAGCGGACGTAACATCACGCTGTATAAGAGTTTTCTCCATACTTGACTGCAAAGACTGAATTTTTGATTCGTATTGTTGTTTTTCTTGCTCAAACTGCGTAGTGAGAGTTTCCTTCAACTTATTGAAGTCTTGTTTATTCTCCAACTCACGCATCTTGCGCTTTTCTTCTTTCTCCCGAATCTCCTTCAATTCTTCAGGAGAGTAGCCAACCTCTTCATAGGCTTTGGCTTTAAGTCGGTAGTTCTTCGCTTCTTCGTTGCTCTTTTTCAAATAAGCACGCATTTTCTGCGCTTCTTCTTCAAGGGCTTTATACTTCTCGTAATCCACCTCTTGATGTTGTTCTTGATCTTCTTCGTGCTGATCGTTTTCTTCGTTTTCCAGCATCTCGCCGTTTTCTTCGTACTCTTGATCGGTCATCTCGACTTCCCAATTAATAGTTTAAGTTTATTGCGGCTTTAATAGCCATTGTCACAAAGTATGACAATTTATTCGTCTTCAGTGTTCCCCAACTCGTTGTTTTATGGTTGTGCTTGTGTTTGCAAATCCACATTCTCTACAGTTTCTGCAATCAGACCACGGCGCTTCAATTCAGCAATCAAATCTTGTTCACTCAAACCAAGTTTCGAAAGTGATTCAATCGGGTTCGGATCATCGCGCATCAATTCGGTTCCAATATTTACATTTACACCAGAAGCATCAACACCAATCCACTTACCTGCCAACTCATAAGCATCTTCTAGGGCACGTTCAAGACTATCAATAATGGTCTGCACCGTAGACATGGACTCTGTGCGGTCGGTTTGACGGGCGGAAGCTGTCTGACGAGCAACACTCTTACTCACCATAAGGTCAGCACCAGCACGATGCATTTGATCCTCAAGGCGATTCAAGTCATCCTTACCGTGCTCCATTGCCTTACCATCAGCTTCAAGGAAGGAGATTTCAGCATTCTCATTGGTAGTGGAGATACCTCTGTGGGCACCAAACACTACGTTTGTAAGTTCACCTTCTTCAAAACCACGCGCAAAGAAAATAGGCACCCGTGTAACGTGAAGAATGTTGTTCTGTTCTGACGTACTCTGCCAGTGCCTCAGATTGAGCCAAGCAAGGTCTTGTAGCGGCGATTGGGCGGTCAAAAAGCCTTTCTTTTCACCATAAGCCGTCACTAGCGGGATCTCACCAAGGGTAAAATCACTCGTGAATTCGTAGTCCAAATCCCGTTCTTCGGAGATACGATACATGTCTACGTGGTCAGGATAGAACACACGCACACGGTATACTTCAATCTCACCAAATTCTTCATACGGTTCAACAATGATTTCCTGAATACGAATCTGATCAAGAATATCAGCACCACCAACACGCCGACTGCGCCACCCAATCAGATCACGGGGATCAATACGTGTGAAATATGGGCGAATCTTGAGGGCACGTTCATCAGCCAACGTCAGGTTATGGGTTGCCTCCGGGTAATCAACCAGACCGTGTGCTTTACCAAAGCGAAGTTGGTCAATCATCAGGTCATAGGCCACTTCTGTAATAGAGCGCCCCTCTGAATCAAAGAAGTGTTCAAGGTATTCAAGTTCAGCAGGGACATTCTCTACAACCACATTCTTCAGGAATGCTTGCCCCGAAAGACGCTGAATGGTAGATTTGAACGCGGGATAGAGGAATGTGCGGTTAAGCCTTGCGCGGTACGCTTTCTCAGACTCGCCTTCTTCAATCGGCAGATAGTATTTACCCGCTTTACGCATTCCTTCTGTACCATCCCAAAGAGCATTGAGTAGTGCCCAATCCTCAGACATTTTCACATACTCAATAGTTGGTTGGGCTGGCCCAGCATCCTGCGCACGAGGTATTACGGTTTTTGTGGTTGGATAAAATATTGACATTACTAGGCCTTCGTTATAGTATATGTGTATTGTAAGACAAATATTTTTATAAAAATGGGAGAGTAAACATGGTCGGAAAAAGAGACACTGATTATAGACTTCATGGGGTTGGTATCAATGATGCGCCCGAGAAAATATCTAGGATTCACCCACTACACCGTTGCTATCAGTCTTGGTCTGATGTTTTAAAGAGGTCGTATAGTAAAAGTCTTAAGGCCAAAAGGCCAACTTATGCAGAAGTAACGTGCTGTAATGATTGGTTAAGATTCACTAATTTCCATTCGTGGTGGCAGGATCAAGAAGTACCCGATCACTGGGAATTAGATAAAGATATAATAGGTAGGGACTCTAAAATCTACTGTCCAGAGAACTGTGTTTATGTAGAACAGGCATTAAACTGCTTTACTACTGAGACTAAATCAAACATGGGGAAGTTTCCTTCTGGAATAACATACGACAAAGACTATAATAATTATAGGGCTAGGTGTAATAGCTACCACAGCGGAAAGAGGATACACATAGGCAGATTTAAAACTGTAGAAGATGCTCATTATGCATATTTAGAGTTTAAACATAATCAAGCACTTCTTTGGATTAGTGAGATAGAATCTAATAATCTATACAAACGGAAAGATGAATTATGTTCTGCTTTATACGAAAGGTATAAACCAATTAATCACGGATATTAACCTTTTTTTAGCAGGTCCAGCATCTTGTGCTCTGGGAATAACAGTCTTCGTTGTAGGATAGAATGTTGGCATACTAAAGAATCCAAGGATAAGAGAATTAAATATATTATGTAAGACAACTGAAGGGGAATATGTAGAACTGAGAGGTAGAGGGAGAAAGGTATATATCTAAATTAGGTATTGACGGAACACTAGTGTTTGTGTTAATGTCTTACTTGTTGAAGGATTGGCCTCCTTCCCTGCCTAATGCGGGTTTCATTTCGTCGCGGGCTTCGGCCCGCAATTAACTGAAACTCTGAGCAGGATGGTGTATGACGAAATGAAACTTAGTATCGAATTACTAATCTCTACATCGAATACACAAAAAGCCAACTGTTTGTATAATGTACATCATGGATGAAGTGCTAAGTGCTGTCGGTCTACCGGCGGGGTGCGCTCAAACAGAAAATCCCTAGACCGTGGGTGTCGAAATAGGGAAATGTGGAAGTCGGCCAGTTCAGGGCTAATAACCGGAAATCCGGAGTTGCCTTGTCAGTAATGACCCAAGAACTTTTGGCTGTGGTAGTGCATCGACATAGACTCCGTTGACAGGTCGAAAGTCTACCAACCCTCCTATTAGGTCAACTAAGTTTGAGGGCTTCTATTGGCTCCGCAAGTGGTAAGCTAATGAAGATGAAAGACTCTCCTACTCTCTTTATTGAGTTGGGTAGGGGAAGTTTTTTCTTCATTTCACCGAAGTGGTGCATTAACTACCCACAAATCAATAACTTAGAATATATAAAGTATATAATAGAATAATATTGACTTCTAATAAATATAGTGTTTTACTACTAATAACTTATTAATAGAGGTGAATACAGTGATTGTTAATGCTGGAGGCAAGACCTTCAAATCAAAAGCTAGTCTTACTAGATACTGCCAGTATGTGCTACACAATGCTCGTCTTGGGTGCTATCTTAAAGGTGAGTGGGAACAAGTAATGAGAGATGTGTTCAAAATGCACCATCATTACGACTCTAAAACTAAAGGAATGTCATATAAAATCGGAGTTCGGGATGGTATGTTCACTTCTAAAGATAGGGAATTCTTCATCTGATGTTTCGCGAGAAACCCCGTCCTTTAGGGCGGGGAGGGATAGCGCGTCGGCGGTAGCCGACCCTGTTCCCGCTTCCTCCTTTGGTTAGTTGCTATCTTACATTTGATTATGTATATTGTAAGCCATGACTAAGCGAGCCTACAAGTACAGGTTTTACCCGACACCAGAGCAAGAGCACTTGCTTTCCCGGACGTTCGGGTGTGTTCGCTTTGTCTACAACTCTGTGCTTCGATGGCGAACCGATGCTTTTTACGTGCACAAAGAGAAAGTAGGGTACGTGGAGGCGAACTCGCATCTGTCCCTCTTGAAGAAAGACCCTGATTTCTCTTTCCTGAATGAAGTAAGCTCGGTTCCGCTGCAACAATGTTTGCGCCATCAGCAAACCGCCTTTAAAAACTTCTTTGAAGGCCGAACGAAGTATCCGGTATTTAAAAGCAAAAAGCGCAAGCAGTCGGCGGAATTTACTCGATCTGCCTTCAAGTACCGTGACGGCCAGTTGTTCCTCGCTAAGTGCAAAGAGCCGATTGCAGTGCGCTGGAGCCGCGAACTGCCATGTGAACCAAGCACAATCACCGTATCCAAGGACTCGGCTGGACGCTACTTCGTGAGCTGCCTGTGCGAGTTTGAATCCAGTAAGTTGCCAGTCACGCCTAATATGGTTGGCATCGACCTGGGCCTGAAAGACCTGTTTATCACCGACAAGGGCGAACGGGTCGGCAATCCTCGTCATACCGCGAAATACGCCACCAGGCTGGCTAAGGCGCAGCGTAGCCTGAGCAAGAAGAAGCTCGGATCTGCGAACCGCGCCAAGGCCCGGAAGAAAGTGGCCCGTATTCACGCCAAAATCTCAGATTGCCGACAGGATAACTTGCACAAGTTGTCCCGCAAGATCGTAAACGAGAACCAAGTGATCTGCGTTGAATCCCTGAGAGTGAAGAACATGGTCCGTAATCCGTGCCTTGCGAAGTCAATCAGCGACGCAGGCTGGGGCGAGTTTGTGCGCCAGCTTGAGTACAAGTCAGAGTGGGCTGGGAGGCAGCTGGTAAAGATCGACCAGTGGTATCCATCCAGCAAGCGCTGCTCTGAGTGCGGGCACATTGTTGAAAAGATGCCGTTGAACATTCGTGCATGGGACTGCCCGGACTGCGGAGCAACCCGTGATCGAGACATCAATGCAGCACTTAATATAAAAGCCGCCGGGCTGGCGGTGTTATTAGCCCTTGGAGAGAATGTAAGTGGCATGGGTCAAGTACCTGTGTCCGGTTCTCGGTGAATTGGGAATCCCCTTCCTTCAGTGAGGGGAGCAGTCAAATTGACCACTACCCAATCCAGTTCGATGAGATTCTTCAAAAATGGGCCGATGAAAACGGTGTAAAAAGTGAAGAAGTAGAACTAATCAGTAATGGTGATAATTCAACTACTTGGAGAATAAA
>Ga0209300_1000695_pt1 | contig 15704 bp, 11 predicted proteins | sample Shrwel_input2_RT_FD_187535 | JGI IMG/M metagenome (GOLD analysis project Ga0209300, IMG submission 187535) | Subsurface microbial communities from deep shales in Ohio, USA - Utica-3 well 1 S input2 RT (SPAdes) (version 2) ... | reverse complement strand
CGCCGGCAGCACCACTACCTGCGGCAGTCGCTTCAAGCAGATCGAGCAGGTCGCCTTCCTCGTCTTCCAGTGCGGAGAGGAGTGCTTCTACTTCTTCGTCCTGGGCGACGGTTTCTTCTTCGGTGGGGGCGTTGTCGGCATCTACATCATTGGTGATCGCGACTTCTTCGTCTGCACCAATGGTGGTAGGCGGCAGGCCGTCGTCAAAATCAAGCTGAACACTGCCATTGGTAGAGGTGACAAGCGTTTCGCCCTCCTGAAGAACATCACCGATGGCCAGTTCGCGCAGGTTACCGTCAGGATCGCGTGCCCAGGCCTGACCGGTAATGGTAACAACGGTTGCAATGCTCATAGGAGTCATCCTCTAACAACAGAAATAAGCTTTTATATTGATAGTCACACTACGGCAGACTGGGAAAGCTTAGTATTGGACCGTGGTACAGGATGGGGGCTATTTCGGTAGGTACCTCATACGTACTGAGGGGGCTTTAAAGCGCTCCAGCGGCATAAAAAAGGTCTAGATAACTGGGCAGACTGCTATCCGCCAAAGAGGTTATACCGCTTGCTACTGGCTGACTACTTTGATGTGGAGTAACGCAGGATCTCGTTTGCCTTTGCTGATGCGCCTTTCCCGGTCAGCTTGATGATCAGCTGTAACCGGTCATGGATATCGAGCTTGGCAAAGATAGCGGTCAAGTGAGCTTTGACGGTTCTTTCCGTTATATCGAGTTCTCGAGCCACGACTTTATTGCTGGCTCCCTTGGCCACTGCCAACGCTACTTCGCGCTCACGTTGAGTCAGTACTTCCAACACCGATGATTGAACCTGTTCGTCGCCCTTGAGTAGCCGCCAGGTGCTGCCCATGACTTGCGCCATCAATTCGGCCGGTACCCAGATTCCCTGGTTCATTACCACCGTGGCGATTTGCTTTAGCGAATCGGCTGGGCTCAGCGCGTGGGCGTAGCCTCTTGCGCCTTGTTGAAGCGCCTCCATCGCAGCGCCGTTTTCCGGCATCATCGATAGAACCACAACGGTGGCACGCTGGGACAGGCGGAGCACGAGAGAAGACTCTTCATTGCCATGCCCTTCTTTTAGTAGCCACACCAGGGTGTCAGCATCCGCCCGCGCCTCAGCCTGCTCAGCAGTAACGCACTCAGCCTCGGCAAAGGCGGCTTGCCAGCGGGGCATAAACGACTGGTCTTGTGTGACAAAAAGGTGGTTCATCAGCGCTCCCCTAATGAATTATTCCACGCACGCAGGACAGGTTTCAGGAGAAACTCCATCACCGTACGCTTACCGGTCATGATATCCACCTGGGCCGTCATGCCGGGAATGACGTCCATGTCTTCGTTATTGATCTCACCCTGTTCGGTACGTACCTTTACGCGATAAAAGGTGTTGTTATCGTCATCAGTAATCGTGTCAGCACTGATGTTTTCCAGCTCGGCCTTTAAACCGCCATACTGGGAATAGTCGTAGGCCGTCAGTTTGACGGTTGCCTCCTGCCCCGGGGTGAGGAAAGCGATGTCCTGGGGTGCAATGCGCGCTTCGACCAATAGCCGGTCATCGGTAGGAATAATATCGACGACTTCCTGCCCAGCTTGAGCAACGCCACCGATGGTCGTGATGTGCAGGGTTTGCACGACCCCTTTTACCGGCGAACGAATATCGGCAAGCTGCACGCGATTCTCCAGGCCCGAACTGCCTTCATCCAACACCGCAATTTCACTCAGCGTATCGGACAGGTCGTTGCGCCACTGGCTACGCCGTTCAGCGCCCAGTTCACGCAACTGCGACTCACTTTCCTCAACGGCGGCTTCGAGCCGCTCGATGGCGGCATTGGCCTGATCGCGCTCGCCGCGGTTACGGGAAACTTCGCGCTCCAGACGCAGCACTTCGACTTCCGATACGGCGCCGGAGGATAGCAGTGGCCGCGTAAGCTGAAGCTCCTCACTGGCCATTTGCAACTCCCGGCTGGCGGTGTCGCGCCGTAGTTTTGCCTCGCGCAGTTCGGCTTCCCGTTGGCGGATGCGGTCGCGAATAACGGCTTCCTGCTGGCGTAATTCGTATAGGCTACTTTGATAGGCTTCACGCTCTTGCGAAACGACAAGTGGCGCTTTTGCCAGCAACTCCTCGCCTGGCGAGAAATCAGTGTCCGTCACCAAGGCACGTAACCGCTCGGCTCGAGCTTTTAGCGCCTGGGCCTGCACCCGGTTCTCACGAAAATCGGAGACAAAGCGAGTGGGGTCGATGCGCATGATGACCTCGCCCGCTTCGACCATCTCGCCTTCCTGAACCAGAATTTCCTCGACCACGCCGCCGTCAAATGACTGGACGCGCTGCAACTGCTGGGCGGGAATAACGCGGCCCTGGCCACGGGTGACTTCGTCAATTTCCGCAAAAGAAGCCCAGACAAGCAGCGCGATGATGGCCAGCACGATGCCGTATAGAAATCCGCGTGCGCGGAGGGGGTCCTGTTGCATGCGCGCCCAGTCGGCATCACTGGCCCAGTCCCGATTTATATGGGCTGACGTGACACGCTTGGAAAACAACCGGTCCATGAACGGTCGAAAGGGTTTGCCGCCCTTCTCACTGAACCGACCCAGCGCTTCAAAGCCTTGCTGTTCGGCGGATTTGCGTTTTTTCGCCATTAGCTCGCCCTCCCAACCTGACCTTTACGCAAGGCTTCGACGACTTGCTCGCGCGGGCCATCGGCAACTACTTTGCCCGCGTCCATCACGATAATGCGGTCGACAAGCGAGAGCAGCGAGGTGCGGTGGGTAACGATCACCATGGTTTTTTCTTGACTGAAACGCGTCAGGTTTTTCTTCAGCACCTCTTCGCTGGCGTGGTCCATCGCGCTGGTGGGTTCGTCGAGCAGCAGCACGCTCGGGCTGTTCACCAGCGCACGCGCAATGGCGACCGATTGACGCTGACCACCGGAGAGCATATTGCCGCTCTCGCCGACCGGCAGATCAAGCCCGTGAGGATGTGACTTGACCAGTGACTCAAGGCCACTCAATCGGACGGCCTCGAGCAGTGCCTCGTCATCAACGCCCTCACTGCCTGTTCCGGCGACGATGTTATCCCGCAGGGTACCGAAAAACAGCGCGATATCCTGGGGCACGTAGCCGATGTGCCGCCGTAGTTGCATGGGGTCGAACTGGCGTATGTCGACATCATCCAGGAAGATGGCACCGCCAGTGGGCTGGTAAAGCGCTAGCAACAGCTTGCTGAGGGTTGATTTACCCGAACCGATACGACCGATCAGGGCGACCTTCTCACCCGGCTTGAGCCGGAAGCTCACGTCGTTGAGCGCGCTACGCTCTGCCTCCGGGTAGCTCAGGCTGACGCCGTCGAATTTGATATCGCCGTGCACCACGGGACGGTTGATATAGGCCTTGCCCTCAACGCGCTCGGTGGGTTTGTCCATCACCTCGTTGAGTGACTCGAGCGCCGTGGATGACTGGTGGTATTGGGCCATCAACCCCGCCGCCTGACTGATTGGCGCCATTGCCCGGGAAGATAGCAGGTAAGCGGCGATCAGCCCGCCCTGGGTCAAATCACCTTCGATGATCATGTAGACACCGATAATGATGATCGCCACCGCCACCGTATGCTGTGTCCATAGCGCCACACTGGTGACGGACGAGCTGACCAGGCGCAACTGCGCCGCCGTACGGGAAAGAAACGCCGACGCCCTTTCCCACATGCCCTGTAAACGGCTTTCGCTGCGCAGCGCCTTGACGGTTTCCAGATTGCCGACGGATTCCACCAGGGTGGCATTGCGCTGGGCGCCGATGCGCCAGGTGGTTTCAGAGAGTTCGTGCAGCTTAATCTGCGCGGCCAGTGCATAAAGGAAAACGAACACCGCGCCGACTACGATGGGTATCACCAGCGGGACCCCAATCAAGGCGATAATCGAGGCAAACAGAATGACAAAAGGCAGATCCACGAGCGCCACGATTGTGGCAGAGCCGATAAACGCCCGCACGGATTCAAAGGATTGCAGCGTGGCGGTAAAGGAGCCTGTTGACGCTGGCTTGGCTTCCATGCGCATGCCGAGCACCCGTGACATGATGCTGGAGGTCAGTTTGACATCGGCACGGCTGGCGGCCAGGTCGACAAAGGCATTGCGCATCAGGCGTAGCGCCAGGTCGAAACACAGCACGATAAAGATGCCGACGGCCAGCACCCAGAGTGTCTCGGTGGCCGCGTTGGGGACTACTCGGTCGTAAACATTCATCACGAACAGGGGCATGGCCACGGCAAACAGGTTGATCGCCGCCGAGCCGATCAATACATCGCGGTATAGCTTGCGATTTTCACGAATAACGCCCCAGAACCAGTGCCGCGAGCGCTGCTTCTTGACCTCGGGGCCACGCGCATCAAAGCGGAACTTGGGCCTAACATAGGCCGCCTGGCCGCTGTAGGCATTCTGAAGGCCGGCCAGGCTGACAATGGCGCTTGCCTCGCCCAACTCGGGGAAAATGACTTCCGCCTGGCCATTTTTAATGTCCAGGTTGAGCAGCACACAGGCGCGCCCCGACTCCAGGAGCAAAATGGCGGGGAACAGGGCGGGATTAAGCGTCGAAAGGCGTGATTTGACCAACCGTGCCGTCATGCCGGCACGCGCCGCCGCACGCCCCAACACGCCGGGCGTCAGTCTGCCTTCCTCCAGGGGGAGACCGGCAACAAGGGCTTCTCGTGTGGCATCGTAGTGATGTATGGATGCCACAGCGATCAAGCATTCAAGAATTTCGTCTGTATCGGTTCGAGCCGATGGTTCGTCTGACGCTACGTCTTTTTCGTTAGACACACATACCCCAAATCATAAATGCGACCTGCTCGGATTAGGCAGTGTCTGAAACGTACTACGCTTGCCCAGGCGGCGTAAAAAATCGACTCAAGGTGCTCAGTTACCCCGTAAACGCCGCTCTTTCGACCATTTTTGCCTTCTCTGCGCGCCACGGCCTGGCCTTCGCTCTTCGATGTTTCAGACAACGCCAAGGGAGCCCGGCGCTGTCTCTCTCGCGCTCCCGCAAGAGCACGGAGCAAACCAAGAAGCCATCACTCTAACTCATGGCTGACAGGGAGAGCTTCATCGTCGCTCATGCTATGAGCTTTCTGGTGGAGGTAGGCTCAGATAGATGCCGAATGTTGGGCTGTTTCTTGGTGTGTTTCGATTGTCACCTCGACACGACGGTTCCGTTGACGACCATCCGCCGTCGCATTGCTGGCTACTGGCTCGTGTGAGCCAAAACCAGCCACCTGGATCAGGCCGCCATCGACGCCTTGCTGGGATAAAAAAGACCCTACGCTTTCAGCTCGGCGCAGCGACAACGGGTCGTTAAGGGCATCCGATCCGGTATTGTCAGCATGCCCAGCAATATAAACACGGGCCACTTGGTTAGCGCGGCCACGGATATCGTCGGCCAGCTTCATGAGCTCCTGACGAGCACTGGCACCAAGCTGTGCGCTGTTAACTGCAAAAATGGCGTCAGCTGAAAGCGTCACATCGGGTGCTCGCGCTGGTGGTGCAGTGGATGTTTGCTGGCCGACCAAATCATCCAGCGTGTAATTGGCAGGCGCTTGAGTCGGGCAAGTGGCCTCGGCATCGATCTCGACGCCATCACTACCCAGCTCCGAAAGGCTCGGCATGTCGGCTCGAGATACCTTCAAAGTGCGCATCAGGTGCCCCATTGAGGCCAGCGCCTCGGCGTCAGCAATGGCAACATCATACTGAGCGTTCACGTAGGCTCGGCTGGCTTCGAAGAACTCGTTTTCGCTGTCCAGCACGTCGAGCAGGGTGCGCTCGCCGATATCGAACTGCTGCTGATAAGCGCCGCGAACCCGGTCAATGGATTGGCGATGCTGATTCAGGTACTGCATCTGCTCGCGCAGCCGCTGGGTGTCACCGTAGGCGATCTGGGTCGTTTGCCGAACGTTTCGGCAAGCCAACTCGCGATTTTCAACGGCTTCCTCGATGCGTTCACTCGCTGCCCGGAATGAGGCCAGATCCGAGCCACCCCGATACAGGTTCATGCTGGCCACCAGTTCGATGCTGCTCTGGTCACGACGACCGATTGCCGCAGAATCATCGTTGTTGCTGCCGGTGCGTCCTACGATATCCAACCGCGGATGAAAGCCAGCTTCTGCAATGTCTTGCTCGGCTCGCGACGCTGCAATGTCTTCAATGGCGGCATGGAAGTCAGGGTTGCCCTCAAAGGCAAGGTTGACCGCCTCTTGCACCGAGCTGGGTAGCTCGTCTTCTAATGCAGGCGTGGGGGCCAGGTTTTCCACCGGCAGGTCGCCGACGATGCGGTTATAGCGCGCCGAAACATCGTGCAGATTTGAGGCTTCGGTCAGCAGGTTGGACTCGGCCAGCGCGACGCGGCCGGTAATCTGCTCAAGATCAACACCGCGACCTGCGCCGGACAGCGCGCGCTCTTCGATTTGATCGTAGACCCGCATGTGCTGGCGATAATTATCCTGAGCCAGGCGCACCAGCTCACGATAGCGCAGCACATCGGCGTAAGCCCTGGTCGCTTCCAGAGCGACGTTTTCACTGGCACCCAAGAGCTCGTAGTAACGCACCAGTTCCGCGCGGTCCAGTTGCTCAACCCGTCCGGCCGTCGCAAAACCGTCGTAGACCATTTGGTTCAACTCGAGCTGCACGTAGTCAGTATCATAACTACCGCGGCCATCACCCTCGACGGACTCGCGGCCCACGCCTGCAGTAGCATCCACGCTTGGCATATAACCGCCCCAAGCTTCATCCCGGTCGTAACCCGCCGCATTGAAGGCGCGGAACGCTGCGTTGACTTCGGGATTCTGGGTGATCGCCTGCTGGACAGTCTCTTGCAGATTGGACGAACCCGGAATGGCCATATCGGATGGAAGCGATTGTGCCATCGCCTGACCAAGCGACAAGCATGTAAGTCCTGTGCCGGCCGCTGCCTGAAGGATACGCACGAGACCAAACCGCCGCCGCGAGGCGCCAGCACCGATAACATTTTTCATCTCACCCTCCCTGTTTTTCATTTATCGCGCCTCATGAATGATGAGCCGATCACCACGACTGCCGGGATCGTCGACAGCACTTACGCTATTGTTTCGTTACCACGAAACTCAACGTGGCACTCCGCATGTAAGGCCTGGAGATCCATGCAGCCTTTCCCTGTGCCTGATGGTGCTGAGTCTTCATTCACTGCGTGAATACAATGTCACACCAACGAATTAAGACACAGACGCATCGTCACTACTACTAAACACCCACCTAAATATACAAAAGTATACTTTATATTATACGAAGTAAACCTTAGGCGATGTCGTCATGAGCTGATGAGCTATACGCAAGGACAGGCGATCTGGGCCTTGGCCAGACCGGACGAGAGACGCTTTGCATAAAGCAAGCAGAGGGTGAGAAGGTCGCACCATCAAAGGGAGCATGACATTTAGGTTGTTCAACGGGCCGGCAAGGTACCGATTGGCTTGGCAAGATAGACGATCGTGATGTAGCCGGAGCCGACCCGAGCGTCTCGACAATCCAGCTCTCCTATATAACCTCCCTAGCAGTAGAGCTGGATCAAGATATGATCTTGCCACTCAAGAGGTTTGGCGCGACGAATCGCTGGCCGAAAGCTGAGACGGATCCCATTAGGATGCCCCGACCGGATAGGCTTGCATTGTCGCCGTAAAGGAAGACGCTCTAGCACCAGCGGAAATCGCGATATCGAAAATGAGCGCCACGTTCTGGCGCCAGGCATCGAACCGGCCTTCCGACAACAAGATATGTATATCAAAGTGCGTGCATGGTAACCGTGAGTGCAGTATTCATGGCATTCGAACCAGTTGTCTCGTTCAATGCTGTAATTTCTGAATCGTGCGGGTTTCACCAAACCGCTACACTGCCAAGCAAACCAACCAACGCATGCTAATTACGACGACTTGAAGATTTCACACCCTGAAAAGGACTTGGCGCCGTGGTCGGCCATGCGGTCAGGCGATGCTCGGCATTTGCCAAATATGGCCGATGATCGGCAGCGTCATGGTATCTAGTACGAAGGTACGGACCGGCCGGCCCTGAGAGATACGCGCCAGAAACAACTCCCACTCGATCCACGGAAGCGTCTCGGCTATCGCACACCGGCACCGGTGTTTCTGGGAAACATTCAGAAGCCTTGTGTACTACCGGTGATGCAATGGCCGCTTGCGGCCGGATTAGCGATCCAGATGCCCCAGATCCCGCGAGGGGTCGAGCCGATCACGCACCCGTTGCTTGATCACCTTGATCTCCGGGAAGCCATCATCGCGCTTGCGCTCCCACAGCTGCTCGCCGTCAAAGGTAATCTCGAAGTGTCCGCCGTGACTGGGCACCAGCGCGACGTCATCGAGCTCCTCACCGAAGGTCGACAGCAGTTCTTGCGCATACCAAGCGGCGCGCAGCAGCCAGTGGCATTGAGTACAGAAGTGGATACGCACGCTTGCCATGAAGCCCTCTCCCTGTTGGACATTTGCCCGGCATCATAACTGAGGCATCATGGCGGCTGGAATGCGCGCACAGGGAGCCCACTAGATGCCACCAAACGAGATTTCACAAACCCGCCTCTACGAGTGGCTAACCGGCGATGAAGACAGCCGGATGTGCAAGGATATTCCCGACTCCGCCTGCCAGGTGCAACCCAAGAATTTTCTGCGCCAACTGATCGCCTCGCTAGGCAACAAGCTAGCCGACGAGCTGTCCAGCGCCCGCCTGGTGCTGCCCTGGTTGATGGGGGCAATCGGCGCACCGCTGTGGATGGTGGGCCTGCTGGTGCCAATTCGCGAGGCCGGCGCCCTGCTGCCACAGGTGTTCGTGGCCGGTTTCATTCGCCACCAGGCGCAGCGCAAATGGACCTGGGTGGCCGGCGGGCTGATTCAGACCGCGGCCGCCCTGCTACTGGTCGCCATCGCCCTGTGGGGCCAGGGTGGTGTCGGCGGCAGCCTGGTGCTGGTGGTGCTTGTCGCCCTATCCCTGGCTCGCGGCCTGTCGTCGATCGCCACCAAGGACGTGCTGGGCAAGACCATCGCCAAGCAGCGCCGCGGCACTCTGATGGGCTGGAGCGGCAGCATCGCCGGTGGCGTGACCCTGGCCGCCGGTATCGTGCTGGTCTTTTTCGACGATCGCCCCAGCGAGCTGGCCCTGGCGGTCCTGATGAGCGTGGCGGCTCTGGGCTGGGGCCTTAATGCCCTGTGTGCCGCGCGGATCGAGGAGACGCCGGGGGCCGTGGAAGGTGGTGAAAACGCCTGGGACAGCGTGCGCCAGGGGCTTCACCTGCTGCGCGAAGACAAGGCCTTTCTACGCTTCAACCTGGCGCGCGCCCTCCTGCTCTCCAGCGCCCTGGCGCTACCCTATATCGCCTTGCTGGCTCAGCAGCGCAGCGGCTCGAACCTGGGCGACCTGGGGCTTCTGATCATCGTTTCAGGGCTTGCCGGCATGCTGGCGAGCCCCATTTGGGGCAAGCGGGCCGACAGCTCCAGCCGCCGGGTAATGCGCGATGCCGGCCTGGCCGCGGCGATATGCTGCACCCTAGCGGCGCTGGCGGGCAGTATTCCCGGCGCCTGGACCACCACCCCCTGGCCCTACGCCCTGCTCTACGGAATGCTGGTGATTGCCCACGCCGGCGTGCGCCTGGGCCGCAAGACCTACGTGGTGGATCTCGCCGGAAGCGATCAACGCGCCCTCTATGTGGCCCTGTCCAATACTCTGACCGGCTTTTTGATGCTGTTGGTCGGCGGTTTGGTCGGCGCCCTCGCGCAGTGGTTCGGCAGCGCCGTACTGCTTGGCCTGCTTGCCGCCTGTGCGCTTGCCGCCGCGCTCACCGCACAGGGGCTGCCAGAGGTCGAGGAATGAGCGCAACACATTGAAATCTGGCGACCGCCTAGCCATGATAGAGCCATTACACCGTGGCTAGGCCATACCTACTCCCTTAAGGGTCGCGACAGGAACGCTTCGCATGAAAAGACCGCCCATGATCAGCTCCGAGCTTCTGGAACGCATTATCGACGCCTCGGAGGACGGTATTGTCGTTGCCGAACGTGAGGGTGATGAACACATCCTGATTTACGTCAATCAGGGGTTCGAGCGGATGACTGGCTACAGCACCGACGAGATTCTCTACCGTGACTGCCGCTTCCTGCAGAATGACGACCGCGACCAGCCCGGCCTTGCTCGCATACGTGAAGCCCTGGTCGACAACCGGCCCTGCCGCGAGATCCTTCGCAACTACAAGAAAGACGGCACCCTGTTCTACAACGAGCTGTCGATTACCCCGATGTACGACGAACGGGAAGACATCACCTATTATCTCGGCGTGCAGAAGGATGTCACCGAACGCGTCGAGGCCATCGCCGAACTCGAGCGCATAAGGGGCACTGCCACAGACTGATTTTTTCCCTTCCCCCTCTTGTCCTCATCCTCAACTGGCGTTATATAGCCAGCAACGCACCCGCGTTGCACGATGCTCGCTGAGTCGAGCATCAGTCGCCATTTTTACATGGGGTCATGGGAGGACATCGCATGAGCCGCAAACACCAAGTGCACGACACATCAGACGACGCCCCGGATGATGTGATCTATGACGGGGATGTCGACGCCTTCATGGACGCCGTCAACGACAGCCAGTACAACCGCCGTTCGTCACGCTCAGACAATCTGCAGGCAAGGCGCCGCCTCGAGAGCCTGCTGGAAGAACGTCGCCTCAAACAGGTCATCGACGATGACTGGGGGCTCGACGGCGAGGAAGAGGAAGAGGAAGAGGAAGAGGAAGAATAAAACCGCCGGCGATTGCCCAGTCACCGCATAACAGCCACCGACAGAACAGCAAGCCCCAGAACGCACATCAAGTCGCGGGCACCATCGCCCGCGCCACCGTCAGCAAGTACTCATCTCATCGCCTCAATCACCGCCCAGCGCTGGCCTTTCGCGGGTGCGGCCACTATCATCGTGCCGAAACCCTCAACCCAATGGATATCCATGGCGCAATCCGTGTCTCTGCGCTATTCACTTCTCGTTAAATTTCCATGGGCGGATGACTGGTCCCATAGCCACAGGCTTTCAGCCCAACCAAGCACTCCCCCCCCTTCTAAATTTACTCAAAGCCAAACTTTTAGTTACCTTTTTCCGATTTGGAGCCAAATTTGGCTTGAAACTTAACTTTTTGAAGAAAGCCTGTACGACCCGGCAGTTGTCAAGAAACTTTCGCATTTGATCTCATCCAAGCCGCCTTTTTACCCGGCTCAGCCATAATAACCTGAACCCGCCTCATTCACGAGGGCGTTGATCGGGCGGTCTGAAAGTGCTGGCTGGCGGCATCGCTCATCAAGATTGGCTTCTTCAGCGCGAATGGTCGTTGAGTAATGCCAGAATGCGGCCCCTTTCCCGCTTTCTTATAGCTCTTTGGAATCAATTGCGGCCGTCCAAGCAGCCGTGATCGCCGACCGCCGCTCCGGTCGCTCGCTTACTGATGCTGTGGTGGTCTCGCAGGAGCGTCAGCTCAGTGCGGTCAGCTTCGGCAGCCCCTTCAGCAGCGTCGGCCACCACTTGTCGGCCGCGGCACCGAGATGAACGGTGATTCGCCGAGCGTGCAGCCTCAGTGTGGCGGCCACCTTGAGCACCTGCTCGCGCATCCGGCTCAGGCTCCAGCCGTGCCGAGTCTGCCGCTCCAGCAGGCAGCGCAGGCCATGCAGAATCTGGTAGGCGTAGAGGCTCAGCAGCAGGCTCACCTCGTTGCGGGCCATCACGTCCTGAACGGTGGAGGCACCACGATCCGTCGACGAGAGGTGCACGTCGAGCGCCGACTTCACCTCGCCCATGTGGGCCTCGGCGCTGCCGCGCTTGCGATAGAGCGCCAGGACCTTCTCCGGCGGCCAGTCGAACTTGCCGAGATTGGTGACCAGGAAGAAGGCATGCAGCAGCAGGTCATCGGGGCGCTCTTGCACCACCAACACCACGCGACGCGGTGCCGGCCAGGTACCCGCTTGGTACTCCAGGTCGTGGCACCACTCCCGAGGCTGCTCGGGTGGCCGGCCGGGTGGCCGCTTCAGAAGTGGCGCCGCCAACTTCTGTAGGCCAGTGTGACTGCGCAGCCGGCCCAGATACTCGATATCGCGCTCTTCCATGGCTTCCAGCGTCGCGTTGTCGGTGAAACCGGCGTCGATGCGGACGCGAACCTGAGCGCCGGTGCTCTCGTTGAGTCGCCGCACCAGATGGGGGATCCAGGTGTCGGCATTCTCGGCCGGGCCGGCGTTGCCCTCGCGCAGCAGCCCACCCACCATGTCGCCGGTTTCAGCCAGTGAGGCGACCAGCGGCGAGTAGATACGGGCCCCGTACAGGCCATGATAGGCCGACCCGCCCTGGTGGCCATGCACCTCGATCGGCAGGCCATCGATGTCCAGCGTCAGCTGCTTGAGACGCTCACCGTTCTTCAGCGAGGTCAGGCGCCAGACCACCAGCCGCAGTAGGCCTTCATGCACGGCATCGATATTGTCGTTGCGGCCAAGGCAGCTCAGCAGCCGCGACAACGTGGCTTGAGACGGCCGGTCCTGGGCCAGGGGCGTCATCCCGCGCGAGTCGCTGCAGGCCAACTGCCAGAGCGGGTCATGGCGCAGCGTGTCGGTATCGCTGAGATCGATCCAGCCCATCGCCCGTTGCAGCACCAAGGTCCGCAACTGACTGGCCAGCGAGTGGTGGATGCGTAGCGGGTTGCGGAGGTCGACCAGATTGTCTTCCAGCGCCTCGACCACGCCGCTGTTGTCGAGGGCTTCACGCAGCAGCAAAGCGCCGCTGTCGCTGGTGGTGCGCTGGCCGCTCAGCTCGACACGCACAGCGCCGTTGCACGAGGGCGTCCAGGTGGATAGGCTTTCACCCATAGCGGATGGCTCTCTTGGTTCAGGTTCTTGGCGGAACACACTGAATTTTCAAGAGAATACCATCCGCTATCTTCGTTTACAGACCGACCTCATGAATAAGCCGGGCTGATGAGCTCTCCCCCTCCGCATGGGTATAACATTACTGAATAGGATACGAAAAAAATTTTACTGGGCTCGCGTGGCGACGCAATGCTAGCTTCTGAATCAGCCTAAGAATATTGGAGCGTACGGATAAACGCGTCTCCTACACCGCCAATAGGCAAGACTGAGAGACATGAAAAGAAACATCATTCTTTCATGCGTAACTTGGCAGAGCTGTGCGAATAGGATTTCAGCAAGTCACCGAGGACTGAGTGACTTAAATTATTAGTTAAGTTCTTCCCGGTGCTGCTTACCTATAAAGCCATTGACATAATGACAACAATTTTTAGATCAATGCGATCTAGTCATCAGGTATTCGAGGTTGTATGTCACATTGTGATTTTGCCATTATTGGTGGTGGGCTAGTGGGCAGCGCCATTGCCTACGGACTTGCTAGTCAAGGACACCAAGTTACAGTACTGGATGAAGGAGACCTTGCATTTCGCGCTTCGCGTGGCAATTTTGGCCTTGTCTGGGTGCAAGGAAAGGGGTTAGAGATCCCCCGGTACTCTGAGTGGAGCATGAGTTCTGCCGCGCTGTGGTCGAATCTAGCGGATGAGCTACATGAGCTAACCGACACCAATGTTCAGCATCATTCTCCAGGCGGCGTACACCTTTGTTACAGTTTAGAAGATATTCAGCGCCGTGCCGCAGACCTCGCCACGCTTTCACAGGCTACTAATAGAAAGTTCTCCTTCTCCATGCTCGACCACGAACAGCTTAAAGAGCTGATTCCGGGGATCGGGGAGTCCGTAGTGGGAGCCTCCTGGTCTCGCTGGGATGGACATGTCAACCCACTATACTTGCTTAGTGCACTTCATAAGGGCATTCACCGCTACGGTGGAAAGTATTGGCCTGGAGGCCGGGTCCACCGAATCACGAAATCAGACGAGAGTTTCACCATCGAGCGGAATAACGATCGATTACATGCTGATCGTGTCATTTTAGCCGCAGGGCTCGGGAACTCTCAGCTAGCCCCTCAGGTCGGCCTGTCCGCGCCACTTGTGCCCAATCGTGGCGAGATCCTAGTGAGCGAGCGCATACGTCCGCTGCTTAACCTCCCTACCACCTATATCCGGCAAACCGGCGATGGCTCAATTCTGATGGGCGACTCCCACGAGGACGTAGGTTTTGATGACGGTACTGCAACAGAGGTATTGACCAGCATCGCACAACGTTCGGTGCAGGCCATTCCAGCATTAGCCAACACGCGCGTGGTACGGACATGGGGCGCCCTTCGCGTGATGACTCCGGATGGCTATCCACTTTATCAGGAGTCCGAGTCCCATCCAGGAGCTTTTGTAGCCTGTTGCCATAGCGGCGTGACGTTGGCTGCCGTTCATGCCAAACGGCTGGCTCCCTGGATAGCAGGAGGAAAGTTACCGACTGAGATTGTTCCTTTTACAGCGGAGAGATTCGATGTTCACACGGTTACTCCTTCCTGAAACTTCTGGGGAAAAGCAGGTCACTCTAATCTTCGAGGGTCGAAAGCTATCGGCACGCGAAGGGGATAGTCTCGCTGCCGCCCTATTGGCGAATGGACTAACCGCTTGTCGCACCACGCCGGTCAGCGGGTCGCCAAGGGCTCCCTATTGCATGATGGGAGTATGCTTTGAATGCCTAATGGATGTCGAAGGCATACCCAATGTACAAGCCTGTCAGGTACCGGTACATGACGGAATGAAAGTTCGCCGCCAGCAGGGTGCAAGGAGCCTGGATTCATGACGCCCCATGACCTTGTGATTCTCGGAGCCGGCCCGGCCGGTATGGCTGCTGCTATCACTGCAGCAAAGTACGGTATTAGGCCCGTTGTGATTGATGAACAGCCTACCCCAGGCGGGCAGATTTATCGCTCTGTGGAAAGCACGCCAATACTTGATCCCAAAGTACTGGGAGAGGATTACTGGGATGGAAAGTCACTAGTGGAAGCACTTCGTGACGGAACTATCGACTACCGTCCAGGTACGAGCGTCTGGCAACTTACCCCACAGCGTAAAATCGGCTCACTTCAAGGTGATAGCGTCTCAATGCTGCATGCACGGTACGTTATTCTAGCTACCGGTGCCATGGAGAGGCCCTTCCCGATACCTGGGTGGACCCTGCCGGGTGTAATGACAGCGGGCAGCGCTCAGATTCTGCTTAAGAGTTCCGGTGTTATACCAGAGTCCCCCGTGGTACTCGCTGGTTCAGGTCCCCTACTATTGTTGCTAGCCGTTCAGTACCTGCGTGCCGGTGTACCCATTGCGGCTCTCCTAGAGACAACTTCACGAGGCCAATATCGCCAAGCCCTACCCTGGCTGCCAAAAGCGTTGCGCAATCTAGCCACGCTCACCAAGGGGCTAGGTTTGATTAACGAGTTACGTCAATCCGGTGTTCGGCATGTAAGGAACGTTAGCGCTTTACATGCCGAAGGCGATAGTTCCTTGAATCGTGTTAGCTGGCAATGCGAAGGTAGCCGTGAGTGGCAACAGCTAGAAACATCGAACCTGCTGCTTCATCAAGGTGTGGTACCCAATACGCAGATGACCCGCGCACTAGGCTGCCATCATAATTGGGATTCGAGACAACTCGCTTGGCATCCGCGCCGGGATGATTGGCTGGTGACCGATATAGAAAATATTGCGGTGGCCGGGGATAGCGGGGGCATTATC
>Ga0209300_1000694_pt1 | contig 15725 bp, 12 predicted proteins | sample Shrwel_input2_RT_FD_187535 | JGI IMG/M metagenome (GOLD analysis project Ga0209300, IMG submission 187535) | Subsurface microbial communities from deep shales in Ohio, USA - Utica-3 well 1 S input2 RT (SPAdes) (version 2) ... | reverse complement strand
GCTGTTGAGCTCAATCGGGTATATCCCGCCTGCGGAGGCTGAGGCAAACTTCCACCAGCAACAAACAGGTCAGGCCATAGCGGCCTGACTTAAACGAAACAGCCTCCACGAAACCCGGGGCGATTCAGTTCAGACGGTGAGATCCTGATCATTGAGGGCGGTATCGACACACGCATCGGAGATTACGTCGACATTGTGAGTGCGCTGGAACGAAGCTTCGAATTCGACTTCGTCACCACCGGCTGGGTAAGCCGCAACTATTCGGGTTATGGCCTGAAGCTCCTGAGGTTTCACGACTCATAGCTAGGCAACGCCACTCTCCTAGCCTACATCTACTGCCGGTAACGCAGCCTGACTTTGGGACAACGAATGAAGCAACGCCCACGATGCTTCCACCAAGCGCGAGCCAGGTACCGACGGACAGGTCGACAGATCGCCCTGCGCCAACAACTTCAGTATCAAATACTTAGCAGTGCGGATCGATCTCAGCTGACCGACTTCCTCCTCCAACTGGAGTCCACCGAGCTGCGGCAAACCTCAGAGAACGAATCATGGTCTGTCTTCTAACCACTACTTCCCCCACCCTGAACATCCAGCTGGACTGTGGGCAATCAGTCTCCGTTGAGGCCTTCATGTACGACTTGACCTATGCCGGTCTCATTGAAGGAACTCCCAATGAGCGCCTCAACACCTGGATCATGGAGCGTGCGCTGACTCGCCACCAGGAGTTATGGGGCGAGCGCCAGATCCACATGATTCAGCCTGCAATAGATGTCAGTGATCCGGCACACCCTTCCCTACCGCGACTCAACCTGCATGTATGGCTGACCTGCTCAGAGTCGATAAACCCGATGTGCGATGGCTCCCAGCTAGTGGTCACCTGGTTTGAGAACGAGTGCCATATGCAGCCACTGGCCGAGGTTATTTTAAGCGCCATTCGACATCTGCCATGGAAGCAGCTGGCGCGTGACTTCGACTATTAATCCCCCACCCAGAGTCAATCAGAATCATTGCTGTCCTCCCCTGCAAACCTTGGTATGGTCTGCCCCTAATCACAGGGAGTTATCGCATGCACCACCAGGCCTTGAAGGAACGCCACCGCCAAGAACGCGACCAGCAACATCCCAATCTCAGCCTGCGCCTGCATCGAGCCCTGAGCTGGCTGAACCGTGCTGAACAGTCCGAGGACACTGACGGCCGCTTCATTTTTCTGTGGATTGCATTCAACGCAGCCTATGCCACCGATATCGACGAGCAGCAGCGGTTATCCGAACAGGAAACCTTCAAAGCCTTTTTAGAAAAGCTGTGCTCGCTCGATGCATCCAACTACATCGAGAAGCTCGTTTGGTCCGAGTTCTCCGGCAGCATCCGGGTGCTGCTGGACAACCCGTATGTCTTCCAAAGCTTCTGGGATCATCAAAGCGGAAAGATCAGCGAAGAACAGTGGAAAGAGCGCTTCGCCAGTGGGAAAAAGGCAGCTGCTTTAGCGCTGGCCAACCGAAATACGCCCGCGGTACTTGGCGTGATGTTCAACCGCATCTACACCCTGCGAAACCAGCTCATTCATGGCGGAGCAACCTGGAATGGCCGGGTGAACAGGGATCAGCTACGAGACTGCTGCAACCTGCTAGGCAAACTTGTGCCCTTGATCATCCAGATCATGCTGGACAGCCCAGACACCTTATGGGGCGATGCCAACTACCCAGTGGTTGGCTGACGATGGTTCGTCTTGAATAGATGAATAACCATCAATCCGTTTTTGGGAGCAACATCAGCTGCCTCGACAAGCAAAGGATTGCCGCCATGCAGAAGAAACTTAGAGACACCAAGGGTGGTAGCCGCCCCCCAGAGACTCCACCGCTGCAAAATGGCGACCTGTTCGCCGGCATCCCTTCTGCGCAGGAGGGGGCGGTCAGTGCTGCGCTTAGCGACGAGATAAATTCGCACCGGGCCAGGCTGGCGCCGTTTTTCAATGGGCACGCCAAGCCTAATCCTTCGGTAAGTTTCGCCAACGACGGCACTGGCTTCGGGAAGTCCTACAACGTGTTCGACCAGTTCATCGAGCACGCGGCAGTGCGTGGCGAACGTGGTGGCCACCGCAACCTGTTCTTTATCACCCCGCACAAGGCACAGATAGACGTCTCCAAGGCAACTCAGGAGAAGGCAGCTGCTCGGGGTGTCAGTATCCTCAGTTTCCTGGCGGAGCAGGATTTATCCGACCTCAACTTTGTCGGCTGGGTATCGGGTATTTGCAATGAAGATCTATACGTCGGCTGGACTAGGGTTCTCAAAACTGAGTACTACCGCGAGACTATTGGCGAACTGAGTAGCGCTATTAGTGGACTCAAGATCACTGAGGCGGAGCAGACTCGATTCCTGAAGTCGGGGGTCACCGACTACCTGCGAGAAGCTGATCTTGAGCGTCGGATTGATGCCGCTAAAAGCCGCCTGCTCTATGCGTTGCAAGACTTGGCCAAGGCGGTAATCCGGGAGAAGGTTGGTTTTGAGTTCCAGACCACCCACGAGCGCTTTCAGCGTGCCAATGACGACCGTGATCGGGCCAAGATCCAAATCATCGATCACGTTCTACCGTTCGAGCGGGCCAAGGTGGGACCTACCATCTTCGTTGCCACCACCGCCCGATTCCTGAAACGCGCGTTCATCGGATATTTAGACAACAAGAAAGAACCCAATATCAAGAAGCTGGGCTTTGACGAAATTCTCGGAGCTAAGCGCGGCCCAACCGATGCGGATGAAGACGCCGCCGCCCCGATTGGGGCAGCCTGCAGCCTGAGCCATGATGAGCAAATTGCGTACCTGAAGAGTGACTTCTTCCTCCCCGACGAGGCCAACTATTTCCAGCTGAACGGAATCACCTTCAACCTCGTCATCGACGAGGAGCACGACAGCTACGACCGGATTTTTGAGGACGGTAAGAAGAAGCTGATCAGCGAGAAGGTCAAGCCCCCGCATGTTATTGCCGGCCTCCACCGCCTGATGGAAATGATTTCGGCAACGTATGGCCCTGACGAGGAGGAGCCCATCGCGTTCAACGAAGCTGTTGAGCTGATGAATGATCTCCGCCGGCATTACGATGAGGACTGCGAAACCAGCGTCAGCCTGGACTCCATTCTGCAAATGTGTTCCGGGAATGTCGGACACATCACCATCGACAACCGTGATGTCGAGCAGATCCTCGCTTTGTCACGCAACATCTTCAGCATGACGCCAAGGCGCTTCTACAACGAGGATGCCCTCAAGCGTATTCGAATGCGGTCTGTCTGCGGCAAGAGCGAGATCCGCCTGTCCTTCAATGATGGTGGCCCCAGCACAGACCCAACTTTGCACGACTTCTTGCAAGTCATGCTTTGTGCCCTGTACGCCTGCTCCAAGATCCCTCAAAACAGCTCGCTAAGACATTTGCTGGCGCTGGGCGAGGATGCCAGTCAGAACGCCCCACTTTCTGAGTTCATCACGAAGGCTCGTCAGCATAGCTCCTATGTCGCATCCATCTTCGACCGCGCTAAGGACGCCGAGATTTTTGTAGATGCGTTCTTCACCTTCTTCGCTCCCAAAATCGTGTTTTCACTGGTCAAGGTGGACAAGATTCCCTTCGGAAATGACGCGGTGAAGAACCGTATTTTTGTCGACTTCCACCTCGACCTGATCCTGGAACTACCTGAGGTCAAACTGCTTCGTATCCTGCATGGAACACAGAACAGCGCGATGTGCCTGAGCGCAACAACGGGCTTCAAGGACTCCTACTCAGGGAACTTCTCCAGGAAAATGCTGAGCCGCTATGGGGAAGCGCTTGGCGATAACCTTGGTGTACGAGTAATTCAGCGGTCTGTAGCGGACGTAAGTGCAATGGAAGACCTCCGTGAGGCCCGCGCCAAAGCCAGAACGATGCAAGTCAGGCCTTTCCACAACACCTCTGCAGATGACATCAGCGGTTTGCGCAGCGACCCTGCCTTCCAGAGTGCATACAAATTCTGGTCAAACGCCCTGCTTCCTCAGGGCTACCGTGAAAGCAAGTATCGAATGTCAGCCTACCGCCGGCAGATCGAGGCCATGCTCATGGCCGCCTGGGATGGAAAGAACACCTTCATTCTCTCCCTGAACAACCGTTTTGCAGATCTTTTTAGAACCCTGTTGGCACAGGGCCTTGAGGGTCGCTTGAAGGGTTTTCGGCGCAAGCACCAAGACAAGATTTTCGAGCTGAAACCTTTTGAGGACAAAACTAGGATCAGGGTCATCCTCTTCAGCTCCCAGCTGGCTAAAGAGGTCAACATCGACGAGTACCTTAAGGTTGATGCAGATACTCGCATTTGCCTGATCTCCGCATACGGCAGCGCTGGTACCGGCCTCAATCTGTTCATTGAGCGTAGCGAGGACAACTTCCACCAAGACTTCGACCGTCTGGTGCTGGTCAATACCCCCTTCTACAGCGCGATCCGCGAGAAGGACACCGGCCTCAACACCGTCAAAAACCATATTCTCCTGCTGAAACACATCTCATCCGGGGAGAACGAGGCTGTTCGTTTGTCTGAGTTCGACTCAAACCTGATGCAGCCCAAGAATCGCCGCATCCTGAACCACGAGCATGATCTAGCAGTGCTCAAGGCCATCATCCAGGCTGTAGGTCGCGTTGAAAGACGGGATAGCTATCTCCACACCGAAATCTTCCTACCGAGTGACGTCATCGACGACTTGGTGGTGAGGTATAGCCGGCTTCGCCGTGAAGGTAACGACCTTCTCATCAACAGCCTTTCGCTACTGAATCACAGGCTCATGCAGTTCTGCCTTGAACAAGCGGAGAGACGCTGCTTCCCATCCGAAGTGGAACGCGAGCAGTTCACCGCCAACGTAGCCGCCGCTGCTGACGACATCGAAAACTTCTTCAGCGGGGCATTCCGAAACAAGATTCTCAGCAGCGCGCGTGAAGGTAATCGGGATGCCATCGAGCTCAATGAGCTACTCAGGTCACCAGATAGCATCACCGCCCCTGAAAAGTACGTCCGCAAGCTCCTGGCCTCTCCTCTTGTAAAGGCCTCCAACTACTACCAAGAAGTCATTAGTGCCTTTTACCTTCCGAGGCAAGTAACAGATCGAGTCACCGTCTGCACAACATCGGAAAGCTTCTACCACCTCACCGACCTGCTTCATGGGCAAGCTGTCTATCAGCCCGCGAAATGGCTGGTTCCTGACTACGTGCGCACAGACGGCAAAGACACTGACTCAGGGCCTGGCATCGTTAATCTAGCGTGCAACATGGCCAGCGATGGGGTTGATGTACACCTACCTAACCCGGCCCTCATCCCGCTCCTGAAGGGGAACGTGGGGGAATTCATTTTCTCGAAGGTGCTCTCCGCACTGGGGATCAAACCACTGAACCTGGATCAGTTGATCGATCTTCTAGGGCCTGCGGTGTACGAGTACTACGACAGCTATATCCACGTTGATGACACCATCATCTGCATCGACGTGAAGCGGTGGTCGGGCACCCTGGACAACCACGAGCAATCTCTCAAAACCCTTCGCAGAGCGGAGAAAAAAAGGCAGGACATGTATGAGCTGTGTGGAGCACTGAACCTGACCCCACGCTTCCTCTATGTCAACACGCAACCCAACCACAACGATCTAAATGCCGAGCGCGAGTTTAATTTCGGGGAGTCAATCCACTTCCTAAACGCTTTCAAGACGATCACTAGCTACGTCCCTACCAAGGACAAGAATCGCATCTTTAAAGTCGATGACCGCTTGATGATCAACCCTACTCTGGAACAGCTGCTAAGGAGCGCGGAATGAACCTTTTCAACGTCCTGGAACCAGGAGCAGCCGCCAAGGCCCGCACCAACATGCTGAAGCTACCTGGCGACCTGGAGACCATCATTGATCGCTTGTCGGCCCGCACCGAAGGGGTTGGGCATATTCAGGCGGCCGTGGTTGAGGTAACCCGTAACTCTGACGAGAGGACCGAGAGGTACTACCAGCGCGTTGATGCGACCATCAAAGACTTCATCCGCAAGAAGCTTGGCCTTTCTGCCCTAACCAAAGTGCACTACAGCAAATTCAACGCGAGAAAGGGGGTTTTCGGTTTCCTATATCTGAGCGCCCTGCCCCCAGAGCCTGGTCAGGTTCGCGAGGTCATCGCTGAGCATTCGCTGAATTCTCTCTACGCGATTCAGGCCCTGCTGGACCTGAAACTCAAACTTTCGTTCCTCTTGGACGTGGACAAGCACTATGAAATTGCCCCGGTCGAATTCAATGCTGACCTGTACATTGGACTGATGCTGAGCCGCACATCCAAGGACGGAAAATTTGTCTTCGATGCACTGGCGTACGACCTGTTCTTCTCCAAAGAACAGGAGCTCGCCATTAAGCTCAATCGAGTGGTCATGGAATGCTCCACCACACAGGACGCCATCAGCCGATCGATCACAGACAGCGGCGAGCTCATGTTCGACTGGGCCGGGAAGCGATTCGAGCGCACCCGCCGGCTCAGCGCGACAACGAACAGTGATCGCAACTACATGGCCTTCGCCACGAACAATGAAAATGCCAAGGCCTGCGATCGCTATGAAAACAGCATCAACTACCATCAAACCGACTGTATCAATCGAATCGAGCGCTTACTGAATCTGTCAGGGGTTGAGTTTATCCCTGTCGTGTACGAAGCCACTCACCAGGTCAAAGCCTTCCTGGAAGGACTTCCGACCATGTCCAACCCACTTTGGCTGCTCGACACTGTCACGAGCTATTCAAGTGATGAGGCCCGACTTGGCTTCATCAGCGAGCTCGTCGACAGGTTTGGAGCATCAAAAGTGCTGGCCGCCGACTCCCTTCCAGACCCCACGCAACTGAATGTGGGCACAACGAACTATCTGGTTCTTAGTGAGAAGGTCAAAACCGTTGGGGGAAGCAAGAACGGATCCAGCATCTTTGAAACCTCCATCGACGAGTCCTTCAACTCCTTCTGGCAGGCTCTTGCTGCCATGCAACGCAATCCCACAGCACAGTTCGACTACTACACGTCGGTGAAACTACATCGCTTCGCCCAGTCTATCGGTAGCATCTGCCAGGGGTTCAACGTAGTCGCCAGCAAGCTTCCATCTGAGGCGGCAGTCGAAAAGTCCCTGCAGGAGCTGGCCCTGAAAGAGGCAATCCATAAGGACAAAGCCGTAACCATCAGCGAAGCAACGCTGCCCACAATGTCCCTAGAGCTGATGAGTTGCCGGAGAGACTGGAAGGAGAACGTCTATATCCAGGTTCTGGATGTATCCGTTGCCGGCGAGACAATCAAAATTGAGCAATCGCGCCGATACGACGAGGCCTCCAAGGGGGAATTCAACTACGAATTCAAGAAGCTCAGTACCACTCTCGGTAAAGGCGATGCGAAGCCCTTCGATGTCATTTGGGATGGGGCGTTCCTGATCCGCGACAAAGAAACTAACGCCTGGCTAAACGCATACAGAACCGACCGGATACCCTCGATCATCGGGAACACCCTGTTCGACAACCAAGAGCGTCAGGACAACGGCATACCACCGTCACGAGAGGTTGGCATCCAAGTATCTGCCCTCCCGTACTACCTCACGCCAACCAGGCAGAAACAGCGCCATAGCATCTTCATCCAGGAAAACGGTACTGAAGGGGCCTGGTTCTTTGTTGCGTCTAACAAAGCAGCCAACAACACCATCCCGAAGCAGAGCCTCGTCTACAACGTAGTAATCACGAACGATTCCGGAGCGAAGGTTCCCGTCTTGAGCCACCCGCTGGGTGAGATGTTCTTCTCTACGTTCACCTTCGACATAGTGAAGCTCCGGGAATCGGCCAAGACCTCGATCCTTCAAAAAATCGTTGAGCTCTGTCTGCACAACTGAACAGAGCGGGGCTCCACATTGGCGCCGTACGCAAGGGACACTCCCCCCAGCAGAGATGTTTCGCACCAGATCAAGACGAGGATCGCATTTCGCCTCAAGCGTGCGCACCGCGAGTTCGACGTGTGCATACTCGAAAGTGTCCGTGCTAACGGGGCCTCGACAAAGGTGCATCGGTCATGAATGAACGTCATACCCTTCTGCAACCTAGCTCGCATAAGTCACCTCAATGAAGCTCTTGATGGCCTGCCGGCTGCTGCCTGCTTTTCGCTGTTTAACGCCTACTTTCCGTGCATGGCATGCCCTCGCCTAAGGAACAGGCTATCGCATAGCTGACCAGAGCGGGAGAGCGTAGCGTTCCGTAGCGTCAGGGCTCCATCCATCGACGCATGGCTAGGCAACACAGATAGCACATCGCCACCTAATTGAGTAGCATCTGCCTTCTAAGCTTCGAAGAGCTGTTTACCAGTTGGCGACTCAGAACAAGGAAGTGCAACAAGCGACAATATCCCGCCGAATCAGGATACGCGCGCTTAGCCAGGCCACTGTTTCCTATCCATCAATGGTAGCGCCATACGCAAGCAAACTGAGCTACCCCCATAGTGGATCCTCTGCAACGCGTACCGCTTCCGACCAATCGCCGCGGCATGCAACGCGGCCTATCCATCCTTATTGATTAAGGAGTCTTGCCTTTGATCACTCCCTTTGACCCATCAAAATTTACAGCGCCCAAAGCCAAGCCACTACCGGTCATTCTCTTGCTCGATGTCAGCGGTAGCATGAGCGGTGAAAAGATTCAAAACCTAAATGACGCGGTGCGCGACATGCTCACCGTGTTTCGTGGCAACGAGACCAGCGAGACTGAAATCTGGGTCTCGATCATCACGTTCGGCTCGCAGGTAACACTGCATCAACCCTTGACCAGCACCAACGATATTCACTGGCAGCCACTGGCGGCCGGCGGCATGACCCCACTGGGTGTCGCGCTTGAAATGGCGAAGGCAATGATCGAAGACAAGGACATCGTACCATCGCGCGCTTATCGTCCAACTGTGGTGTTGGTCTCGGACGGACAACCGGACAATGGCTGGGAAGGTGCGTTGCGGGACTTCGTAAACGAAGGGCGCTCCGCGAAATGCGATCGCATGGCCATGGCCATCGGTGCCGACGCCGACGAGGCGGTTCTCGGAGCATTCATCGAAGGCACGCAGAACCCGCTTTTCTACGCAGAGAATGCCCGGCAACTGAAGGACTTCTTCAAGTTTGTGACCATGTCGGTGACCATCCGCACCAAATCGCATACACCTAACGCCCTACCTCCGGCGAGTTCGATCGATGTTCAACCTGCGACCATCGGCGCCCGCCAGGAGCCAACGGTGACGACGACATCCGATGCAGACGACGGAGGCTACTGGTAATGGCACAGGCAATCGGGGATCCGGAAGAGCTGGAGCGCTTCGCACATGCGCTCCAGCTCTTCACCGACTCGCTCAACGACAGTGTTGGCGCCCTGGGCGGCGCATTCCAGTCGCTCGGCGATACCTGGCAAGACGAGAAGCGTTCGCGGTTCGAGGAAGAGTTCAATATGCTCGTCCAGCAATTCCATCAGTTCAACGCGAACGCGACGGAGCAGGTGCCCTACCTAATCGCTCTGGCTTCGCGCCTGCGCGATTACCTTCAGAGCTGAGGACGTCGCAAGGGCAATGGCACTCGTATCCATAGGGCAAGTGGAAAATCTCGAAGACCTCGTGCGCGACTTGCAGGCCGTTCATGCGGCCCTGGAGTCATCTTGTCGTGCACAGGTTGCTCTGGCAGAGCACAAGTATAAAGACGCTCAAAGCGCTGCACAGCTCAGTGAGGACTTGCTCGACAACGCCATGCAGCAGGAACTGAGCACCAGCCAGGCGCTTGAGGACGCCCGGCTGGCCGTAGACACCGCCCACACCAATCTCGACACCGCCGAGACCTCGCTGTCCAGTTGTGTCGCCCAACCGGTCAGCGAAGACGGAGCAAGTCCTGATTGCTCCTGGGAACACAACTGCGTTGACGAAGCCCGAGCCGAGGTGGACCTGGCAAGCAACGCGCTTGAGCAGGCACGGGCCGAACTCGAACTAGCCATGGAAAACCGCATGGCCATGGAACGTCGCCTGGAAATGTCCAGGCAGGCCGCCACGATGGCCGCGCATGCACTGGCGCAAGCGCTGCAGGAGTGCAATTCAAGGCTTCTCAGCGTCAGCCAGGCCATCGACCTCGGTATTGCACGCCTTTCTGCGGCCCAACAAGCTCTGGAGGCCTACCTCGCGACCAATCCCGTCGCTGCAGACTTTTATGCTTGGCTGAAGTGGGACCCGGTAAAACAGGGTGGCGTCGTGACACCGGATGTACTACGGGATCGAATGAACCTGTCGGCCGAGCATCGGCAGATGTTCCAGGAATATCTGTACGAACGTAATCCTGATTATCGGGCGAAGGTCGACAGATTCCGCGAGCAATGGGTCGCCGCGAAAGGCGATGCCGAGCGCAACGGGGTCGTGCGCAAGGTCCGCATCGAGCTGTGCGGCGAATTCGGTGAGCAACTGACTCGCCACGCCTTGGCGCCACTGGGTGGTCGCATCGAGACACAAGGGCGGACGTTCGTTGGCGACAACGGCCGGTACACCAAGACCGACCTGCTGATAACCGATCTGCGCGTTCCGGTCGTACTGGGGCGTGGTCCGGGCATGGGGGCACCGGTGGGCGGTTCGCTGGCGTTGGAGGTGAAGTGCGGCAAGGCCCAGTACCTCTACGCGCAGAAGGACCACATGGTGTTCCAGGCCGAAGGACACAAGCAAGCGGATACGCAATGCACGCTCTGCTCGCGGGACATCAAGGACCTTTCGCCCGAGAAAGAGAAAGAACTGCGCGATGCCCTGCGGGAGGCGGGCTCGCCTCTGATAGGCATGCTGCCGAGCAAGAACGAGATAGACCTGTCCTGTCTTGATTTCATCCGCCAGAGCCGGGAGGAACAGCCATGAAAGTGCGATTCGCCGTAGTGGAGCCAGCCATCCTTGAACAGGTCCGGGCGGGAGTGGAGCAGTTGCAGCGCGCGGTCGCTACCGGCGACATGGATGACGTGGACGAGGCCACGGCGCACTTGCTGGAGTTGACCGCAGGCTGCCGCTCGATCGACCTGTCCGAGGAGCGGTGGCAGAGGTTCCTGAGCGAAATCAGGCGCGATAATCCGGACTTCGAATCCCGTTACCTGCTGCCGGGCAAGCGTTGTGCTTCGTTGCTTCCAGGCATCGCCACCGATGCGCATGTCCTGGAAATCCCCATGGACGATGAGTCGGGAGATGTCGATGTTTGACGATGTCATGGGGCTGATGGCGGCCTGCGCAAACAGGTTCAACACTGGGGTGCGGGATGGATTCGGCACCTCCATCGCCAACGAAGTGCTCTTCCCGATCCAGGAGAACATCGCCTGCCTGCGCAGTTTCAACGAAGACTACCAGCGTCAGGTCACGGCCATCGACAGTCTCCTCGAGGAAGCGCAAGGCGTCGGCGCACTGCAAGGGGAGCGTGACGCATGAAGGGAACGCCCGAGCATCCGGACCCGATTGTCTCCCGGGCCATGCAAGCCATCGCCGACTATCAGGAAGGCCTCGCCCGCATCGACCGCGAATTCGATGCGGCCGCGACCCGGAGAAAGCAAACCCTTCAGGGGCTGCGCAAAGATGGGCAAACCGCCCTGACCGCCTCGACGGAAGAGGCCCTACGGCGGCTCGCTGATGAAGAAAGACAGACAACCGCCAGCCGCACCCAGCGGACAACGGCTTGGCGATCAGCCTTCGTTCGGCAATGGGAAGGAATCGCCACCGACGCGCTGCGTGCGAGCGGGCGGCTTCGCCGCGAACAGCCAGCGTTGACGGATCTGGTCCCTACGACACCATGGGCGGTCACGGAAATGCCTGCGCGCCTGTATCTCGGCTCCCGGCAACTGGGCTTCGAGGATCTCTGCTGTTCAACGCCAAACGCCATCCCCTTCCCGTTCTCTAGCGCCTTGGCGTTTTCCCAAGGCCACACGGGCCACACGCAGTGGGTATCCGGCCTGCTGCTGCGCTTGCTCTCTGCCCTGCCCCCGACGCAGCTGGAGTTGACGTTCATCGATCCGCTGCGACTGGGACAATCGGTCGAACCGTTCCTGCCCCTGCTCAAGGTCGAGCAACTGGTTCCGGCACAACGGGTGCTGACGCGCGCGGACGAGATCGAGTCTGCGCTTGGCCGGCTGACGGATGACATCGAGGAACTGCTCCAGCATCGATTCAATGACGAGTCCGCCAACTGGTCTGCGTACAACGCGAAGAACCCCGACTGCCGTCTTGCGTACAAGGTGCTGGTGCTGTTCGATGCGCCGGAGCAACTGTCCGAAAAAAGCCTGTGGTTCCTCCAGCGATTGTGCGAGAACGGCCCGCGCTGTGGCGTCCTGCCGATCATCGCGATCGACGAGCACCGTTTGCAGGACCAGCGTTACGAGAAAATCCGCGCAACCGCAGCACAGGCGGTCGCAGCGTTCGACGCCCTGTTCACGACCTCGTCCGTCGCGCGTAACGGCCTTTCATCTAGCTGCAAGCCCGAACAATGGCCCCGGCAGGAACAGCTAGGCTCCTACCTTTCGGCGCTCGCAAAAGAGTGCGCCCGGCAGGCGCGCTTCAGCCGGTCGATGAAGGATCTCTGGTCCGGTTTCTCTAAGGGCGCCACTACTTGCGCAGGCTTCGACATCCCGATCGGCTGGACGACCGCTGGCGCGCCTGCTTCCTTCGTTCTCGGTGCAACGACGTCCGAACACCATGCACTGCTCGCCGGCAAGACTGGGTCAGGCAAGTCGAACCTGCTGCACGTCCTGATCCATTCACTGTGCCAGCGCTATTCGCCAGCGGAAGTCGACCTTTATCTGTTGGATTACAAGGAATCAACGGAATTTAATGTCTATGCGGACCCGCCCCTTCCTCATGCCCGGCTGGTCGCCACGGAAAGCGATCCCGAATACGGCGTTACCGTCCTTCGCCACCTAGTAGATGAACTGCAGAGGCGCGGACACTTGTTCAAAGAAAACAAGGTCTCCGATTTCGCCAAATTTCGCGCCAGCACAGGTGAGCAGCTACCTAGGATTTTCCTGGTCATCGACGAGTTCCAAGTGCTTTTTGCCGGCGCACGTCCGGTAGCGGAGGCGGCAGAACAACTCCTGTCGCAACTGTTAAAGCAGGGGCGCTCGTTCGGCATTCATGTTCTGCTCGCGACGCAGACTCTCAAGGGCATCAACGCCATGTCCCTGGGCAGTATCATCACTCAGTTGGGCTGCCGCATCGCCTTGGCCTGCGGCCAGGAAGACTCGGCAATGATCCTGGGCGCAAACAACTGGGCCGCGGCGGAGCTGCAGAGCCCGCCCGAGGGCATCATCAACAATGCCAACGGGGCCAAGTCCGGCAATGTCAAGTTCCTAATACCTCTGGCAGATAGCGACACTTGCCGCGAACACATCAACACGCTGGCGCAGCACGCCGCGCGCCAGGGCATGGCGGACAAGACCCGGATCTTCGATGGCGCCCGCCTGCCTGAGCTGCCTTGCGCCGCTACCTACCAGAACGTCTGTTCGGGGGAAGGCGCCCTGCTCCTTGGGCAACAGCTGACGTTCGACGCCAACATGCTCACGGTTCCGCTCATCCAGCGCCCGGCCTTCAATGTCCTGTTCAGCGGCTACAACGATGCCATCCACGACGGCCTGCTCAACGCAACGCTGTCCAGCCTGGTCGCATCCAACCGTTTCGACGAGATCATTTACTTCAACGCTCGTGGAGCCACCGCGAACGGCGGGTTCACCTCAGCCATTCGCGCGTCGGGCAGTTCCGTGCAGGTATTCGATGACATCGCTGCACTCCCGTTGCAGGCGGTCGCCGACGCCATCGGCAGTCGCCGCGTCGCCTTGATCATCGACGGTCTCGATTCGGAAAAACTGCTACATCCACCGACCGCCTTCAGGGCCCCAAAGCCGGGTGAGCCGCCCTCTCCCGGCGATCTGCTGAAGCGGATTGCCGAGGATGGCCCGCGCAAAGGGGTGTTCGTGTTCGCCTTCGTCGAGCGCTGGCAGCGCTGCGCATCGACCTGCAAGGACCTTCTTTCGAGCTTTGAACTGCGTCTGGGGTATTGCATGACTGAAGACGACGCCGGCTCGCTTGTCTCTACCAGCATCGGCAAGTTCAAGGGTCTCGACAAGCCCAACCGGGCCGTTCTAGTGAACCGCATGACCGGTGAGACGACCTGGTTCCGCCCCTACGTTGCCAAGAGTTCCCGATGAAAAAGTTTCTACTCACCTGGTATGGCATCACGGACTTTCGTGCGTCGCTGGGATTTGAAAACACGCAAGGTCCGATCGCCGCAGCGCTGGCGGCAGAGGACTATAGCGAAGTCGTCATTCTTGGCTACACGCGAAACGACCTTCAGGACCACGTGCCGACACCCACCTGCGCTGAGCTGGCGACGCGGCTGGCAGCGATCCATGCCGCCAACCAGCAATTTGATCGGGGCGTGACCAACAATTTCATTTCCACCTTCGCCAATACGCCCGCCGCCCACGAGCATTACGTTCGCTGGCTGGAAGCGCAACTGCAGAAGCTCTGCAGGCACGCGCGCATCTCGTTCAGGAGCGAAACGCTTCGCGAACTGAACGATTCCGAGGGCATCTACGCCTGTGCCATGCGCGCCCTGGATTTCGTCGCCAAGGCCGCCGGCGAGAAACTCGTGACGCTGTACCTTAGCCCTGGCACGCCGGTCATGGCGTTCATGTGGGCATTGACAGCACTGGCCCATCCTCACCTGAAGAAACGCCTCATCGTCTCGCCCGTTGTCGGCAAACCGCCTGAAGCCATTGCCATGCCTGCCGAATGGCTGGAGCGCCACGGCGCCAGCAAAGCGGCGATCGACAATGCCCACGAAGGGTTCGCTGTGATCTATCACCTGTTCGGCGAACAACGCATGCCATCGCTGCTGGGCATCCGCCAGTTCGCCTCCGACAGGCATGTGTTCGTGAACTCCCAGGACTTCCCGGCGATCTGCATGGGCGCGTTCATCCAGGAATCAGACTTCGACGAACTCCCGGTCGACCCGTGGGACGCCAAGGACGTACAGGAAAGAATCATCGCCCACGCCAGGACCCTGCCGGCTGGCGCGCGTATCGGCGTGAACCTTACCGGCGGCACCAAGCTGATGTTCGCGGGCGCGCTCTCCGCAGCCCGCGCACTGGGTGCTGTGCCCTTCTACTTTGACAGCCGCAACCAGCGCGTGACCTATGTCGATAGTCTGCGTCGGGAAGTCATCCGGCCTATCGACTCGATAGAAACCTTCCTGCTGCTCAACGGCGATGGGCTGAAAGTGTCAACCATCGAGCCCCCGGTAGAATACTCGGCGGACCGACGTCACCTGACCGAAACACTGTGGAAATATCGAAGCAAAATCGCTGACGCCTACACCAAATTGTGCAGCTTCAACAGCGAACACGAGAGGTGCCTGCAAAGAGAGGAGCCACTGACGCCGTTCCGCACCGAATGCCACGGCTTCGTCTTCACCTTCACCCAGGAAGCCGAGGCATCAGTTGTAGGCAACGGTCTAAACCTGCACTTCAAGGACTGGACGGGGTTCGCCAGATACTTGTCCGGTGGCTGGTTCGAAGAGTTTGTCTATCTAAAGGGCACCTCGAAAAACCTCGGCCCCCTGCGATTGGTAAAATTGCGTTGTCCTGATTTCGTTCTCTGACACCAGCCATGAAGAAGCGCACTGCCATCAAGACGGACCTGTTCGCTGACGAACATCATC
>Ga0209300_1000693_pt1 | contig 15761 bp, 11 predicted proteins | sample Shrwel_input2_RT_FD_187535 | JGI IMG/M metagenome (GOLD analysis project Ga0209300, IMG submission 187535) | Subsurface microbial communities from deep shales in Ohio, USA - Utica-3 well 1 S input2 RT (SPAdes) (version 2) ... | reverse complement strand
GCGCCCACACGAATTACTTGGTTCACTTGTTAAAGAGCGTTGAGCTGCTGCTCAATTGAGGCTGCGTATTCTACATCGTTCGCCGCCTCAGTCAACCACTTTTTTGAAGAATCTTTCGAAGCCAGAATTAAAAATGACTTCAATTTCTTCAACCAATTCAAGTGGTTGAATCCAAGAGATTTGCCGTTCCGGCTGCCTCCCTCAGAAGTGGTGCGCATTCTACAGGGAATCGACACCCTGTCAACTGCTGATTTAAAGAATCTGTAAAACCTTTTCTCTAAAACTTTCAAGCAGTTACCTTCAACTTCCAGCCCGCCTCAGCGGCCTGTCCCTCGAAGGAGATGCGCATTCTACAGACCGCGGCGGAGGTGTCAACGACTAATACCGAAAACTTTGTCAGGTTTCGGTTTACACCTATAAGCGCGGCTTACAGCAGCTCTACCGTTACCAGCCCCGCCACCTTACGTGCGCGCATGCGGGCATGATCGATATCATTACCTTTGGCGAGAGCCACCCCCATGCGGCGACGGCCTTTGAGTTCCGGCTTGCCAAACAGTCGCAGTTGAGTGTCCGGCTCAGAAAGCGCCTTCTCTAATCCTGAATAGGTGATGTTTGAAGAGTCACCTTCCGGCAAAATTACGGCTGAAGCTGTGGGGCCCCTTTGAACGATGGCCGGAACCGGCAACCCCAGTATGGCTCGCACATGCAAAGCGAACTCGGACAGATCCTGCGACATGAGTGTCACCAGCCCGGTGTCGTGCGGCCGGGGTGACACTTCAGAAAACCAGACATCATCACCTTTTACAAACAGCTCAACGCCATAAAGACCATAGCCACCCAGATCATTCACAACAGCTCTGGCAATCACCGTCGCACGCTCGAAAGCTTTTGCCGACATCGGGTGAGGCTGCCAGGATTCCCGGTAGTCACCATCCTCCTGGCAGTGACCCACCGGATCACAAAAACTTATGCCATCGCGGTGTTTTACGGTCAGAAGTGTGATTTCGTAATCGAAATCAACAAAACCTTCCACAATGACCCGCCCTTTGCCGGCACGGCCACCACTTTGCGCATAGTCCCAAGCCGCCTCAATATCGTCCCGGCTTTTTACGGTACTCTGTCCTTTGCCTGAAGAACTCATCACCGGCTTGACCACCAACGGCAGACCAATTTCTTCCACAGCCGCCAGATACTCCTCGCGATCCCCGGCAAATCGATAAGGTGATGTCGGCAGGCCCAGTTCCTCCGCTGCCAGGCGGCGGATACCTTCACGGTTCATGGTCAGGTTAACGGCTCTGGCCGTGGGCACTACATTGAAGCCCTCAGCTTCCAGTTTTACCAACTCGTCCGTGGCAATTGCTTCAATCTCGGGAACAATGAGATCAGGCTGCTCAGCTTTGATAATCTCACGAAGCGCTGCGCCATCAAGCATATCCACAACATGGCTTCGGTGAGCAACCTGCATGGCCGGAGCACCGTAATACCGGTCAACCGCAATGACCTCAACACCGTAACGCTGCAGCTCTATAACGACTTCTTTGCCCAGCTCACCGGCTCCGCACATCAGCACCCGGGTAGCGCTGGTGGAAAATGGCGTGCCGATGCGTACAGTCTGTTCTTCATTATTCATTTCAACGGGTGTCCTCTATTGATCACAGAGCTACGTTCTTTTCACGCTCTGCCACTTTGCGCAGAACTTCGCGGCGTTCGTCATTCGTCATCGAGGTCCAGCGAAGAATCTCATCGCCGCTGCGCTGACACCCGATACAGACGTCATTTTCGTCCAGGGCACACACACTGACGCACGGTGAGCGGACTTTATCGGAAACCTTCATCGTCAAAGTTCCACTTCTTTCAGAGTAGTCAGATAGCGTTCAGCATTCTTTACATAGTGCTCGGCACTGAGTTCAAGCATCTTTTTCTGCTCATCAGTCAATTCCCGCCGGATTTTGCCCGGGGAGCCAACCACCATGGAGCCGTCGGGAACTTCCATGCCTTCCGGGATCAGGGTGTTCGCACCGATCAGGCAGTGTTTACCGATTTTCGCGCCATTGAGCACCACCGCATTAATACCGATCAGGGAATAATCACCGATCTGGCATCCGTGAAGCATTGCCTTATGCCCCACAGTGACGCCTTTGCCCAGGGTTAGCGGAATGCCCGGATCAGTATGCAAAACCGATCCGTCCTGTATGTTGGTTTCAGGGCCAATCGTAATCAGCTCGTTATCACCGCGAATGACGACATTGAACCAGACACTGGATTTCTCCAGCAATTTAACGCTGCCGATAACAGTTGCGTTATGAGCAACGAACTGGCCTTCACCTGCTTTCTCGGGAATACGGTTATCGAGACTATAGAACATGGGTTCCTCCGGTTCACTCATTGGCGCGGCTCAAGAATATCAATGCCTGCATCGTAGACAGCATTCAGGAAATCAACCAGAACCAGGGCCGACATGCCCCAGATCTGATAATGCTGCCACTGGTAACATGGCACATAGAACGTACTGTCGATATAGCTCAGCGCATCGGTTCGTTCACGCCGATCTTCAAGGAAAAAGGAGATAGGCACCCGGAAAATACTCTCGATCTCGTCCGGATTTGCCTGCAGCGGATGATCTTCGGGAATAACGCCAACGTAGGGGGTCACCAGAATTCGATGCAATGACATCACCTGGCTCAGTGGCGCGATAACCTGCACCTGTTCCGGAGGCAAACCGATTTCTTCATGGGTTTCCCGCAACGCGGTATGCAACAAGGAAGCATCTTCTTTGTCACGCATGCCACCCGGATAAGCGACCTGTCCCCTGTGGGTGTTGAGTTTCGCCGATCTGAGAGTAAAAATCATTTCGGGATTGTCGGGGTTATCGGTAATCGGCACCAATACCGCTGCTTCAGGAAAATCCAGGGTCAATTGCCTGGGGGCATAGTTGGACAAGCGTTCAGACAACAACTCTTGCACGTTTAACTCCGGTTACAGGCCAACAATGAGTGAGACATGGACAACGCTGGTCGTTAAACTGACGACCAATAGTTCATCAGTATACGGGGAAAACCATGAAGTATTGCAGCACTTGCGGCGAACCGGTTGAACAGCGCATTCCCGAAGGCGACAACCGGCACCGCTATGTTTGTGTGAGCTGCGACACCATACATTACCAGAACCCGAACATCGTCGCTGGCACCGTTCCGGTCTGGCAGGGGCAGATTCTTCTGTGCCGACGGGCCATTGAGCCCCGTTACGGCTACTGGACATTACCTGCCGGATTCATGGAAAACGCAGAAACCACAGTCGAGGCAGCAGCCCGGGAAACGCGGGAAGAAGCGCTGGCCGAAGTAAACATTCACGGCCTGTATTCAATGATCGACGTTCCGCACATTAATCAGGTACACATGTTTTACCGGGCAACACTCACTGACGGCAGCTTTGGCGTGGGAGAAGAATCGCTGGAAACCCGGCTGTTTGCGCCAACCGAGATCCCATGGGACGAGATTTCCTTCCCCACCGTACGCAAAACTCTGGAGCTGTTTCTCGCAGATATGGAAAAACAACAATTCGAGCTGCACGTCACCGATATCCGCCACCCTATGGCAAAGCAGGGCTGATCAAAGGTCTTCCAGCCGATATACCTCATAGGCCGGCTCTTCGTAAGGATGAGCCTGCTTCAAGGCGGTGATGGCATCAAAGATACAGACATCCTCCATCACCAGCTCCACTTTGAACTCTTTTACCGTTTCCAGCTCACCCCGGGCTCCCAGAAAGGGGTCACTGCCCGCCAACGGTCGGAACTGACCCTGACCTTCACACTGCCAGGCACAGCTGTCGTAATCGCCGATTTTTCCGGCACCCGCCTGGAACAATGCCTGCTTGGTAACCTGTAAATGACTCTCGGGGACGAAGTAACATAGCTTGTACATTTTCCACCCAATTTGATCAAACTTTGTTAATCATTGAAGTTTCTGAACTTACCCACAAATTCTGTGGATAAGTATGGGGATAGTTTTTGGGAATCTCCCTCCAACCCCCGTGATTACTGACCTTAACTCAAATTGGCGAGAAAATCGCCCATTCCTGTTTTTTCTTATGTTTCAGTTAGTTATAAATAGCGAACAAAAACAAGGCAGGAATTTCAATATTTGTACACAGATCGCGCAAAGCGGCACCAGAAATGTGCATAAAGCTACTTCGTCAAGACCTTGACAGGGCATTCAGAGGAGATTTTTTAACTTTTTCCGGTAGACAATTGAGGTCGGATACGTTCCGGACAAGGCACAAAAAAACCGGCCTGTTGTGACTCCGGAAATCAGAGCACAACGGACCGGTTTTACCTGCGAGGACAAGTCCGTATTAACCGAGCCAGCGCCTGGCGTTACGGAACATACGAAGCCACGGACCGTCCTCCTGCCAATCATCCGGTCGCCATGAATGCTGCATTGCCCTGAACACTCGTTCCGGGTGGGGCATCATGATCGTCACACGGCCATCCCGGCTGGTAACGCCGGTGATGCCCGCTTCCGAACCATTGGGGTTATAGGGGTAGCGAGTGGTTGCGTTACCACGGTTGTCCACGTACTGCAGCGCCACCAGTCCATCGTCCTGCAACGCGCGGGCAGAGCTGCCTGACGCAAACTCGACCCGTCCCTCACCATGAGCGACTGCAATCGGCATGCGGGAACCGGCCATACCATCCATAAAGGCCGATGGCGAGGATTGCACTTCCACCATGGCGAAACGGGCCTCAAACTGCTCTGACTGATTGCGCACAAAGCGCGGCCAGCCCTCACTGCCCGGAATCAGCTCGTGCAGATTCGACAACATCTGACAACCGTTACACACACCCAGCGCCAATGTTTCCTGGCGGTTAAAGAAGGCAGCGAACTGGTCACGCACCCGGTCATTGAAGAGGATCGACTTGGCCCAGCCTTCACCGGCGCCCAGAACGTCGCCATAAGAGAAACCGCCACAGGCCACCAGACTCTGAAATTTATCCAGTGTGATCCGGCCGGAAAGCAGATCGCTCATGTGAACATCAACGGCCTCAAACCCGGCCCGATCAAACGCGGCCGCCATTTCTATCTGGCCGTTAACGCCCTGCTCCCGCAGCACCGCCACTTTCGGGCGCACTCCGGTGTTGATGAATGGCGCAGCCACGTCCTCATTGATATCGAAGCTCAGCTCCGCACTCAGGCCGGGATCGTCTGCATCCAGCAGATTATCGAACTCCTCCCGGGCACAATCCGCATTATCGCGCAGAGACTGGATACGATAGCTCGTTTCGGCCCAGAGCCGCTGGAGATCGGCACGAGGCTCGTCGATCACGGTTTCTGCGCCAAAGGTCAACCGCAAGCGATCCTTATCATTAGGGGCACCGATAACGCTGGTGTGATCACCCAGACCCGCTCCGGAGAACTGCTGCAACACAAAGCCGGTATCTTCCCGGCGAACCTGAATCACCGCACCCAGTTCTTCGTTGAACAGCTCCCGAGCAAACTGGGACTGGTCTGCCGCCAGACCATCGAGCTTTATATCTGCGCCTGCGTGCCCGGCAAAGCACATCTCCGCCAGAGTCACAAACAGACCGCCATCAGAACGGTCGTGGTAAGCCAGAAGCTTGCCATCCGCGTTCAGCCCCTGAATAACCGCGAAGAATGCCTTGATATCTTCAGGGTCATCAAGATCCGGCGCCACGGCGCCCATCTGGCTGTATACCTGAGCAAGGGCAGAACCACCCAGACGATTCTGGCCTGCAGCCAGGTCGATCAGGATCAGATCGGTTTCACCGGCGTCGGTACGCAGCTGTGGGGTAAGCGTTCGGCCGATGTCCGTTACCGGTGCGAAACCGCTGACAATCAGCGACAGCGGTGACGTCACACTCTTCTGGTCACCGTTATCTTCTTCCCAGGTGGTCTTCATGGACATGGAGTCCTTGCCCACCGGAATCGTGATTCCCAGCGCCGGGCAAAGCTCCATCCCCACCGCCCGAACCGTTTCGTAAAGGTTTTCGTCTTCACCCGGGTGGCCGGCTGCAGCCATCCAGTTGGCCGACAGGCGAATGTCAGAAAGCTTGCCAATCGGCGCCGCCGCCAGGTTGGTAATGGCCTCACCGACTGACATACGGCCGGAAGCCGGTGCATCAATGACCGCCACCGGCGTACGCTCACCCATCGCCATAGCTTCACCGGTGCGCACATCAAAAGACGCAGCGGTTACCGCCACATCCGCCACCGGCACCTGCCACGGGCCAACCATCTGGTCACGCGCAACCAGCCCGGTAATGGTGCGATCACCAATCGTAATCAGAAAGCTTTTGGAGCCCACAGACGGTAAACGCAGAACCCGACGGATCGCATCCTGAATATCAATCTTTGTGGAATCGAAAATCGGCTTGGTAAACGAGCTCCGGTTAACACTCCTGTGCATTTTCGGCGGTTTGCCAAACAACACATCCATCGGCAGATCAACCGGCTTGTCATCAAAGTAGGAATCGCCCAACTCCAGATGATGGGCCTCCGTCGCCTCGCCAACCACCGCATAGGGGCAGCGTTCGCGGCGGCACAACGCATCGAACTGCTCCATGTTCTCGGGCGCCACAGCCATGACATAGCGCTCCTGGGATTCATTGCACCAGATTTCCAGAGGTGACATGCCCGGCTCATCACTGGGGATATCCCGAAGCTCGAATTTACCGCCACGGCCCCCATCTTTAACCAGTTCCGGCATGGCGTTGGACAGGCCGCCTGCGCCAACATCGTGGATAAAGCAGATCGGGTTGGTGTCACCCATCTGCCAGCAGCGGTCAATGACCTCCTGACAACGACGCTCCATTTCCGGATTACCCCGCTGTACCGAGGCAAAATCCAGGTTTTCATGGCTGGAGCCGGAATCCATGGACGATGCCGCGCCTCCACCCAGACCAATCAGCATGGACGGACCACCCAGCACAATCAGCTTGGCGCCTTCCGGAATATGGCCTTTCTCGACGTGTTGCTCGCTGATGTTACCCAGGCCACCGGCAATCATGATCGGCTTGTGGTAGCCGCGAACTTCTTCGCCCGCCGCTCCCGGAGCCATCGCTTCGAATGTCCGGAAATAACCGGCCAGGTTGGGTCGGCCAAATTCGTTATTGAAAGCAGCGCCGCCGATCGGGCCTTCAATCATGATGTCCAGAGGTGACGCAATGCGGTCCGGCTTACCATAGCCGGTTTCCCAGGGCTGTTCATCGCCAGGAAGATTCAGGTTGGAGACGGTAAAACCGGCCAGGCCAGCTTTGGGCTTGGAACCCCGACCAGTCGCGCCCTCATCCCGGATCTCGCCACCAGAACCCGTGGCAGCGCCTGAAAACGGAGAAATCGCCGTTGGGTGGTTATGCGTTTCCACCTTCATCAGAATGTGGATCGGCTCTTTGTGATAGCCGTAGGCTCCGGTTTCCGTATCCGGGTAGAAACGCCCGGCTTCACTGCCGGCAATAACGGATGCATTGTCTTTATAGGCCGACAACACACCTTCGCTGTTCATTTCGTAGGTATTGCGGATCATCGCAAACAGGGACTTTTCCTGGGCTTCGCCATCAATGTCCCAACTGGCATTGAAGATCTTGTGACGGCAGTGTTCCGAGTTCGCCTGGGCGAACATCATCAACTCCACGTCTGTGGGGTCGCGTTCCAGCGCCCTGAACGATTCCACCAGGTAATCAATTTCATCGTCCGCCAACGCCAGGCCCAGAGAGGCATTGGCCTTCGCCAGAGCATCGCGCCCACCGGCGAGTACCGGCACCCGGTCCAGTGTCCGGGGCTCTTCATCGCCAAACAGCAATTCAGCACCGCCGGTTTCATGGAAGACCTTTTCGGTCATGCGGTCATGCAGCAGAACAGCAATTTTTTCACGCTGTTCCAGGCCAAGTTTCTTGTGTGACCGTACATAGTAGGCGACGCCGCGTTCGATTCTGCGAATCTGGCGCAGACCGCAGTTGCGGGCAATGTCGGTCGCCTTGCTGGACCATGGCGACAACGTGCCCGGCCTGGGCACGACCAGGAACAGCACGCCTTCAGGCTCTTCGGTATCAACACTGGGCCCGTAGGTCAGCAGTCGATCCAGAACGGCCTGTTCGGCATCGGAAAGATCGGCTTCCAGATCGGCGAAGTGCATGAACTCGGCATACACATGAACCACATCGGGGACAATTTCCTGAATCCGTGAATGTAGCTTGCGGGAACGGAAAGGCGAGAGCGCGGGCGCGCCGCGAAGTTCAAGCATGATATCAACCTGTATCGCGCGAATCGGGGGACGTCTGAAAGGCGGCAATGATACCCGAAAGAAAGCGCGGGATACAGCAGACACCCGGGACTGATGATCAGTAAATTTGATACCATTATCGATATCGACCGTTGGCCGTAGAGAGCAGGAATTTGTCACGATTCACAGGTAGCCTGCGAAGCTGCTGCTTCGCCATTACCGCTGCACTGTTTGTAGTCAGCGCCCTGAGCGGGTGTTCCCGCCCCAGTACTCTTCAGGAAATTCGCAATGAAGGGGTGCTGCACGTCATTATCCGGGAAGCGCCTTCTACCTATTACCAGCAACGCGGAGCGCCAACCGGCTACGACTACCAACTCGCCCGACATCTGGCCAATCGCCTGGGTGTGGAGTTGAGGGTCAGGGTCGCCGAGAACAATTCCGAGATCCTGTCAGTGCTCGCTGACAATTACGCCAACATCGGCATTGCTGGCATTACCGACCACCCGGATCTTGCGGACCAGTTCCGAACCCTGCCCACCGGTATTGAGGCGCAATCGGTCATCATATATCACCGGGACGCCCCCTCTGCTTCCACCTACTCAGACCTGTCTGGAAAAACGGTGCACATGTTACCGGACAGCAGTCACGAGCATCTCCTGCAGCAGTCAGACGATGCACCGCCCCCCACAATCCGCATGCACCCCGGGCTGGACGCCGCCGGGCTTCTGGCGCGAGTTGAACGGGGTGAATTCAGCTATGCGGTGATTGCCTCGAACGAACTGGAGCTCAATCAGGTTTTTTACCCCGATGTCCTCAGAGGCTTCACCCTGAACGACCCCAAAGATCTGGTATGGCTATTCCCCGCCGGACAGGACGAAACCCTGATCAACGAAGTCCGTGACTTTCTGGAATCCGTGCGCAACAACGGCCTGATGGCCCAGCTCAGAGAGCGCTTTTACGGGCACCTGGAACAACTGAATTACGTTGGCGCCCTGACCTTCATGAAACACGTAAAGAATCGGCTGCCGCAGTATGAACCTTTGTTCAAAGAGTATGCGAAAGAAACCGGGTTTGACTGGCGCTTGCTGGCCGCTATCGGCTACCAGGAATCCCACTGGCGGCCCAGAGCGGTTTCCCCGACTGGCGTGAAAGGGCTGATGATGCTGACCCTGTCAACAGCGCGCTACATCGGCATTAACAACCGACTCGACCCGCAGCAAAGCATTGATGGCGGCGCACGCTATTTCCGTGCCGTGCACAACAAAATTCCTGATCGAATCCCCGAGCCGGATCGAACCTGGTTTGCACTGGCCTCATACAATGTTGGTTTCGGACACCTGGAAGATGCCCGCAGGTTGACCGAAGGCGCCGGCAAAGATCCCGATCGCTGGATGGATGTGAAGGAATTTCTACCCCGGCTGGCACAGAAGGAATGGTATTCAAAAACCCGCTTTGGTTACGCGCGAGGCCATGAACCGGTGCTTTATGTGCAGAACATTCGCCGGTATCTCGACTTTCTGGTGCGCATAACCGAACCCGACGTTCCACCTACCACCGGCGTCAGGGACCAACTCGTCTGGTTCGAACCGTCAGAGAGCGGCCTCAGTGACCGCAGCGCGGAAGCCACCGGCATTCCGCCCATCAGAGCCGCTTTACCACCGGAACTGGGGCCGATTCCGCCCACCCTCTGACCCGATACCCGACATCAGAGCGTATCCAGATCCGTCACCCCAGAGCCTTTTCGACCTGTGCCGACGAAAATCCGCGCCGTGCCAAAAACCGGGCCTGGCGCACTTTCTCGGGCAGATCGTCGTGCACCGGAGCCAAGCCAAAGCGCCGCTCCCGAAGCTTTGCTGCTATCTCACACCAATGCTCATCCGGGACCTCATTAAGGCAGTCCGGGCTCTGATGTACGCCCCGTTGTTGAAGTTCCGCCAGAATCCTGACCGGTCCATACCCCATATCCATCCGCTGACGAGTAAACACCTCGGCAAAGCGCTGGTCATCCAGCCAACCCTTGTTCTCGTATTCATCCAGAACAGTATCGATGATATCTGGCTCAATTTTGCGCTGGCGCAATTTCAGCGACAACTCCTGACGACTGTGCTCGCGCCGCGCCAGCAAACGCAGCGCCACGGCGCGTGCTTTGTACTCAGGATCATCCTGTTTTTCGTCTTTCACCATAAAGCCCCTTTCCGCACACGCTTGCAAAACGCTAGACTAGCGACCGATTTTCGATACTGTCCGGCACATAATTTGTGCCGATGCCCGATGGCGGAATACTCTGCCGCCACCGCAGACTGGTTTCAATGCCGAAGGATATTTTATGGCCGCTTTTATTCAGAAACTGTTCAAAGCCCGCAAGGCAACCCCGATAAAAAAAACCGGCACCCCAGAAAAAACCGAAACCAGCCAGCAGTCCTCACAGGACAACCGGGAGGTATTGCTCAAAGAACAGGAAGGTCAGCTTTCCGGCTCCCCCGAACAACCGGTTCTGGCCGCTCTCTCCATTGACGGAGCCACTGCAGCCATTCGCCTTCAGGCCGCCCGGGGGCTTCGCGAAGAAGTGTACCTGCAACAGGTTCAGAAACAGGCAAAAGGGCGAGACAAAAGCGTTTACCAGTCGGTGAAACAATCGTTGCAGCAATTGCGTGAACAGCAAGTCACCGAACAGGCCACCCAGGAAAAGATTGCCGCGCTGATCAACCAGGCCCGCGAGCAGGCAAAAACCGAAGACACCAAGCTTTACCAGCCAAGACTCGAATCTCTGCTGGAGAAATGGCGCGGCCTCGAAGAACAGGCTGCGCCGGAGCAGGCTCAGCAGTTCCTTGAAGCCGTACACCATTGCCGGGAACGGCAAGCGCAGATAGAGCAGGCCCGGCAGGAAACAGAACGTCACCATGAGCAGGCCCGCCAACGCTCGGAAACACTGGAATTGTTGCAGCAGACCCTGGCAGACCTGATCTCCCGAGAGCAGCAAACGTTGCCCACCACCTCTGCTCTTGATGCCTTACAAAAAACCCAGGAGAACCGCTGGCTGGAAGCAACGCGCGACACTTCGGTCGACAAGCAGGAGCAGAAACGCTACGAGCAGCTTATGCTGGCGCTGCGCAACTACCTGAGCGCCGTGCGCCGCCTGGATAATGCCCGGGACGCCATCTCTGCCCTGGAACAGGCAGACCAACCGACCGACGCACAAACCGATGCCGCCGCCCGGTTGCTGAAAGACATAGGCTGGCCGGCGGAATTTCCGCTACCGCCCCTGCTTGAACAGTTGAAAGAACTGGCTGGCAAGCCCAAGGCACCGACACTCTCCGACACCAATCGCGAACGGCAAAAAGCCCTGGCAGCCACACTAAAGGGCGTCCTGCCAGAACTGGAATCCGCTCTGGAAGCCAAACAGTACAAAGAGTCCAAACAGCTACTGAAAACCGTTCAGAATCAGTTTCAGCAGTTGGACAATCGTCACCGCAAGGAATTCCAGGCACGCATGCACCTGCTGGCCGGTCAGTTCCGGGAGCTGAGTGACTGGCAGGGCTTTGCCACCGAACCGAAGCAGATCGCCCTGTGCGAACAGATGGAATATCTGGCGGAGCAACCGATAGAACCAGAGGCCAAAGCCGAGCGCATCAAAGAGCTGCAAAACGAATGGCGTGACCTGGGCGGCTCCTCGGATCGCGCGCTCTGGACCCGCTTCAAGAGCGCATCAGATCAGGCCTATGAGCCCTGCAAAGCGTATTTTGAAGCAAAATCAGACCTGAAACAGGCCAACATTCAGAAACGCGAAGCCATTTGTAGCGAGCTGCAAACATTTCTGGATAATGCTGACTGGTCGAACATTGACTGGAAAGCTGCCGAGCGCATTCATCAGACGGCGCGGCAGGAGTGGAAAAGCGCCTGGCCGGTCGACTTCCGCGGCAATCGCCAGGTACAGAAACGTTTTGACAGCCTGCTGAAACAGCTCGAAAGCCCGCTGGACGAAGAACGACGGAAAAATGAGGCAGTAAAACAGGCTATTGTCGAAAGAGCCGAAGAGCTGGTCGACCATGAACCGCTGCAAGAAGCCATGGATGCCGCCAAAACACTGCAGACCGAGTGGCAGGCAGCGGGCATCACCCGCCACCGGGAAGACAGGAAGCTCTGGAAGGCATTCCGCAAAGCCTGTGACGACATTTTTGCCCGTCGCGATGCCCGACGCTCTGCCCTTCAGGAAGAAACCGGGCAGGCAGACCAGGAGGCCCGGGAGATACTGGCCGACTTCGCTAACATCCCCCACAACGCGGACGACGAGACTCTCGGCAGCGCCCGCGACGCTCTTGGCAAATTGCGCGGACAGCCACTTTCCGGTGAGGTTAAAGAACAGGTACAGCAATTAAGGCAACATCTGTCCAGAATAAACCAGGCCAGAAAACTTCGGGAGAAAATCGGAACCTGGCAGGCACTGATAACCACCAGAGCAAGCGCCCCGGTTTCTGAAGACAAACTTCCAGAGCACTGGCGAAAACTGGCTGACAATGCAACAGCCCGGGACAGCCGGGATCTGGTGATCCGGGCGGAAATACTGACCGGCGCGCCCAGCTCTGAAGCCGACCAGAACCGTCGCATGGAAATTCAGGTTCAGCGCCTGGCAGAGGGGCTGGGCGGTGGCGAGGCCACCAGCACGCCGGAGGCCATTGAGCAGTTGGTCGCAACCTGGTGCCTGCGTACAGAAGCCAATGATGCCGATGTGGAATACGCTGAACGGCTGAATAAGGCCCTGGAGACTCTCCTGAAGCCAGAGTAATTCCGTCCGTACGATGGACAGATTGTCACAAACCGGTAGCCTGCGGCTGTAGCAACGCGGGTGGCGGTTGCCTACAATAAATTGACCAACCACAGGTCTCTGTGCGCCCAAGCGCCTTTTGGCCTGCCCTGTTGCCCAGCATGTCAGGACTGCTTTATGACCATCACGGAAAAGCTTATGAATCGTCGCTCCAGGCCCTTGCTGTCTGGCAAAGCAGGAGCCTGTTCGGCGCTCATGCTCGCTCTGTTGATACCGGCTTTTTCCGGGGTACAGGCGAACGTTGAAACCCCGTCGGTGTATGAGCCAGTCGTTCCGACCATAGAGCAGGCGCGGGCCAATATCCTGATTGCCCGGCAGCTTCAGTTCACCCATTTCCGCAACCTCGGTGTCAGCGACGAGCTGTCCGGGGATGTTTTCGAAGCCTACCTGGACTACCTGGATGGCCAGCGCATCTACCTGACCCAACAGGATATCGACGCGCTTTCCGACATCAGAAATACACTGGGCGCCGCACTCAGAACCGGCCAGCTGCAACCCGCCTTCCAGATCTATAACCTGGTGCAGCAGCGCATCATCGAGCGTCTGGAATTTGCACTCGATATTATAGACAAGGGGGTTGAAGAGCTCGATTTCAGCGCCGATCACAAGATCCGGGTAGATCGCTCCGAAGCCAGCCGCAAGGCCGACCAGGCAGCGCTTGATGAACTCTGGGTAAAACGCATCAAGAATGCGGTTCTGTCACTGCGCCTGAATGGCACCGAAAACGACGCCATTGAAGACAACCTGCGTCGGCGCTACGAAGGCCAGCTCAAGCGTGCCTACCAGGCCCGCAGTGAGGATGCCTTTCAAACCTATATGAATGCCTTTACCGGCATGTGGGACCCGCACACCTCCTACTTTTCACCTCGCACCTCAGAAAACTTCAACATCAACATGAGCCTGTCGCTGGAAGGCATTGGCGCCGTGTTGCAGTCCGATAACAAATACACCAAAGTTGTTCGCCTGATCCCGGGCGGCCCGGCCGCCAAACAGGGGCAGCTTCAGCCAGCAGACCGCATCGTGTCAGTGGCTCAGGAAGGTGAAAAACCTGTCAACGTAATCGGCTGGCGCCTGGATGAAGTAGTCGATCTTATTCGTGGCCCTCAGGACTCCAAAGTAACGCTGGAGGTTATCCCCGCCAGCGCCACGGATGAGACACTGACGCGTACCATTGCCATCAACCGTGACGAAGTCAAACTGGAAGAGCAGAGCGCCAGCAAAGACGTCATTGAGCTGGACCGCGAGGGAGAGAACTACAATATCGGCGTTATCACGATCCCGACCTTCTACGCCGATTTTCAGGCCATGCAGGCGGGAGACCCGGATTATAAAAGCACGACCCGTGATGTTCGCAAACTCATCAACGAACTGAAAAGCCAGGGCGTTGACGGTATTGTCATCGACCTCCGCAACAACGGCGGCGGTGCCCTCCATGAAGCCAATGACCTGGTAGGTCTGTTTATCGAGCAGGGTCCCACGGTGCAGATCCGTAACGCCAACAACGAAGTACAGATCCTCAACGATGAGGACCCCTCCGTTGAATATGATGGCCCCCTGGTAGTGCTGGTTAACCGGATGAGCGCATCGGCCTCCGAGATCTTCGCTGGCGCCGTTCAGGACTATGGTCGCGGTCTGGTGGTGGGCTCCCAGACCTTCGGCAAGGGCACCGTACAAGCCGTACGCCCCCTGAACCATGGTCAGTTGAAAATTACCCAATCCAAGTTCTACCGGGTCTCCGGCGGTTCCACCCAGCACAAGGGCGTTATTCCCGACATCGAGATACCATCGCGGGTCGATAAAACCCGGATCGGGGAAGACGCCCTGGACCACGCCCTGCCCTGGGACCAGATCGAAGCAGTCCCTCACGCTCGCTATTTCGACTTCAGCAACGTCATCGGCGAATTACGGGAGCGACACAAAGCCCGGTTTGCCAGTAACCCGGAGTTCAAACTGCTGCAGCAGGAAATAGAGTTCCTGGAACAGCAGCGTGAAAAAGATTATGTCAGCCTGAACACTGACAAGCGAAAAGCACACTTCGATGAGATCGAACGTACCCGGCTGACCATTGCCAACACGCGCAGAGAGCTGCGTGACGAAGCCCCGTTTGAAACACTTGAAGAGCTTGAAGACTGGCAGGATCAGCAGGCCGCCGACCTCGACAACAACGATGACAAACTCGATTTCGTGATCCGTGAAGGCGGGCACATCATGGCTGACCTGCTTGAACTGGATCAGCGCATGGCGTCAATTCTTCAGCCAACCCGGTTTGCCGCCCAGACCGACGACCAGTAAACCGGGCAACACGGCCGGGCCAGGCTTCAGGCCTGCCGGCCCGGCTCTCGTCAGCCTTCTGTCAGCTGAATAACGCCTTCATACCAGTGATGTTCGGGTTGCTCACAACGCCCTTTTCAGTAACGATGGCGTCAATCAGACTTGCCGGCGTAACGTCAAAAACCGGGTTGAATACCTGAACACCGTCCGGCGCCAGTTGCCTGCCACCGACTTCCCGAACTTCCGTACCATCCCGCTCTTCAATAGGTATATCACCGCCAGTCGCCAGCGACATATCCACTGTGCTGGACGGCGCCACCACCATAAAACCCACTTTGTGATGACGGGCCAGCACCGCCAGGCTGTAGGTTCCGATTTTGTTGGCCACATCGCCATTCGCGGTAATCCGGTCGGCGCCAACGATAACCCATTT
>Ga0209300_1000691_pt1 | contig 15794 bp, 17 predicted proteins | sample Shrwel_input2_RT_FD_187535 | JGI IMG/M metagenome (GOLD analysis project Ga0209300, IMG submission 187535) | Subsurface microbial communities from deep shales in Ohio, USA - Utica-3 well 1 S input2 RT (SPAdes) (version 2) ... | reverse complement strand
AAGCATCAATAAAATCCACTATTACTTCTGTTTGCGGTCGAGCTCCGCTTGGGCGAAAAAAGCGGCAGCTTGCCTCAGGATATCATTCGTTCGCTTGAGCTCTTTATTCTCGCGCTCTAAGACGGCACTTCGTCTAATTTTCCTAACTCAATGACATTCGTCCAAAATATTAATTATCAGGCCGTTCATAATGGCTATAAGGTATTGAGAGATATCACTAAACTTACAGATGATGAGCTTTTATTAAACCTTGAACAAATAGATGATATGGGGCTGGTAAATATGCCTCTTTTATATGAACGTTGGACTTTAATACAACTCATACTTGTTCTAAAAAATTCGTTTAGGTTTGTACCACAGAAGGATTGGAAATATAAACTTATTGAAGCAGTAAAGTCTAACAAAACAGATATTAACGTAAATTTAACTAATGATGAGGCAAAAAGATATATTTCGCTATGGTATGAAAAATCTTTATCAAATAATAAGCGCCCTGACTTTATTTTGGATCTGACGTGGTTTTCCAATAATATCGACGGTACTACCGAGCGCCATTTTAAACGTTTTGTATTAGACGCGAAGTTTTACGATAAACTAACATTTGATAAAGCAGGAGGAATGCTTTCAAAAATTAATGAATTGTTCGACGGTAAAAATTATAGTGAAAACAATTCAAATCCTGTATTTCTTATTCACCCCTGTAATAACCTAATTGAATATCCTATTACTGCACAATTATGGGGGAAACACAGCTTCCTAGGAGAGCTAAACATTAACGACGATGCTAATCTTTTCTCTCATGATCGGGGGGCTGTTTTTTTAAGCCCTATAGATCGCTCACTTTACTCAGACGAATTACAACGCTTACTGGGTATGTTTCTTCAGTATAAGTTAGAAGATGCTAAAACTAGCGATTTGGATAATGACAGCAGTCTAGCAGTCCCGATTTGCATAAGGTGTGGCTCCAGTGACGTCAAAAACTTAAAAAAGACTACTCGCTATCGAAATAGGCATGGTGATTGGGTTGAGCGTACACCTAAGTCGGTATGGATGCAGTGTTGTGAATGTGAACAACTTCAAATATATAACCACTGCGCTAGCGATAAAAGCAGCACTCGTTTGATAAAGAATGGCCTTTATTGGAGCTATCATTCAGCAAGAGCGCTCGAGCCATTTAATATGAAGTGCCCTAGCTGTGGTGAATGGGGCGCATGGTAATATTATTATTTTCTATTTTGAGAATTTCCTTTTGACTATCAATAAATACTCTTCCCATCACATACGGCATTAACTTGATCATGTTATTAGCATCATCGATTCCACGATGATGAGAACCGGTGAGTGAGATTTGAGCAAGCTTTAACGCTCCTGCTGTTTGCCATACTCACCCCAACTGCAAAACAGGTAGTTATGGTAATTGCCTAGCCAATTTTGGAAAGTGTTAATTGCTTCAGGGTAATATGGTGCATGATCGACATTGTGTTGAGTGATGCTTGTTAAGTTCGTACAAAAGTCGGTTAGTTTTGGGTGTCGTTGGGGTTGAATAAACGTGCTGAACTCATCTAGCTTCAACTCTGATTTAAATAGCTAAGCTGATTCCAGTTCATAACACTGCTGTTTAAGCCAACGACCTAATTTCATAATATCAGGTTGCCTAGCTCGTGTTTCCTTATAGACAAAATAGAATTTATCTCCGGTAATAAGCTCGTGCATAGGTATGCGCACAAGACTTTGCTGGCGATCCTGATCATCCATCATGTAATTACTAATGAGGGTAATTCCCAAATTATATCGAGCCGCTTCAGCGGCAAGTAAGACATGACTAAATTGATTAATTTTGACGTCTTTAGGTAATTCAAATTTACCACTCATACACCAACGTAACCAGTCGTCACCAAGACTTTCATTTGTATCTGAGTATTGTACTGATAATAACGGGTGTTGCCATAATGAATCAGGTAGAGGCTTATTTCTTAACTGCTGCCAAAGCTTTTTTCCACACACTGGATAAAGTTTTTCAGTAAACATGAATTGATTGACAAAGTTACGTTCCGGTGGATTCATTGTAATAAAACAATCCGCAAATTGGTCATTATAATCCGGTTGATCCCCGACCATATTTAAAGTTATTTCTATTTCTGGGTGCTGATTTCTAAAATCTTCTAACTTCGGTATCAACCAGTTCACCGCAACAGAGCTATATAAAGCCAAACGAAGATTGCCTGATTCCCCGTGACGTATCATTTGACTGGCATTTGATAGATTTCCTAATGAGTTAGTCACTTCTTCAAAGTAACGTTCCCCGACCTTAGTCAAGGAAAAAGAACGCCCCTGTCGGTTAAACAGAGTTTCACCCAAATAGTCTTCGAGTAATCGAACTTGGTGACTAACCGCACTTTGAGTCACATTGAGGTGCTCAGCAGCTTTGGAAAAGCTATTAAGTCGCGCAACAGCTTCAAAGCATTGCAGGGCACGTAAAGGAGGCAACTTCATTATAAATTTAGCTCATACTAAAAAAATTTTAAACATTATACATCATATAAGGTATGGAATACGCTAATCATATAACCGTTTTACAAACGTAACTCTATTAATTCAGTTCCATTGACATTTTCTAGAATGTAGCAGGAGTAATGAAATGCCCAAAATAACTGTCGGACTCGCGATGACATTACTTATCATCGGAAATATAATTGGTGTTTTTTCTGACGCTTTGATAAAAACTCTGCCAGCAGATACTGCCATATACCAATTTGTATTATTTCGTCAATTGACCGCAGTGCTGATTTTACTTCCATTTTGTCTATTCAGTAATAAACAAAGCCTCTTCGCTGGCCTCAAATGGCACTTTATACGTGGCCACATTTGGTTATTAGGGGCAATATTTATGGTATTCGCTCTGGGCGCTCTGCCGTTAGCTACCGTAAATGCTATTTTCTATACAGCGCCTTTGCTTATGCTGCCGTTAGCCATGATATTGTTTCAGGAAAAGCTGACTAGCCACTCAATTGCTGCTGCTGTTTTGGGCTTTATCGGCGTACTTATCGTGGTTAAACCAACACAAATTAATTGGGCAGCGATTGCCGCCCTTGTCGTCGCATTGACTATGGCTGTAAATAATTTATTGGTTCGTAAATTACCTCAGCATCATAATGTGTTCCAAACTTTAATGCTCACCAACCTAGTAGGTATCCCAGCCGCATTTGGGTTAGCGTTATGGGAAGGCAAACCTTGGGACTGGTCTCCAATGTTAACGGCAACAGGCTCCAACACTTTTATCCTAATTTATGCTGGTATATGTGTATTGGTATATAGAGCAATCGAAGCCAGTAAAATTTCCAGTGCCGAATACACTGGCTTATTAGGTGCTGTAGTTGTAGGGGTGCTGTGGTTCGATGAAATACCGGACCTGAGCTTGGCTATAGGATCTTCTTTAATTATTATTCCGCTGATTTGGTTAGCAAAGGTAGAAGCAAAGATAAAGCAAACAAGTAAAATAATATAAATGATAAAGTTAATCTAACTTTCCAACGTGACCGCGTTTGGGAACGAGCGTTTAACTGTCATAGGATACATATAGGCGACACTTGTTATTTATAATAGTCAATTGGAGATGTATAGGCTACATTTTTTATATTATTAATCTAATGGGGTGGATAGGGCTTACTACTTGACTATAGCTATAAGCCCTTAAAATGATTGGGTTTTTATGATTTTTTAGTTTTTATTATTTCTTATAAATATCTGGTATCATACAAGCAAGGAATTATGCGTTTTGATAACATGCTAACGCCTCCTCAACATTAAAGGCACCATCGAGTAATGATTTACCTAAAATAACACCACCAACGCCCAGCTTTTTCAGCTTTGCAATATCATCCAGTGAGCTTACACCGCCTGACGCTTGAACTTTAATTTCGCTGTTGTGGTTTGTTAAGTCTTCATAAAGTGCAAACGAAGGGCCGGTCATGGTGCCGTCTTTACTGATGTCAGTACACAGAAAATCAACCACGCCAAGTGCCACGTAAAAATCAACAAGTTCGAACAAACCAAACTCAGATTCACTTAACCAACCATGTGTTGCTGGTGCCCAGCCGTTATCAGTTTTATTAACATCTAGTGCGATAACAAAGTGTTCACTGCCAAACTTTTCAATCCACGCCTTTACTTGCTCACGCTTTTCAACGGCCATTGAGCCAATCACGACTTGGTTAGCACCGGCTTCAAGCCAGTCAGCAACATCTTGCTCTGAACGAATACCCCCGCCCACTTGATAGGGAACATTAAGCGCTTTAGTCGCAGCTTGTATATGCTGCCACTGTTTTTTATTTGGATCGCGCGCGCCTTCTAAATCAACTAAGTGCAGTTTGCCTGCGCCGCTATTTTCGTAATCTTGTAAGCGTGCGCCAAGCTCAAAAGGGTAAAATTGTGCTGTATCATACTTACCTTGGTATAAGCGCACAATTTGGTTTTGTAATACATCGAGTGCTGGAATAATCACGTTTATTTCTCTTATTTTTTTGCTGCGCTTACAGCTGCCAATCTAAAAAGTTTTGTAAAAGTCGGGTGCCTACTTTGGCGCTTCGCTCTGGGTGGAACTGCATGCCTGCGTAGTTATCTTTGGCAACTATCGCTGAAAAAGCTTGCCCGTATTCACCGCTAACTAGGGTGGCATCGTTTACTGTGTGCGCAAAGCTATGCACAAAGTACACTTGATCTTGCGCCGATAACCCTTTGGTAAGGGCATGCTCTTTTAGCACGCTTAGGTCATTCCAGCCCATATGTGGTGAGGTTAATGTGCCCACTTCTAAGTGCTTAACAACACCCGGAATTTTGCCAAGGCAATCAACGTTGCCTTCTTCTGTGCTGTCGCAAAGTAATTGCATGCCTAAACAAATGCCCATCAGCGGGCGCTGATATTCATCAATTGCTTGCTGCCAACCAGCGTCTTTTAAGCGTTTCATCGCAACAGAAGCATGGCCTACACCGGGTAAAATAGCACGTTCGAAGCCTTTTAGTTGCTCAGGTGAGGTGATCACCTCAGGATTTTTACCTAAGCGTTCAAAGGCAAAACGAACAGAGTTAATGTTGGCACAACCGGTATTAATTATGGCAATCATAAACACCCCTTAGAGCTGGCTGTTTGTTGCGAAGCATCTTTTGCAATTGCAGCGCGAAGTGCTCTTGCAAACGCTTTAAAAAGGCCTTCAACTTGGTGATGACAATTACCATCGCTAACCGACAAAATAAGGCTCATGGCGGCATTATCACTTAAGCTTTTAAAGAAGTGTTCAACCATTTGCACGTCTAAGTCGCCCACTTTTTCACGGCTAAAGTTAGCGTTTAACACAAACGAGGCGCGGCCCGATAAGTCAATTTGCGCTTCTGCTTTACATTCATCCATAGGGAGTGCAAAGCCATAGCGACCAATTTGCGTTTTTGTACCTAGCGCTTGTTTAAGGGCAAGGCCAAGTGCAATGCCGATATCTTCAACTAGGTGGTGCTCATCTATGTGTAAATCGCCTTTGGCTTTAATATTTAAGCCAATATTGGCGTGAGTGCGAATTTGATCCAGCATGTGATCAAAAAAACCTAGGCCAGTTTCAATGCTGCCATTTTTGGTTTGATCAAGGTTAACCGCTACATCTATTTGCGTTTCTTTAGTGTTGCGAGTGACACGGCCTTCACGGTTTGCCGTGGTCAGCTTAGTAACAATAGCATCCCAACTGCCGTCATACAAAATGCCTTCACAACATAAGTTTTGCGCAAGGCCAATATCTGTTTGGCGGTCGCCAATTACAAAAGAGCGCGCTAAATCTACGTTGCCAGAGCGCATAAGCTCGGTCAGTAAGCCTGTTTTTGGCTTACGGCAGTCACAATTTTGTTCATCAAAGTGAGGGCAGATCAGAACTTCATCAAATTTAATCCCTTGGCTGTTGAGTATGTCCATCATTTTGTCTTGGGCTATATCAAAATCCGCAGTAGGGAAACTGTCAGTGCCTAAACCATCTTGGTTTGAAACCATTACAAGGCGGTAACCTGCCGCTTGAAGTTGTAATAGAGCAGGGATCACATTTGGCAAAAACACTAATTTTTCTAGGCTATCAACCTGTTTGTCGGTGATAGGCTCTTCGATAATCGTGCCATCGCGGTCTATAAATAAATAGGGATTACTCATGATACTTCCTGTTGTGATAGGGCTGTTGGGGTGGTTAAACCATCGAGCCAAATTTTTACTTGTTCTAATTCTTGATCGCTACCAATTGAAATGCGTAGCCAGTCGTCTTCACCGTATAAGGTAAATGCTCGCATGACTAAGCCTTGTTCTAGGGCAACTTTAAAGAAGTTTTTATCGGCCAATTTTAAGGTAACAAAGTTGCCTTCACCAGTGAGAATTTTTAATACAGCAGGGGAGGCGTTTAACCACTCTATTAGCTTTAATTTTAAGCTGTTTAAAATGCTCACCTGGCGACGCATAGAGGTAATGGCATCAGGGGCAATGGCTTGCGCTGCAATACTCGCTACCACGCTCGATACCGGATACGGTGCAATGACTTTACGAATGGGCGCAAGTACACTGGCTTGAGCGAGGGTAAACCCGGTTCGCAGGCCTGCCAACGCAAACGCTTTTGACAGTGTACGTAGCACTACAATATTACTAAACTCGTTTATAAGTTGTGTTGCACTTTGCTCTGGGCAAAACTCTATATAGGCTTCATCAACAATCACCAATGCTTTACCTGCAAGCGCAGTGGCAATGGCTTTTACTTTATCTAGCGGCGTTAAACTACCTGTTGGGTTATTTGGATTACAAATAAACACCAGTTTTGAGCTACCGACCGCAGTGACAATATCATCAACATTGGCTGTTAATAATAACTCTTGAGTAAGCGCGTTAATAGCCACATTGTGCGTATCAGCAGTGACTTTATACATACCGTAGGTAGGCAAAAACAGCGCAATGCTATCTTTAGCTGGCTGGCAATACGTGCGTACTAAAAGTTCAATGCCTTCATCTGCACCTCGCGTCATAAGGACATTGTCGCTTTTAAGCTCGGTGTAAGCTGCATAGCGATCAATAACCAATTGTGGCTGTGGATCGGGATAGCGATTTAAATCTTCAATACTCAGCTCAAGGTTTTTAGCATACGGACTTTCGTTGGCATTGAGCCACGTTGTGCCTGTTAACTTTTCACTTTTAGCCGAGCTGTAAGCAGCAAGCGCTGCAATATTATCAGGTAATAAGCCAGGTGCTTGGGCGCTCTCATTGCTCATTGTTTATTGCCTCTAAACGAATTGAAACCGCATTAGCGTGGGCATCAAGGCCTTCGGCATCTGCCAGTGGTAAAATAGCTTTTGAAAGCTCAGTTAAGCCACTTTTACTAATAGTTTGTACTGTGTATGTGCGGAAAAAATCAAGCAAGTTTAAGCTTGAGTATGTCGCGCTATAACCGTAAGTAGGTAATACGTGGTTAGTACCCGATGCATAATCGCCAGCCGATTCTGGTGTGTAGTCGCCAACAAATACTGAACCTGCATTTTTAACCGCATCAAGGTACGGGCTTGCATCTGCCAGCTGTAAAATTAAATGCTCTGGCCCATATTGCGCTGATACATCAAATGCTTGCGCTATTGAATCCACTAAAATAAGTGACGAATTGGCCAGCGCTTGTTCAGCGGTGTCTTTTCGGCTTAAGTTAGCTAATTGACGAGTAAGCGCGTCTTGTGTTTGTTTAATAATAGTTTCGCTGTTACACAATAAAATAACTTGCGAGTCGACGCCATGCTCTGCTTGTGAGAGTAAATCGGCCGCAATAAACTCTGGATTTGCTCGTTCATCTGCTATCACTAATACTTCAGATGGCCCTGCTGGCATATCAATCGCCATTCCTGGAATTGTTTGTGCAACTAACTGCTTTGCCATAGTCACAAAGCTATTACCTGGGCCAAAAATTTTATTCACTTTAGGTACTGATTCAGTGCCGTAGGCCATTGCAGCAATCGCGCCTGCACCACCGCTTTCAATAATAGTGGTGATACCACATAATTTAGCTGCATATAAAATAGCAGGGTTTATTGCTTTATCGCCTTGTACGGGGGTAGTTAGTACCACGGTTTTTGCACCGCTTAACTGCGCCAATACACCTTGCATTATAACTGACGATGGCAATGGGGCACTGCCACCAGGGACATAAATACCGACCGCTTCGATGGCTTGATATTTCAGTTCACATTCAACGCCCGGTTGAGTCGATAACTTAATATCTTTAGGCAGTTGCGCTTGGTGAAAACATTTTACATTTGCATAAGCAGTGTCAATTGCATACTTAAGTTCAGGGCTTAGCATTTTCTCAGCGGCATTAATTTCATTAAGTGGAACACGTAAACGCGGCTCAGCTCGGTTATCAAACTCTTTTGCTAACGCCAGTAATGCTGCATCGCCTTGCGCATTTACTTTTGCCAAAATAGTTTGGCAAATACTTTCTACTTTTTCACTCGCTGATACAGCAGGGCGCATCAGCGCCGCTGCTTGAACCTGTGATGATTCTTCATTCCAACGAAGCATGGCTGTTACTCCATCATTTTTTCAATTGGCATAACTAAAATAGAATTGGCACCAAGGGCCTTAAGTTGCTCCATGGTTTCCCAAAATAGGGTTTCGCTACTCACCATGTGTAGGGCGACATATTCATCATTACCTGCAAGGGCAAGTAAGGTAGGTTGACCAGAACCTGGCAGGATTTCACAAATTTCATCCAGCTTGTCTTTTGGTGCGTGTAACATGATGTATTTGCTTTCTTTGGCTTGCTTAACACCACGCAAACGCGGCATCAATTTATTAATGAGTGCTAATTTTTCAGAGTCTTGCAATTGAGTGTTTTGAATCAAACAGGCGTTTGACTCTAAAATGGTATCACCCTGCATCAAGCCATTGGCTTCAAGGGTTGCACCTGTTGATACCAAGTCACAAATGGCATCAGCAAGACCAGCACGCGGCGCTACTTCAACAGAGCCAGTTAGCATTACAGTGCTGGCGTTGATGCCTTCGCGTTTTAAATATTGGCTTAAAATTTCAGGGTAGGTGGTTGCAATACGTTTGCCTTCAAACCAGCTTTTGTCTTGCTTGCCTAGTTCTTGTGGCCATGCAAGTGCAAGACGACAGTAACCAAAGTCTAATTTTGATAATTTAGTTACTTCGCTTGGAACGCCTTGGCGCTCTCTTTCTGCTTGTACTTCAACTAATACGTTTTCGCCAACAATACCTAAATCACATACACCGTCCATAACTAAGCCCGGGATATCGTCATCGCGCACACGTAAAACGTCAATTGGCATGTTGGTTGAGTGTGCTATAAGGCGCTGCTCACGAAGGTTGAGTTTTACACCCAGTTGTTTAAGCAGATCTTGACAATCTTTAGATAGGCGGCCGCCTTTTTGGATGGCGATACGAAGACGATTACTATTATTCATTACTCATTTTCCTTTAATTTAAAAACTAAAAACCCCGAGGGGAAACCTCAGGGTGAAAATGAATCTTGGTATGTAGATTCGCCAGAGGTTTCCTTTAGGAACAACCTCTCAGCGAAAGACCTGACAGGTTATTCCGGTGAATGATGGTGGTGATGTACTGCTGTCAGAGTGTTGCGCATTTTTTATCCTGTTTAGCTATTCGTTATTATGTTAACGCTTAGCTGCTGTTTGTTTAATAAATTTCGCATTCATAAAAACACATTAACCAATAGCATGGCAAGAAAAATATTCTTTAATTAAAGAATATCTTATAACTGTCGATAGTAACTAAAGGTTTGCTTTATTTATCAACAGTTTTATAGTGATTAAATTACGTTCAATTCAATGGAGGCAAGCATGGATATAATGATCCCTTATTTAGGGCCTATTACGCGTTTAACGCTTGAATCTAAAGGGGCTTTTCATGTTGCTGGGGTTCAACAAAGTGCCAGTGCCAAAAAAGTCGAGTTAGAAGAGCGTAAAAAAAGAGAAGTAGAAAAGCAACATAAGCTGGCGTTTGACGAAAATAAATCGCGCAATAAAACCGCTGAAGAAGATGACGACAAACCCCATTTAGATACATGGGCTTAGTACAAGTGATTGGCGATGCCGTTATTGCCTCAAGTTTAAATCGCCCTCAATAAAAGCAAATTTGTTTAAACATAGCAAATAGTGGTGCATGGCTATGAACTGCGTATTTTTAAAGCTACTCCCTACCCATTTAAAGTAGATTACCCCTCTTTTAAAGCTCAACAAGTAAAGTATTTTCCTTTGCAACTACATACTCATTGAGCAGTCGATTAGTGATTAACAATAAAGCGTGTGATTTTAAAATCTAATGCTTTTTGCTGGCTGTCTTATGTAAATATATGTATACGAAATGTTATCTCTGGCCTTCATTAGTTAAAGCAGTAGTCTTTAAATCATTGTAAATTAAAAGTTTATTTTTCGTTGTTTAAGTTTGTGGCCTACTGCGACTCTTAATCGGGTACAAAGTGTGGCGATTAATACAAATACATTAAAAACTTAAACTTTAACGGAGCGTAAACGTGAATTTATCTAAAATCACAATAGCAACTTTTGCTGCTTTAACTTTGTTCAAGCAACAAATACAGTAGCTGCGAATAAGAAATACCTAAATCAACAACCGACAATTAATAATAGGGTGCAATCAAACTCTGCTTCCTTGTTATCAGTAAGTCCAAATCAGTTGATTGGGTTGAGTGTAGGGAACGAATTAGTTGTATTAAAAGAATTTACTAGCAATAACGGAGAAGTAACCCGCCGCTATCAACAAACGTATCAGGGCATTCCTGTCATTGGTGATACGGTCAGCTTAACATTTAATAATGGGGTGCTTAAAAAAGACCACGGTGCAGCTGTATATAACATTAAGGAAGATTTATCTGATGTATCGGCTAAATTGACAATAAAAGATGCGATTTTAAAAGGGTCTAAAACGGGTATAGCTGCAAAATCAGTAGGCTTAAAAAAACATAATGAGCAATCCAGACTTGCTATCTGGGTTGACGATCAAAATAAAGCGCATTTAGTTTATGAAGTGTCTTATGTTACTTATGGCAAGTCACCATCAAGGCCATACCTGATCATTGATGCTAATACCGGTGAGGTCTTGCTTAGTTACGATAACCTGCAACATGCCCTGGGGGTAATCTAAAAACAGGCAAGTATTTATATGGAACTGATTTTGACAGCCTAGATGTTAGTCAATCAGGTAATACTTGTAGCATAAATAACGCAAATGTTCGCACTATTAATTTAAATGGCGGAACAAGTGGCTCTTCTGCGTATCCATTTACATGTCCTATTGGCTAGTCGCAAAGGATATTTTAAAGGTAATGGTGCACTGCGTTATATGAATAACCCTACTCAAGGTGGTCATTCCATAGATAATCAAAGTAACTATTATTCAGGTATGGACGTGCATTATAGTACAGGGGTTTATAATAAGGCATTTTATAATTTAGCAACCACGCCGGGTTGGGATACACAAAAAGCCTTTATCGTAATGGCACGTGCTAACCAACTATATTGGAGTGCGGGTGTAGGCTGGGATTTAGCCGGTAACGGTGTGATGGATGCAGCCTGTGATTTAAATTATGACCCTAATGATGTTAAAGCCGCTTTGGCTGCGGTAGGCGTTAATTCAAATCTTAGTTCAGGTAGTGAATGTGCTACACCACCAATGCTCAAAACCAATTTTTAGCCCAGCTGATAGACACCTATTTACCACAAATTAGTTATGGCTTTGAACAATGTGGTTATGGTTGCTCCGATCATGCTTCTTGGTATCAACAAGGGTTTGCGACCTCAATGCCATTTGAATCAAAAATGAATGACATTAACCCACTGATACATACACAAAACGACAGTAATTTTGACGCTGATCATGCAATTAAATTTGCTAACTTAGCCGTTAGCTTTGTTGCTGAATTGGCAACAAATGCCGATGATGTCACTCCGCCAAATAATAATGAGTTAGTCAATGGTGAACCAATTTCTGGTATCAATGCCACTGCTAAAGAGCAGCTTATCTATACATTGAATGTACCAAAAGGAGCGCAAAACTTAAGCTTTGAAACCTCAGGTGATAATGGCGATGCCGATTTATACATTAAATATAATCAGGCGCGCACGTTAACTGATTACGACTGTAAAAGTACCTCTGCCACAAGTAATGAGCGTTTAATGAGCGTTGCGACATTCCAACCAGCAATGAAGGCACTTACTATGTCATGGTTGAGGCATACAGCGCAATTAATAATGTTTATCTGACGGGCAGTTTTGAGCCAGCAGGCGCTTTAGAGCCTATCAATCGCGTAGAAGATAACATTAGCGTAAATACAGGTGATTGGCAGCGTTTTGAACAACGTTTAGCCGCGGGTTATGTCTCCCTAAACGTTGCTATTTCAGGCGGAAGCGGCGATGCTGATTTGTATTTAAATTTCGGTGCGCATCTTCAAATACACAATTTGTGTGTAGGCCATATAAAAACGGCAACACAGAAAGTTGCACTATTTCTGCACCCCAGGCAGGTATATGGCATATAGATGTTAAAGGCTATCGTAATGCAAGTGGCATTAAGTTAACTATAATTGCACAGTAATTAACAGGGGCATAAGCCCCTTTAAAGGCCAAATTCTCACGCTATTTGGCTTGCCCTTCATCAATAGCTTACGTAGAATCCCGCTATTATTTTTTATAAAGTGATTGGTATTATCAAACAGCTGTTTAGTGCAACCGGGCCTTTGGCTTTATCAATAGATGGATACTCACCACGCCAACCTCAAATTGATATGGCCGTGGCTGTTGAGGATGCATTAAAAACAAGTTCCCAGCTTGTTGTTGAGGCCGGTACTGGCACAGGTAAAACCTTTGCTTATTTAGCGCCAGCCCTTAAATCTAAAGGCAAAACAATAATTTCAACCGGTTCTAAAGCACTGCAAGAACAGCTGTATCATCGTGATTTACCTGTGTTAGTAAAAGCCTTAGGCGCGGCTAAAAAAACGGCATTGTTAAAAGGGCGTGCCAATTATTTATGCACTTATCGGCTTACCCAACATGTTGCAAACGTACCCACAGACGACCCTGATGTAATGCATCAGCTCGCTATGGTTGCTAAATTTGCCAGTGAAACGCATACGGGCGATTTAGCCGACTGTATTGGTATTGAAGAAGATGCCAAAGTGTTGCCGTATGTCAGCTCGACTGCAGATAACTGTTTAGGTAAAGAGTGCCCTGACTTTCAAGAGTGCTACATTCGTAAAGCGCGTTTAAAAGCAGGGGATGCCGACGTTGTCGTGATTAACCATCATCTATTTTTTGCCGATATGGCGGTTAAAGAGTCTGGCTTTGCAGAGCTAATGCCCAACGCAGATGCTTATATATTTGATGAAGCCCACCAGTTAAGTGAAATTGCCAGCGACTATTTTGGCGAAACCATGAGTACTAAAAAGCTGGTAGATTTAATTAATGATTTACGCGCTATTTACCGCGCTGAAATTCCTGACATGCTGCAATTAGGAAAAAGTTTGAATAAATTGGAAACCAGTGTCGCCGATTTAAGATTGCAGTTTGGTGTGGATGGTAGCCGCGGTGATTGGCGTGAAAAGCTCAGTAATAAGCTTATTTGCTCTGCATTACACCGCGTTATTAGTGATTTAGAGTTTGTGTATCAGGTATTAAAGTTATGCTTAGAGCGAAGTGATAAAATAGAACATCCGTTTGAACGAGTATTGGCTTTTAAAGGCCAGTTAGAGCGCGTATTTGATACCGCCCAAACAGGCTTTAGTTATTGGTACGAAACCACGCGGCGCTATTTAACCATAAATATAACGCCACTGAATGTATCGGCTAAATTTGCTTTGATGATGAAAGAATCTGGCGCAGGGTTTGTGTTTACCTCGGCCACGTTATCGGTCGACAACGAACTCACTCACTTTAATGCCAGCCTTGGGTTAAAACCAAAGCAAAGTATGATGGTAGATAGCCCGTTTGATTATGAAAATCAGGCGCTATTGTGCTTACCGCGCTATTTACCTGAAACCCACGCTGATAATATGCCGCATGCGATTGTAAAGTTAACTCTCGAACTCATAAAATCAGCAAAAGGGCGTTGTTTTGTGCTATTTACTAGTTACCGAATGATGCATTTGGTGGCTGAGGGCTTAACCACACAAATGGATTATCCGGTTTACATGCAAGGGCAAATGTCTAAACGCATTATATTAGAAAAATTTACCCGTCATGGTAATGCCGTGTTACTCGGTACAGCCTCCTTTTGGGAAGGGGTTGATGTAAGAGGCAGTACTTTAAGCTGTGTTATTATCGACAAACTGCCGTTTGCAGCGCCCGATGATCCGCTACTGCAAGCTAGAATGCAAGATTGCCAAATGCAAGGAAAAGATCCCTTTGCGCATATTCAGTTACCACAAGCGGTTATAGCCTTAAAGCAGGGGGTAGGTCGCTTAATTCGTGATAACAAAGATAAAGGCGTGTTAGTAATTTGCGATAATCGTTTAGTTACACGCCAATATGGACAAGTATTTTTAAAGAGTTTACCGCCAATGCGCCGTACACGTAGCTTAGAAGATGCAAATACATTTTTAAAACATATTAATTGAGTACAAAAATGATCAAAAGTAACATTCTCGCCCTAGACGCTTCTACTGAGGCTTTATCGCTTGTTTTGCATTATCAGGGTAAAACATTTCATCATTTTGAAGAGTGTCCGCAGCAGCATAGCCAAAAAATTCTGCCACTTATTGATGAGCTGCTTAATAAAGCCAATTGTAAATTAAAAGATTTAGATGTTATTGGCTTTGGCCAAGGTCCAGGCAGCTTTACGGGTGTGCGTATTAGTGTTGCCATAGCACAAGGGCTTGGGTATTCAACGAATTTACCGCTAGTGGGGGTTTCTACCTTAGCGGTTATGGCGCAACAAGCGTTTGAACAATTTGGCGATGAAGTGGTTTATTCAAGCATTGATGCGCGTATGGGGGAAATATACTTTGCTCAATACCAAGTTAATAATAATTTGATGACACTTCAAGGTGAAGAACGTGTTTTTAAGCCAGAACTGCTTGACGCTTCATTGATAGACACAAACAAAACAGCAACCGGCGTGGGGACTGGATTTAAAAGTTATCCCGATGCATTAACTACATTTACAAATGTGAGTGTACACCCTGAAATTACGCTACCCGATGCACAATACATGTTAGCGTTAGTGGATGCACAGTACCTTGCAGGTAATGGCGTAAAAGCCAGTGATGCTCAGCCTAAGTATGTGCGTGACACGGTGACATGGAAAAAATTACCAGGCCGCGAATAACGCTAAGTTGTATTGTTTGCATATTGAGCTATTTTAAATCATAATTTAAGCATGTTGTTGGTTGGAGAAGCGTAATGTCGCTGCCTATAAGCTCTGGTTTTTTTACTGGTGATATCCCTGCTAAGGTGCGTTCTACTGCTGTTGTTACGGCAAAGCCTGAACGACTATCAGAGCAGCCAATACCACAGAAAACCAATACAGATTATGTTAAGAGCAGTCCTGAAGGGCTTGAACTCGCAAAAGAGTTTGTAAAAGCGAACACCAAAGAGGCCCAATATAGCCAAACTATTTACGATCAACCGAGTGCGCAAGTCAGTAAGGCAATTTCTACTTACACTGAGTTTGCTAATTTAGAGCGAAGAGCTGAAGTTCAAAGTTTAATTGGTGTTGATATATACGCTTAATTATAAAATTAATAGCCAAATAAAAA
>Ga0209300_1000685_pt1 | contig 15919 bp, 10 predicted proteins | sample Shrwel_input2_RT_FD_187535 | JGI IMG/M metagenome (GOLD analysis project Ga0209300, IMG submission 187535) | Subsurface microbial communities from deep shales in Ohio, USA - Utica-3 well 1 S input2 RT (SPAdes) (version 2) ... | reverse complement strand
ATCCGGCCGACTTCACCTTCGTTTGCCCGACCGAGCTGGGCGACGTGGCCGACAAGTACGAAGAGCTGCAGAAGCTGGGCGTTGAAGTGTTCTCTGTGTCCACCGACACTCACTTCACCCACAAAGCTTGGCACGATGCTTCCGAGACTATCGGCAAGATCAACTACTACATGGTAGGCGACCAGACTGGCACCATCACCAACAACTTCGGTGTGATGCGTGAAGGCCAGGGCCTGGCGGACCGCGCCACCTTCCTGATCGATCCGGATGGCGTTATCCAGGCCATGGAAATCACTGCCGAAGGCATCGGCCGTGACGCAGACGACCTGCTGCGCAAGGTGAAAGCCGCTCAGTACGTTCGCAACCATCCTGGTGAAGTTTGCCCGGCCAAGTGGAAAGAAGGCGAAGAAACACTGGCTCCGTCTCTGGACCTGGTTGGCAAGATCTAAGCGTACCTTTTCAGGTAATGCTTTTAAGAAAGGCCCGCATTGCGGGCCTTTCTTTGTGTGATTTAGGTCAAAAACTGACCGACTGGGCCAGCCTGTTGGTTGACCCTGATGCTACGGATAGCGAGGATGTGACAATCTGATGGAAGCCCATGTATTTGTGGGCGCGTGAAAGGATGCACGACATGGAAAGATACGCCTGCCGCGCGCCGTCTGGTGCGTTTGTTCGATTCTTTATTCTTATCTGTTTACTTTTTGCCTTTGGTTCAGCAAAAGCCACCGGAGTGGACTGGTTGCTTGGACAATCTCAGCCGGATGGGAGTATAGCCTTGCCGGAAGATACGGCAACGTCCTTTCAGTCGTCCGCAGAAGCAGCTAGAGCCTTGGTTGCCCGTAAGCGCGGGGACGCTGCCGAAGTTGCCGCTACTCTGCAATTCATTCAAAGCAACGGCCAGCGTAGCGTAGAGCATCTGGCCCGTAAGATCATTGCGGTAGAAGAGCTTGAAGGTAATCCCACCAATTTGGTTGAGCAGCTGGCAGCCAGTCAGAATTTGGACGGCGGTTTTGGTGAGTCTTTAGGTTTCAACTCGACGGTTCTGGATACTGCGTTAGCCCTCGAAGCCCTGACATTGGCAGGGTATACCGAGAGCAGCACATTGGCGGCGGCAGTTTCATTTCTGGCGGACCAGCGAACCCCCGATGGCGGCTGGGCTGCTGGCCCTCGTCAATCAGCGTCGGTGTATGTGACGGCGCAGGTTTTACGCGGGCTCTGGCCATTACGACATCGCGTGAACGTAGGGTCACTCATTGAAGGAGCGCGGGAATTCCTCCTGGCGGCGCAGAGTGCGGGCAATGGCTGGAATAATAATCCACTGGACACCGCTGCAACTCTCCTTTCTCTTTACCCCACTTCTCAGGACAAGACCTCCCTCGACGATGCCCGGCAGCGTTTACTTGACTGGCAGCAGGCCGACGGCAGTTGGAATCAGGACGTTTTTGTAACGGCTCTCTCGATCCGGGCGTTGAATGCGGCAGAGGCACCATTTGACGACCTCGGTGTAGTAGAGGGCCGTGTTTTGGATGGTGACACCGGCGCTCCTCTTGCTGGTGTAGTAGTAACATTGACCGGTGGGCAGTCCTACACGACCACAACTGATGAATCAGGTTTATTTCGGTTTGAGGATTTGGAACCCGGTGCCTTTGAGTTGCAGCTTTCCCTGAATGGTTACGCATCATTAACGGCAAGTCTCCAGCTACAGCAGGGAAGCCGTACCTCTTTTGGAACGTTGCAAATGCTGCCGAAATCGAGTGCCACGCAGGCGGCAACGGTAACCGGGCAGATTACCCGTGCTGATTCCGGTGCCGGCCTGGAAGGTGTGATGATCCGCGTCGGTGGCACTGACAATGAAACAACGACGAATTCCGATGGCCGTTATCAGCTAAATGGGTTGGCTTCGGGTGCGGTGACACTGGTGGCCTCCAAATCGGGCTTCCAGTCTGCTTCTGCCACGGCATCCCTTTCTGCGGGAGAGGTGGCGTTGTTTTCACCGGCATTGTCACTGGCGCCAACTGGAGTCTCGGTTGAAGGGATGGTAACTGATGAGGCTAATGTCTCGCCTGTTCCAGATGTAACCATTACGGTTAAGGGAACGGAAGGCGGAACCTGGAGTACCGAAACCGATGCATCCGGGCATTACCGCATCGACGGGCTTTCCACGGGTTCTTATACCCTGAAGGCTGAAGCCGAGGGTTTCTGGCCGGTTAACGGTGAGGCAACCGCAAATAGCGCTACGGTGATTCATTTCGCACCAACGCTGACCGAACTGGCGGCGGAGGCTCCGGATCCTGAGGGTTCTGGTGGGATACGGGTTACTGTCCGTGATGCTGTCACCGGCCAGGCTGTAGCGGGTGCGACTGTGGCGGTGGAAACCGATCAATCAGTGGTAAGTGAGGTGACTTTGCTTGAGGGCCAGGCATCCCTGACGGGAATCGCCTCCGGCTCGGCGACTCTCACCATCACAGCCCCCGACTTTGAAGGCTGGGAAACCGCCCTCGACATCCCTTCCGGTGTGCTGCTTGATTTTGGCGAGATCGAACTTTATCCGGACGGGTATCGGGAACCGGCATCGCTTTCGGGAATAGCCGTTGACGCAACCACGGGTGAGCCAATTGACGGTGTAACCGTGACGAGCCGTTCCGGACATGGCACGACAACAGTCGTTACCGATGCCGATGGGATGTTTGTTATTGAAGGCATCATCGAAAAAGAGCCTGAGCTGAGCCTGGAAAAGGCAGGGTACCGACCGGTGGATCTTGGATTGGTCGTTACTCCCGGAACTTTCCTGGAGCTGGGATCTTTGAGAATGCGTCCGCAGGAGGTTCAGGAGCTCAAAGCTGACCTGACGGTTGTCGGGTTGAATACCTCCGGTATGACCAGCGATTCACTGACACTTTCTGCTACTGGAGAAGTCGTGGTCGATATCGCCAACGAGGGGACCGCAGTTGCTTCTGGCTCATTGTCGGCACTCGTCTTCCATGATAGCAATAACGATGGGGGATTCTCGGTAACAGAAGATGTATTGCTGGGTACCGGAGCCCTCACGTCGGGTGTTGCGGTGGGTTCCGAGGCTTCGCTGACGATCCCTGTTGAGGGGACATTACCTTTCCGGGATGCGCCAGTCAGGGTTTGGATCGACAGTGATCAAACGATCGTCGAGCTATCCGAGGACAACAACTATGCAGGCAATGCCGGCCAGTGTGCCGGTGCTGAAGAAAGCGTGTCTCTCGATTTGGCTATGTGCATGGATGCGTCTGGGAGTGTCAGCTGGAGTGAATTCCAGATGCAGCTGGAAGGTACTGCTGCCGCCATCGAGGATCCCGCGATCGTGCCCCACGATGGCTCAGTGAGGCTGAGCGCCCTCCAATTTTCAAGCTGGACACGTGTGGAAGTGCCTCCCACCATCATCACCAAGGAAAATGCTGCACAAATCGCCGGCGAGGTTCGCGGCATTCGGAAGCTTGGTGGTGGTACCAGTATTCACAGCTGCGTGAATAAGGCGACTTCAGGTATTACCTCAGCATCACCGTCCAGTGCCATGAAGGTAATTGATGTCTCCACGGATGGTTATTCAAGCCGATCCCATGCCGTACGGGCATCCGATAACGCTCGTGAGGCTGGTATTGACACACTCAACTCTATTGGCGTTGGAACAGGTGTTGATCATGACCTGCTCGAACAGATTGTGTTTCCGCAACCGGTTGGCGGAGAGCGAGGTTTCGTCATCACTATCGATAACTACGCCGATTACGGTGATGCCATTGCTGGAAAAGTTGAAAGGGAAGTCCGTGTTGCAGACTTGACTGCAGGCGCCCTGGTTGTCACTGACGGAGGTATTGGCGAACCCGCAATTGTCGAGCTACTGGTTGGCAATGCCGGTACCGGTGATGTTCCGTCGGGTACTATCGTCCGGCTGCAAGGCCTGGGGCGTGATGGCGTCGTGAAATGGGAACAGGATGTAACGCTGGAAACGATTGCGGCTAATGATTCTGTAGAAGTTAGCCTGTCGGCGTCTATTCCTGAGAGCGTAGCTGAAATCACAGTAACTGTTGATCCGGCCCAGTCGGTTGGCGAATGTAATCGGGAGAATAACCGTGTCTCTCTTTCGGTTGCTACCGAGTTGGGTAGCATCGCAGCATCGACCGATGCGTCAGAGTATGGTGCTTCGGTGGACGCATCGTTGATTGGTGATTTCCAGAACCAGGGCGGGCTGCTTGGCCGGTTCCAACCGGTGCTCCTCGTGGAAGATCTTGCTGGGGCCACCCTCGCAAGGTTTGACGATTACGAGACGGTGGAGTTGGCCCCAGGCGAACAAGCGTCTGTAACGGCGGCCTGGAATACTGCATCCTATCTTGCAGATACCTACCATTTGCGTGCTCAGCTTCTGGGGGCTGACGGTACCGTGGTGGCCGAAGATGTCGCACCTTTCAGCATTATGCACGATATCGGCACTGCTCCCGCTGCAGGCCTGAGGCTGACCACAGACCGGTCCAGTTATCACACCACTGATCGCGTAGTGCTGGAGAGTCTGGTACATAACCTGACCGCAAACCGAATTCTGGAAACTCCGGTTATCGACCTCACTGTGACAGCCCCTGATGGAACCCCCTTGCTACAGAATGATCTGTCGCTCTCGTCGATGGTGCCGGGGGGAGAGGCCCTCGCCTTTGATGAATTGTTGCTAAGTGGGGTAGTTGAAGGACATTACCGGGCACGGGCAACGCTGCGTGATGGTAATGGACCGGTGCTCGCCACAGGCACAACCACTTTTGTTGTTCGTGAGGCGCTGGCCTCGGCTCTGAGTGGCACGGTGTCCCTGAGTGATGAAGAGCTTCACCAGGGAGATCTCCAGACCTGCACATTCGAGGTGAGCAACAGTGGAGGAGGCACCTCTACAGATGTTGTCGTCCGCTATATGAATGTTGGCATCGATGACGAGAGCGTCGGTCTCCAACAAGAGCGCTCCCTTTCGATCGAGCCGGACAGAACGGACACCTATCAAAGAAGCTTCGATACTGAAACTCTTCCGGTCGGAACGCACGCTTGCGTGCTCCGGGCCAGTGTTGATGGAGAATGGCGCACGCTCGATTATGCTTCCTATCAACTGAAGGAACGCCCAATTCGAATTGACGCGAATATAATGGAGGGGCCCAGAGGCCGCGTCCTGGTGTTGCTTGATGATAACGGAGTGCCGGGTACTGCCCATGGACAAGACCCCCATGGCCCAGACACCGCAGCCAGGGTAGTCCCTCAGCAGGCGCGTTTAGAAAATCTGCTGGAGCAGTGGGACTGGTCTTATACCATTGTGGCCGATGCAGATGCCTTCACTCGGGAGCTACGAAGCGGCGGTTACGTTACTTACCTGCTGCTTAATGAACAGGTTCGTCTCGACAATGTGGTGCAAAAAGAGTTACGCGAGGCCGTGTACCGGGGCGCAGGGCTGGTGGTTGCTGGCGACCATGATCAGCGTAATGCCCTTCTGGACGGCCTGTTGGGAATTAGTGCCCAGGGTCGTACCAAAAGCTCGGTAGTGACCTTCTCGGATATGACCGAGCCGGGGCAGGCCCTTCTGGAAGCAACACGGCACACTGTACGAGTGAATGCCGGTAGCGCTCGAACCGTAGCGCAATTCGGCAACGGAGCGCCGGCTGTCACCGATCACTCCTATGGCAACGGGCAAGCTGTTTATGTTGCCTTCGACTGGCTGGCGGAAGTAGCGGTGACCGAAAACGCCAGACTTGAACGATTCATGCGTGATGCGCTGGATCACGTTCATCAGGATGACTCGATCGTTCGCTCTGGTGGTGTTCTACCAGTCCGCGTGCACCTTCTGAATCAAGGGACTGCCACAGGCGGGCGAGTAACACTCGCGTTGCCACCAGAGGTGTTGGTGGTTGACCCGGGTAACGGACATGTTGATGACGATGTCATCCAGTGGATCTTCGATCTTGGTGTGGATCAGGAGTTGGTATATGACGCTTGGCTGCGTGTCCAGACAGCCAGCGGCAGTGCCATTGAACTGGTTACCAGTATCGAAACGGGTGAGTCGGACGCATACGAGCCATACGGAGAACCTCTTGAAACCACAGTGCAGGTTACTGAAGCCCATTCGATGGCACAGCTTCAGGCCTCATTTTCAGGTTACTCAGTGGGCCGCGGTGATAAGGCTCTCGCCAAAGCCGAGCGTTGGATATCTAAAGCCTCCAGGGCTCAGGATTCCGGCGACCTGTCGACTGCCATCCGGCACCTCGTTAATGCTTCTGACCAGCTCTCGAATGACGATGGTTATGCGTTGCTTCATCAAGCAATTGCCGAAACCCTGTGCACAATTTCCTACCGATGGTGGGTATCCGGAACTCAATAAAACACCGACTTTCAAGTAATGGAATCACTGAAAAGCCGGCTGTCGGAGAGGCAGCCGGGGCAGTGAAGAGAAGGGAATCACAATGACCGCATCCGTTTTGGACCAGCTTCGCCACGCCCGTGCATTTATGCGTACCACTGCCGCTGTGGTGGTACTGACTTTTTCCGGTTTGATCACCGCACCTACGGCGGCGGCAATCCGCACCGCTCCAGACACTCCGCCCGGTCATACCGTAAGTGCAGAGCGTCAGCTGTCCAATACCGTCCGGCAAATCCGCAGCAGGCTGGGTCTTCTTGCAGACAAACTGTCCAAGGGGAAATCCCATGCAAATGAACGCGCGGAATTGGCCCAATTAAACAGCGCTTTGAGTAAGTTGGCCAGGGATGTACGCAAGGGTTTTGAGCGAACTGAGCGCCTGGTTGCAAAAAAAGGCCTGCCTGAAGTTATTGCCGAGCGTCAAAACACAGCGGTGGTTGAGTTTGAGGCAATGCTCACCCTTGTTCAGGAAACCCTTGAAACAATTGAGAACGCGCCCTCAGCGGAGGCAAGACTCGAAGCCGTTGAAGGCTTAAAGAATCTGCTCGATGACATGCAGCTGAAGCGAAAGCGCCAGCCGTTCGATCCCGAGGCCCAATTGCCGCACTACACGCAGGAGCCCCAAAAGGCGAACAAGCCCAGAGAGAGCGAATTAAAATTCCTGAGCTCCGGCACATTAGACAACCCATTAATGCAAGTGGCGGCCCTGGGCGAATTCAGCTTTGATAATCTGGTTGATGCATCCAACCCTGCCTATCTGGATGAAACCGTTGAAGTTAAATTAACCACGGCCATTAAAGATAAGGCTGCTGAGCTGGACCATGACCCCGTGAAAATCTATCACTGGGTGCGCAACAATATTGAATGGTTGCCCAGTTGGGGAGCAGTTCAGGACGCCGATGTAACCCTGTCAGCTCAGCGTGGTAATGCTATGGACATTGCCAGTTTGACCATCGCTCTGTTGAGAGCCTCAGGCATCCCCGCCAGATATGTTCACGGTACTATTGATGTTTCTCCTGATGAGTTCCGAAATTGGGCGGGTGGCTTCGATGACCTGAATGCCGCAATGAATTACGCCGCATCCGGCGGCATTCCCGTTACCGCGATTCGCTCAGGTGGAACGATTGCTTCCGTGCGCATGGAGCACGTATGGGTCGAAGCTGCACTGGACTTTTTGCCCTCTCGTGCTGCGATTAATCGCGAGGCCGACAGCTGGGTGGCGATGGGGCCGAGCTTTAAGCAATATGACTATCAGGAAGGGTTGGATGTTGTCGAAATCTCCGGGCTGGACCCGGAAGCCTTAAGCCAAAGTTTCCTTGATTCAGGCTCGGTTAATGAAGCCGAAGGCTGGGTGCAGGGTTTTGACTCAACAGTTGTTGAGAGTGCGCAGCAGCAGGCGCAAACGGCCTTGGAAGAACACATCAGCAACAACATGAACGACCCGACCGTCGGAGATGTGGTAGGCGGCCGCAAGGTCATTTTAAAGGAGTATCCGGGGGTCCCGTCTTCGCTCCCTAATCCTATTGTTGTGGAAGGTGCCACGTATGCCGAATTGCCCGAGGCGCTTCAGCCTAAGTTAACCCTTGGCTTCGGCCGGGACCTTTTTGGCGATCTTGTTGACCGCGTGACATTCCCCTGGGCGCAAGCGAACAACCACAAGGTGACGCTTAGCTTCCGTCCAGCCACGGAGGCCGACGAACAGGCGTTGGCCAGCCTCCTGCCGGATGGTGAAATTACCGACATTAGCCAGTTGCCGCAGTCCATTCCGTCTTACCTGATTGAGGTAGTTCCGGAGATCAAGGTGAATGGAGAGGTCAAATTGACGGGCAGTGCCATGGGGCTGGGGGAAGACCTGGATTTCGGTTTTGAGGTTGATGATCCGGTATTTGGCGCCAAAAGCTATCCCTCACCCGTGGTTGCCGGCTCCTACCTCTCTATTGCCGTGGCGGGGGGCAGCGTTTCACCCAAGGCACTTGAAGACGTTCAATCCCGGCTGGAGAGCACCAAAGCCACCCTTGAAAGCCAGGATCAGGCACTGCTTGCAGGCTTAGGCCGTGACGACATATTGGGTGATATGTTCCACGCCGGCACATTGGGTTACTTTGCCGAATATAGCACCCTGGCTCAGTTAATGGCGCAACAACAAGACAGCCACATGCAGCTGGCCCCATCGGTTGGCACCTACGGCTATGTACCGAAGGTGAATTATTTTTTTGGCTTCCCCCGTTCCATTGAACCTGGCGGTGTAGAGATGGATTTGGATCGTGTGGCCAACGCAACCAATGTGGATGGCAAAGGCGACGAGGCGGGCTTCAATCTGACGTTCCAGTTGGGCGCCTTAAGCTCCGCCTTGGAACACAGCATACCCGAGCAGATGTTCGTGACAGAGGAAAACCCGGGAGAAGGCGTCTCGGCAGTCAAAGCACTGCAGAAAGCCAGCGCCCAGGGCCAGAGAATTTACCATATTACCCACGCCAATCAGGCCGAGGCCTTGGAAAATATTCACCATAGTAGTGAAACGATGAATGAAATCCGCCAGGCGCTGGCGGTGGGCAAGGAAGTGATTACCCATACCGATTCGATCTCCGTGCCGGGCTGGAGTGGTGCGGGGTATGTGATCTATGACCCGGAGATGGGGAGTGGGGCCTGGAAGATTGGTGGGGGGATGAATGGAGGTGGTCTCTTCAATGCTGTCGGATATATAATCTCAGTTTTAAACTATTTCTACGGGGCATTAAATGCTTTGGCAGCCCATTTGGGTCCAGCGATTCCACTCCTTAATAAGATAACTCAATTTCTTGGCATTGCTAAGCATATTCACGGGTTGTTGTCTAACGGGGTATCATGCACCAGTCTAGAAGCAGTTATATGGGTTGTTTCCCTGCTTGCAATTTTATCTCTGATAGTAGTTGATCTAACACTTGCCCTTACGAACCCGATAGCCGCTTATGGAGCAGGGGTCGCTCTTGACTATGCCTCGGATTGGTTAATAAATCAGAGCCCAGATTGTTCATGAAAATAATAGCTTTTTTTTTACTGTTAACTTTGGGGATCGGGATGTTCTTCCGGGGCTGGCTCATTTATAAGAAAACTATGCGCTTGGATAAGTGGCTTAAGGTTACTGTGTGGATTTCTAGTGCGGAAGTGGGGACAATTCAGGAATCTGCAGTAAACGTGTTTCTGGATTTTTACTATCCTAAAGTAAATTACTCATATGAGTTAAATGGAAGGCGCTATGAGAGTGATTCGGTATCTCCGGATTTTAAAGGCTGTTGCTTTTCCTCCCAAAAAGATGCAGAAGAGTTACTTCTCTACATAAAGAGTGATCATACGGCATATGTGAATCCTGATAATCTTTCGGAATCATTTTTGACTAAATTTGTGTCGCTTGAGCGTAAGGCACATTATCGTGGTTTGTTGGTGTCGGGTAGCCTGGTTACTGTGATAGGAATTATGATCTTTATAATGGCGGCTATTTAGAGGTATGCATAAGAATTCCCGCGTTCCATTGAACCTGGCGGAGTGGAAATGGACTTGGATCGTGTGGCCAACGCAACCAATGTGGATGGCAAAGGCGACGAGGCGGGCTTCAATCTGACGTTCCAGTTGGGCGCCTTAAGCTCCGCGTTGGAGTACAGCATACCCGAGCAGATGTTCGTGACAGAGGAAAACCCGGGAGAAGGCGTATCGGCAGTCAAAGCACTGCAGAAAGCCAGCGCCCAGGGCCAGAGAATCTACCATATCACTCCAGCCAACCAGGCTGGGGCCTTGCCAAACATTCACCACAGCAGTGAAACGATGAATGAAATCCGTCAAGCGCTGGCGGTGGGTAAGGAAGTGATTACCCATACTGATTCGATTTCCGTGCCGGGCTGGAGCGGTGCGGGGTATGTGATCTATGACCCGGAGATGGGGAGCGGGGCCTGGAAGATTGGTGGGGGGATGAATGGGGGTTGGAGCGATATTTTGTCGACAATTGCGGATATTTTGGTCTATTTGCACGCGGAAATTGACCAAGGGTTGCTAAAACTTTCAAAGTTAGTAAGCAAGATCACTTCTGTTGGGGCGTTTGCATCTGCTGTAGGGACATTCCTTAAACTTAAAGATGACTGTGGTATAGGTGTGTCGATGGCTATCGCTTCGCTGCTTACAATCTTCAATTCATTAGCATCTAGCGTTGCACTTGGGATCGCGTTCGCCAATGCACCAATATTAATTGTTGGAATACTGGTTGTTGTGTTTATATCTTCAGTAATAAATCTCATAAATTTGGCGATTACTGATTACGCAACGAGAATATGCAGGCTTTCTGTTATCAGGATTTTCAAGTACGAATTTCCATACAAATATTTAAGGTCTCAGCATGGAGAAAAAGAAACGTTGGTTTCGTAAGACAAGTTTAAATGGGAGGAGTATTTCTCAGGCGTTAAAATCTGCGTACTATATGCCAAAGAGAACGAAGAGATTTAATTTCTTCGTTTTTTTGGGAAGCGGCTTATTTATTGGATTAATGTACGCTGTTCTAGTGTTTGTTATTTGTTTGTCTATTGGGGAAGATTTTTCCAGTATTATTAGTCGGAGCATTGTGTCAGGTGTTGGTTTTGGACTATTGATGGCCGCTATTAGAGAACTATGGGATATGGGATTCATGGTAGAACGTATTTTAACCATAGTGTTAGGATGTGTATTGGTTATTATTGTGTGCTGATGTGAAGTCTTTTGCTATGGACGTAATCACGTTTGGCAAAGTGGCGGGTGCCGTCGTCTCTCGCTAATCCCATCGTGGTGGAAGGTGCCAAGTATGCCGAATTGCCCCAGGCGCTTCAGCCTCAGTTAACCCTTGGCTTCGGCCGGGACCTGTTTGGCGATCTTGTCGACCGCGTGACGTTCCCTTGGGCGCAAGTGAACAACCACAAGGTGACGCTTAGCTTCCGTCCAGCCACTGAGGCCGACGAACAGGCTTTGGCCAGTCTGTTACCGGATGGTGAAATTACCGACATTAGCCAGTTGCCGCAGTCCATTCCGTCTTACCTGATTGAGGTAGTTCCGGAGATCAAGGTGAATGGAGAGGTCAAATTGACGGGCGGTGCCATGGGGCTGGGGGAAGACCTGGATTTTGGTTTCGAGGTTGATGATCCGGTATTTGGCGCCAAAAGCTATCCCTCACCCGTGGTTGCCGGCTCCTACCTCTCTATTGCCGTAGCGGGGGGGAGCGTTTCACCCAAGGCACTTGAAGATGTTCAGTCCCGGCTGGAGAGCACCAAGGCCATCCTTGAAAGCCAGGATCAGGCACTGCTTGCAGGCTTAGGCCGTGACGACATATTGGGTGACATGTTCCACGCCGGCACGTTGGGTTACTTTGCCGAATATAGCACCCTGGCTCAGTTAATGGCGCAACAACAAGGCAGCCATATGCAACTGGCCCCATCGGTTGGCACCTACGGCTATGTACCGAAGGTGAATTACTTTTTCGGCTTCCCCCGTTCCATTGAACCTGGTGGAGTGGAAATGGACCTGGATCGTGTGGCCAACGCAACCAATGTGGATGGCAAAGGCGACGAGGCGGGCTTCAACCTGACATTTCAGTTGGGCGCCTTAAGCTCCGCGTTGGAACACAGCATTCCCGAGCAAATGTTCGTGACAGAGGAAAACCCCGGAGAAGGCGTCTCGGCAGTCAAAGCACTGCAAAAAGCCAACGCCCAGGGCCAGAGAATCTACCATATCACCCCAGCCAACCAGGCCGAGGCCTTGGCAAATATTCACCACAGCAGTGAAACGATGAACGAAATCCGCCAGGCGCTGGCGGTGGGTAAGGAGGTGATCACCCACACCGACGCGATTTCTGTGCCGGGCTGGAGTGGCGCGGGGTATGTGATCTATGACCCGGAGATGGGGAGTGGGGCCTGGAAGATTGGTGGGGGCTTTAATGGAGGGAGCTATCCATTATTGGCCGCAGTGGGGTCAGTGCTAATGTTTTTTACGATGGCCCCAGCAGTAGCGCTAGGAAGTATCGCGGTACTTGTAGCATGGTCTATCCCCATAATAGTATCAGCATCAATCTTTATCTACTCTGTCTATCAAATGACGAAATACTGGTCAGCGGATGATTGGGTGGGCTTTTTTAAATATGAGCTAACTCAATCGATTCTAGTAGCAAATATTATACTCAAGTCGATAGCAGTCGCAGCCGGGCTTGCCGCTAAATCTGTTCTTTACATGATGTCAGCTGTTAACTTTATTTTAACGAAGCTGCAAAGAGATACTTCGAAGGAGGGTTGATGATGGGGCTATCAGATCTTATTTGGGGTGATGGTAGTTTTTACTGGTTTTTGTTGATTTTTTTTTATTTTGAGTTGTTTTTTTTTGATCTTATTGTCAGGAACATCGACAGGCTTATATGTGTTTTGGTTTCTGTTTTAATGGTGGTTTACGTCATAACAAAACATTTTTCGTACTATAACGAAGTGGTAATGTGGGTAAACCTCGCAATATCATATTCCTTGGTTCTTTTTCTCCTTGGACTTGGCTTAGCGTTTTGGTTTCCTCGACTTGATTATAGGTCTATCACTAAAACTAGAGTGGCTTTATTAGGTTTTGGTGCAGGTTTTATGGCCATTACTATTAATGTTTATTTAGCTTTAGCCCAAGACAGCTAGCGACTTCTCTGGATGGCAAGTGACGTCATTGACCGAAGCAAGTGTGCCCCGAGATTATACTTGTTTCGGTAGGATTTATGCTTCTTTACCAGCTTTTCCAGATTTAGGTACTGTTATGTCTCTAACATGCTAGGTAACATCTGGAATTGTTTTTGGTGTTATTTCGAATGCTTGGCTTGGGAGGTGCTCAAAATGAGCTTTTGGGGTAGGGTTTTTCTTATCATTTTTCACGCTTTTCAGTTTATTGTTTCAATATCCGGTGCCCTTTATTTTTCGTTGGTGGTAGCCATTTCTTTGATTGGCGTTCAAGTTTATCCACCCGAGGGTTTTTTGAAGACCTTCAGGATTGGACCCAAGAAAGTAGCTTTTATTGGAACGATTATCTGGTTGGTTATCGCTATTGCTGAGTTTCCTTTAGAGTCTTCTGTGTAATATTTCCAAAAAATAAAGGTGTCTTTGTTTAAACTTTTTCCAATTTAAATAAATTATTTTAATATATGAATTCTTGCGGTTGTCATAAAATACCATTTCGGTTTTTTTGAGTTGGTTCATTAAGGGCGGTGAACTTAAATGCATGTGTGGAAGAGAGCTGCTTGGGTTTGATGGTATTTTAATTGGTTACGGTATCCTTGGTGTTGTCATGGTATTTGGGGGCTACGTTATAGTGGATCATGTGTACGTTTTTCGATCACTTTTTTATGCGCTAATAATATTTATGGTTGGTGTTTTCTTCTTGTGGTGGGTGGCTGCAGTAATTTATTGGCTGGTGTTTAGATTTTTTATAAATTTAAAATAAAAATTAGATGATTTTGGGTTTTAGTGGCTTTTAATAAAGGTTTGAGAATACATTAAAAGCTATACGGCGTGATTTTATTGTGGTTGACTGCAAGCGTTCTCTAACTGTTTTGGATATTGTTGGCCTTTTTGCTTTTGAAGGGGTCGTTTGGAGTGTTATATCTTTAAATTATTCGGCTTCCCCTTTGGTATCCATCGTCGGGTGGTTTTTGGCTTATTCTGGTTTTGCTTTTATGTTGGTTCTTGTTGTATCAACGTATCTTAATTTGATTGATGATGTCGTTTCTGGAGCAATAAAAGTCCTGGTTCCATTTTTCGTTGGATTTTCTTTGATTCAGTTTATAATTCTTCAAAAATTTGAGGTTCTGGTAAAAGTAGAGGCTGCGTTACCGAGTTCGGCTATTCTGCTAATTTGGTTTGGTATTCGTGGGTACGCCTTTTCCGAAGCTGTCTTTCATAGGCTTCCAATGCCAGAGCGCGAGATACGTAAGGTGGTGGCGAGATTTCCACCAAATTCTTTTCATGATCTTTGGCCGTTTCATTTTTTTATGGCTACAATATTATTTTTAATGCCTATGGTTATTAGAGATTTATGGGATATTTAGTATAATATTTTTCTCATGTCAATGCTTAGCGTCTTTAGTGGGGGCGGTTATTTTGCCGGCTGTCGCTTATTTCGTGAATTCAGATAATAACTGCAGCACTTTGTCGTAACCAGGTAGAGGTGGGAGGGCCGTCGCCGGTACCCTCACGGGCTTTACCAATGGGATGGAATCCTCCCCACCCTTAACAGAGTGCCAGTGCGCCATACTGGTGGGTGAGAACGTCACTTATCAGTCCACGATTGAGGAGTATTTCCCATGAACATTACTCGTGTTGGCGTTGATATAGCAAAATCTGTTTTTCATATTCACGCAGTTGATCGTCATGATGCAGTCCAGTGGCGCGGGAAGTACTCACGGGATAAATGGCTTGATGCTATTAAAAAGCGCGTTCCTGAAGGAGCGGTGATCGCCATGGAGGCTTGCGCTTCTTCCCATCACTGGGCGCGACAGCTGCAGACTTCCGGTTACCAAGTCAGGTTAATTGCTGCGCAGTTCGTGAAGCCCTATGTCGTGGATTCAAGTAATAACCGCAGCACCGCTCATTATCGTGGTCTGTTGGTGTCAGGTACCCTTGTCGCTGTAACGGGAATGATTGTCCTGACCATGGCGTAAATTCAGAGGTGTGTAGTGCCCAAGGCTCTCTGAAGGTATAGGGCGTGACTATTAATTGTTTCGACGCAATCAATTTGAGCTTCTGATAGCCAGCCTTTATCTTACTCCCATCTTCAGAATACGAATCTTTTGAATTCAGTCAGTTAGAATTACGACATAAAGGGGAACACCGAACATGTTGGACGCGAACATCAAGCAACAACTGAAGGCGTACATGGAAAAGCTGCAGCAGCCGATTGAGCTGGTGGCGGCGTATGACGACAGCGAAAAGTCCCAGGAGCTCAAACAGCTGCTGGAGGAAATTGAGCCGATGTCCAGCAAGATCGGCCTGCGCACCGAGAGCGACCAGCGTGTTCGTCGCCCATCGTTCGCCATCCAGCGTGTGGGCACGGACGTCAGCGTTCGCTTCGCCGGCATTCCCATGGGCCATGAGTTCACCTCGCTGGTGTTGGCCCTGTTGCAGGTGGGCGGTCACCCGTCCAAGGCGTCCCAGGAACTGATTGAACAGATCCAGGACCTGGATGAAGAGCTGGAATTCGAAACCTACTTTTCGCTGTCCTGCCAGAACTGCCCGGACGTGGTGCAGGCGCTGAACCTGATCAGCATTCTGAACCCGAAGATCAAGCACACCGCGATCGACGGCGCTGTGTTCCAGGACGAAGTGGAACGCCGCGAAGTGATGGCGGTACCCAGTGTCTTCATGAACGGTGAACCCTGGGGTCAGGGCCGCATGACCCTGGAAGAGATCGTGGCCAAGCTGGATACCAACTCCGCGGCCAAGGAAGCCAAGAAGATCAACGAGCGTGACCCGTTTGAAGTACTGGTGATTGGTGGTGGACCGGCCGGTG
>Ga0209300_1000684_pt1 | contig 15919 bp, 21 predicted proteins | sample Shrwel_input2_RT_FD_187535 | JGI IMG/M metagenome (GOLD analysis project Ga0209300, IMG submission 187535) | Subsurface microbial communities from deep shales in Ohio, USA - Utica-3 well 1 S input2 RT (SPAdes) (version 2) ... | reverse complement strand
AGATCATAGACTACAATTATAAATGGTCAGAGAGAAGATTAAAAGGATTTTTAGCTGCTCGAGAAAAACTAATTCAACTATTTGAAGAAAGATATTAATTTATTTACACAAAATACTTGACGTTACCATTTTCCCACTTCCCTATTAATAATTTAATATTACATTCGCAAGATATTAATTGTTTGCCACATTTAGGGCATCTTTCAATATCACAACCTAATATATGTAATGATCCTTTTTCAACACCACAATCACCACAATTATTGCCTCCCCAATCTTCTATCTCATTTCCATATTTTATTCTATTATATATATCTGATTTTATAATTATTTTTTCGCTTATATAATTATTTTTTTTAAGGTTTTTCAAATCATCTTTGTTTATCATGTAAATATCACTCCTAATAAAAATTTTTTAGAGAAAAAATCAGAGAAAAAATGTATTAATATAAGCACTGTTATTTATATGAAGCTAAATTAGAATTTTTAAATCTTTGAAACAAAAATTTACTCTATATAATTTATTTAAATAAAAAGAATAAATATCCTTTAATTACTTGAAAAGGAAACAAAATTTTACATAAAACGACACTAATTAAAGCTTCGTAAAATTCACAATTAACGAAAATGATTTGATAAGTAAAATTAACTGAAAAAAATAATATAGAGAAGATAGCCGATAAAAAAGAGCAGAGGTAAATTGATTTTTATTTAGAAAAATTAAATAAAGGAAAATTAATATCTATCGTTAATATTGATAATAGTTTCACAATATTAACATAAAGGGGAGTATAAAATGAATAATAATGAAATCGATAAGCTTTTAATCAATTTTATTTCAGAAGACTGGATTAAAGATGAATCAGGAAACTATATTTATAAGAAAGATCATAATTTAATATTAGAAAAGAAAGTTTATAATGATATAAAAAAATCTATAACTATTAATGATACTCATAAAAATCCAAAGACTGAAGAAGTTATTGTCAAATATGACGGTGTAGATATATTTGAAAGAATTATATTGACGATTGATGATGGAAAAACAATATTACCCCTGGTTGAGAATGCAGAAGAATTTAATGTCGATATAAAACTATCATTGTAAAAACTTATTATTAGATAAAGGATAATATAATTAAACATTGAATATTAATAATAGTCTCATAATTTTTTATAAGGGGGATGAATTATGACCAAAAATTTTGATTTCGAAGGTAATTGGAAGAATGTAACTAAAGTAGAAAGTAGATTAAAAGAGAAAAAAGAAGCTAAAATTGAGATTATAAAAGAACTCTACAATTTGCTATTAATAAATTATTTTTCAATAGTAGAATCCTGTTTAATGAAAATTGAATTTAACAGTGGAGAAGATCATCCTCAATTCAAAAAACTAGATAAAAAGTATAAAAAATTAAGAGATGATTTTGATAAATCGGTTGGGGATTCAATGAGTTCAAATGCTTTATCAGCAGCTGAACTCTTAGAAGGTTATGTTGAAAGGATAATTTATTCAGAAGATAAGGCAAAAGTGATTCCTGAAATTGAAAAAAATTTAAAAGAAAAAATAGAATATAATAATAATAAATTAGAAGATGATCGTGAACATTATGAAGAATTTCCAGAACACTATTATAATAATGAAGAAAAAATAGAAAGAGAAGAAAATGAAATCAATAAAATAATTGATGGGTCTTATTATTTATTGGATTTGATAGATAAATTAAAGAGAGAAGAAGGAATTGTTAGTAAGGAAGTCATATAAGCAACTAAGAGCAGCCTGCTAAAACAGTTAAGCTGCTCTCTTTTATTTGAAACTACTTTATAATTAAGGGAAAAACTGGATAATTGATTTAATTTAAAACATCTTTTAAATTAAATTTTCTCCATTTTATTAAGTAGCCCCTGAACTCTCTCATTATATTCATCTCTTACTTCCTGCAGCTGCTCCTGATATTCTTTCTCCTGCTCAAGCAGTGCTCGCTCCTTTTCGTTCTCAAGTTTTTCTTTCATATTATCTATGGATGTATCCTTATCCTCAAGCTGCTGATTAAGCGATTCTATCTTCTGCTGCAGCTGATTATTTTCTTTTTCTTTTTCTTCCAGTTCAGCTCCCAGTTCTTTTAAACGGTCTTTTATTTTAGGCAACTCTTCCAGCTGATCATCTTTTCTATAAATTTCCGTTTTTAGGTCCTCATTCTGCTGCTTCAGATTATAAATTAAATCATCTTTTGTTTCAATAGAGTTTTCCAGTTGTTCATTTTCTTTTTCTAGGTCATTCAAAACTTCATTTAAATTTGACAGCTCTTCAGATAGAGATTTTTTATCTTCTTTGGAAGTGTTTTTAAGGTTCTGATACTGTTCTTTCAGTTCTATATATTTACCTTCTAAATCGGTTATAACCTCGTTTTTTTCCTCCAGTTGTTCTTTATACTTATTATCCTTCTTCCTTAAAGCAACAGCCATTTTGTTCCCCATACCAGTAAAAATATTGGTTATCTCTTTCAGGATAGTTTGAAGTGAGTCAAGATCTCCACTTAACTCGGTAATTTCGTTTTTAATAGAGTTTATATTATAAAGCCCTAATAAATGCTCAACAAATTCTCCTCGGTTCTCAAAATCACTCATATCCGCCATTTGGTTTATTTTGTTTTTTACTTCCTGATCGACTTTTACACTCCAAGTTTCACTCATTTTAATACCTCCTTAGATTTTTGAAAAAACTTATTTAAAATATGATTTATACAAAAATTATAAGTTTACATTAGTTTACTTAAGTTTACTTAGTATATTAAATTATATTTTAAGTTTACTAAAAATTTCAACAATAGTCAATTTAATTTCTAAAAAAGGACAAATAGCATTCATATAGAATCTATTATTAGGTGATTGTTATGAAAAGAGTAGTTCGAAACATTACTTCAGAACAGAAGTATAGGGGCACATTTAACAAAAAAATTCATTCTAAATTTAAGGATATTGCCAGAAAGCATAATAGAAGTGTCAGTTGGTATTTGAATATGAAATTAGAGAACATAAATAAAGATAATATTGAACTAAAGAAATACAATATAACTGGAGACTATACAGTTAAACAGTTGTTTTTAAAAAAAGAAATTCATAAAGTTGTAAAAAGAGAAAGTTATCTTAAAGATATGGCTATGAGAGATTATATTCAGTCAGTAATGGAAGAGGTAATAAAAAATAACAGAAGCGACTAAGATAAAAGAAGTTTTGTTTTTTACAGGGTTGAATAAAGCGAAATCAACTTATGTAAAACTCCTTTCAAATTAATTTAAGTAGAAAAACGAACAAATGTATGATAAAATATATTTAAAACTACTTTTATATAATCGAAAGGTGGTATTTAAATGAATTTTAAGGACAGAGGGAATAAAAAATGGACTAGTTTATTTCTTGTTGAGCACAAAAAGAGGTTAAGAGAGCTAAAATTACATGAAGATGATAGAGAAAAGCCAATTCTTGACGAACAGGAAAAAGAAGTGATTAATTATAGACTGCAGCAGGCTTTACAAAATAATTTGGAAGTGAAAATTAAATATTATGATAATAAGAGATTTAAAAAAATTGCTGGTAGAATAGAGAAAGTGGATATAAATCAGAAATTTATTTTTGTTGATAATAAAAAAATTTCAAACAAAAATCTGCTGGAAGTAGAAATAGAATAAGAACAGTTAAAAGGAAGTGATTCTAATGAAAGAATATGTAGTTACTGCTAAAGTAAAGGGCTCTGCTCCAGGGATTGGCAGGATAACTAAGACAGTAATGGCTGAAGGTAAGGAAGAAGCATTGAGCAAATTCTATGAAGTATATGACAATCATAAACCTGGTAATTATGGTAGAAATGATATTGAGTTAGTTTCAATAAGAGAAGTAACAACTGAAAATAGAGATAGTTTTCATTAAATTTATTACCCCAAAAAACTTGAAAGTAATTTCAAATTCAAGTATTTTGGGGTGTTTTTTTATGTCTTATTTTTATCAAAGAACTGCTCCATTGCAGTGTGGTATATTCTTTTCTTATCTATTTTATTTATTTCTGAATAATACTCTAGCTCCTTTAACAGCTCATTGGTTATATTTGCACTAATTTGGGTTTTATCTTCAGGTTTTATGTCCTGGAAAGTCCAGGTTATTTTTTTATCCTCTCCATCAAGATAATACCTTATTATCATTCTGCTTAACTTGCTCCTGTTTAGATCATGTTTATCTGCATAATCAAAGAATTTATCGGCCAGTTCATCAACTACTCTCATTGTAAGATAGTCAGCGTCTGGAGTTGGAATCACCTCATTATATAGATTATGATTTGGATTCTTGGCTGACATTATTATTAACTCTTTTTCTTTTAGCCTGGCGTCTATTTGAAAATTAAATTTTTCTATTTCTTCAATTATGAAGTCGGTCCAGTGATATTTTTCTACTGCAGCTAGGAATGTTTCATTTAAGTGTTCTTTTTTTCTAATATTTCTTTGGTGTTGATCTTTTCGGACTTCAAAATTATTGGTGTGGCCATAATAAACTCCCATATCTTTATAATTTACTATTTTATATACTGAATATTTTTGCATTTTGTTTCCTCCTTATTTTTTTAATGCTAAAATAGAAAAGCCCAGGACACTTAATTAGTTCTTAACTTAAGTAGCCTGGGGTATCTTTATAATCCTTATGCTTTTGTTATAACTATTTGTTTATCTTTTACCTTGAGTTCTAATAAATCTAATTTTTCTATATCCAATTTCTTACGCAATTTGAATGGCAGCATGATCCTTCCCAACTGATCTACTTTTCTCTGTTCTGTTTTCAATATTATCGCTTCCTTTCTTTTTTTATAACCTTAATTTCGTATTTTTGAGGAAAAAATGTGTCTAGGACTTAATCTTATAATTCAATTATACTATAAATTTCTTTTAATGCAAGTATTTTCCAATTTATTTTTAATTTTTTTTCTTATATTAAACAACCCCAGTTTTACTCTCTTTCAGGCAGAGCAAAACTGGGGTTTATTATAGTCATATCATTATGGTTTTTTATATAAACAATTCACAAGCATTACTTAAAATTAAAAGGTTAATTCGTACTGGGATGGTTTTTTAGTTTATCTATTTTGCTTTTTCTTTCATTTTTTCAATGCATTCAGTGCAAATGTGATGGCCTTCGTGTTCTACCAAACTATCCATTGAGCCACAGTATTCACAGCCAGGTTCATATTTTTTGAGAATTATTTTATTTCCATCAACGAAAATCTCCATAGGATCCTTCTTAGAAATGTTTAATGTCTTTCTCAATTCGATAGGGATTACCATTCTTCCTAAATCATCAATTTTTCTTACAATTCCTGTGCTCTTCATTTTTCACCTCTCCTTTAAATTCTTTGTTATATATATTATTGAATATAAGTTAATTTTTTCCTGCAAATTATTTCAAATTCATCTGTTTGAGGTAGAAAAAAAATTGAATCTAGTAAAGTGGAGTTTAAGTTTAATCTTGCAGCTCTCCTCCTTCCTCTCGGTTAAAGCAGTTTAGCTGCCAACCAGAATTAACTAAAATAAAGCTTCTCTTTTTATTTAGTGCTTTTCTGGTGTAATTTAATTTGTTTTTCTACTGCCCATAATTGTCTATAATTGTTGTTCTATCAATGTTTTATATCATCTGGATAACTAAATATCATTTACTATACCATATCTTCAAATTTGTACAAAACTTTTTTGATAATAAGTTTAAATAAAGAAAAATTTATATTTTGAGGATAAATCAGATTATAAATCACTCAAATCAATAAAAACATACCCTTAGAGCGAAAATCCCCCCTTTATTTTACAATATGATACCGAAAATTTATATCATGAGGGTGTTTTAAGCCTCATATGTACCATATAGAGCCCATTTTATACCACTTTGCCCACTCTCATGGTATAGTTAGAACCTTATGTTTTGAAATGTCAGTATTTATTTTTAGTGGTCAAAAATTTTCTTTTATGAACAGTTAAAAAGACAAATAAACACTAATTATAGTTTAATTTTTATATCTGTCAATATTCGTCAAAAAATTTGATTTATGTTTTGAAAAAAATGTATTACAAATTATAACACTAAGTAAACCCCTTTAAGCCCTTTTACAACGGGAATTATGATGAATTAAAATAATGATGTTAATACAAAAGTGAATACATTTATGATTTGATTTCAAAACATAAAATTTATGATCTGATTTTGTATTGAGCTTTTACTAAAAAGAACTCTAGTCCCTGCCATATAAGCATCTATTTGTAATACAAACAAAAAAGTTTCTGTATTACATTTACCAATAAAAAAGCAGCATCCGACTTTGCTGTGTAAGGGATAAAGGCTGTATAACAAATTTTTAAGCATGCCAACTATATCGTAAATTTATGTTTTGAAATGTGATCAGTTTATAAATTGAATTCTACTAGAAGCTTGTTAAATCAAGGAGTTAGCTGTATCACAAATTATTAATAGATTAAATTTAATTATCTATATGTATTTAAAATTCTTCTGATCCATTATCTGTAAAATCCTGACCTTAATCTGTCAGTATAATTAATATTGAAATTTTTATTTTCTCCTCATCGATATTTTTAATAATAAAACCCCTGAAGATTATAATCAAACCTTCAGGGGAAGACAAAAAGGGAGATGTTTAATTTATTTAAACTTTATTTTCTGTTGTTGATAACCTTCTGTAGAAGATGTTGGAATTCCCCGCAGCTCATTTTCAGCTTGTTGGAGAACTCTTTCCCATCTTTTTTTTCTTTTGCGTTCAGCTTTAAACATTTCTTTTAAATCCTTGTAACTATCATATGTCTGTTTAATTGAAATAATTGAAGCTATTAAAAGAACAATCATTAATATTGTTTTTGTCGAAGAACTTAAATAAGAAATTTCTTCTCCAGCTAACATAAAAATATCTACAATTTGTGTCATTTGCAAAACCTCCATTTGTTATTTTGTTATTATAACAATATTATAGACTAAAAATGCATTATTGTCAAATAAAATAAAAAACAATTTGCATAAAAACCAAACTAATGCTATAATATAACTAGAGATAATTCAAAAGTTGTTTTATTTGCAAATTTCATTGATTAAGAGAAAAATAATTAAGCAACTCAATTTAAAAGATGTTTTGAATATAAAGGAGATGAATTAAATGAATAATCAGATTTGGGATAATTTGCGGGCTGTAAGAAAGCAGCAAAACAAATCACTTGAAGAGGTGGCAGAAGCGTTGGAAATGGATGCAAGCAGCCTTTCCAGGATCGAGACCAAAAAATCACAAAATGTTAGTTTTGAGAAAATTTATGAATTATCCAGGTATTATAATGTAAGCCTTGAGAAATTAGTATCAGGGGATATAAAGAGGGAGAACATTATCGATGAAGAGCCAGATGAAATTGTTATTTCTAAAAATGAACTTCCATATTATAGAGTAGTCCAGGAAGCCAAAAGTGAGGGGTTAACTGCAGAAGAAGCTAAAATTATTATCAGTCTGTTTAAAAAAATAGCTGCTGCAGCTCAAGCAGGTAATACTCAAGATACTTATTCCAAAATTGCTTACAGGGCAAAGGATGCGGGTTTATCAGAATCTAAATTTCAAAATATGGTTGAGTACCTGATAAAAAATGAAGAACTATCAGATTAAGAAAGGAGAATCTCAAATGAAAAAAGTAGTCGATCTTGAAAAATATCGAAACAAGAAAAAAGAAAAGGATCCTTTTGCTGAATTCGAATCAGAATTTAGGGAGGTTCCTGAAGAGGAGTTTGCAGAAATGTTAACTGAAGATGGTAATTTGAAGTTCTCTTTTTCAGATGACTATGTAATTTATAATGATGAATTTATCAAGGAAAATGCTGAACATATTGCACATTATAATTTACCCCGATGTACAATTTGCGATCGAATTCTCGAAGAAGGAGATCGGGTAGATCAAATCTGGCCACTCGAATATGGACATAATGTTTGCCAACTATGCGAGGAGAAGTTACCAAAGAAAATAAAAAAAGAGAAAGTGGTTAATTTAAGAAAGCTGGAATTAATTTTTGTTAAAGAAGATTACGAAAAAATTATGAGCTACTTGGATAAAAAAGATATAGTAAATGTTATGGGGAATAAAATTATTTCTGAAGAATTATTTTATAAAATTAAATATCAGATTTTGGGAATGGAAGATGATCTAAGGTTATAATTATAAAATTTAAGCTCTCATTTAATAATGAGAGCTCTTTCAGGTTTCAAATCTTCAAAAGTTTTTACTTACTTGGGTAATTGGACAGCTTTTGATTTCTAGCAGCTGCTTATCTTGAATAATTTTTAGAATTCATCAAATTTTACTCCAACATCTGGCTTATTAATGCTGCAGTTGGGGCAAAACCATTTCAGTTCTTTAATATCTGGAGCGTCAGGGTTATCAAAGATAGTCTGAATCGGAATAAAATCTCTATTTTTTGGTATATGTTTTCTAGTTGCTATGTTCCACTCCATAGCAGAAAAGGATGAACCACAAGCTTTGCATTGAAATTGCATATCTTAAAACTCCTATCATTGCAGATTATATTAATTATTAACTTATAATAATAACTATTATTAGGATATCAATTTCTATTGAGCTTTACAATAATTTTTTCTAATATCTTCTACTATAGATTGAGCTTTGTCCCATCCTTTTTTGGTTAACATAAAAATTCCTCTATCCCATTTTTCTGCATAACCCTTTCTGATAAGAGCAGCTAAACCAGCTCGATAATCAGCTTTTGTTTTGGGGGTGCTATCATAATATTGATTTCCAATTCGGATATAAGGCTGTTCGAAAGAGGTATTTACTAAATGAATTTTCCCTTTAACAAAATAAGCAAATCCTAAAATCTCGCCTTCTTCATAACCCAAAGCATCATCAGTAAGAGTATTAAATTTTTTGATTGCATCAGTGATTTCACTTAACATCTTTATCAATTCCTTTCCTGAATTTGATTTATTTAATTATATCATTCACAAAGTTTTATTTTTAGATCATTTTGTAATTATTTTTAAAATAATATAAAATAAATTATAGAATAAAAAGGAAAAAAAGGAGATGATCTAATGACTTCTAGTGATAAAGATAGATCACCAAAGGAATCTCTTGAAAAATCTATTATAGAAATGAAATTAATGCGTAAAGGCAAAATGAAAAAAGTTAACTGGGAAGAATTCAGAAAAAACTTGGAAACCAATAGATAAAAAGAATTGTAAAAGGAGGTATAATTCCTTATGTGTTAGGCTATTTGTCGCGAAGAATAAAATCTGTGTATAATAGAGTAACGACAATAAAACCTAAGGAAAATTAATATGTCAAGAACTGTTTAACCTAAAGAGTTAAAAGACTGGCTCCACCTAATGCTGAAAAGGTACCTGTTCTGGCAAGAGAGGATTATAAAAAAACAAAAAATCACTTATCTAAGAAGGATATTCATAATATCGAAGGACATCAGATAATTACTGAGGAATTATACCAGGAAATTAGATATCAAATTTTAAATGGTTAAGATGATGATTTTTTTAAATTCTATAAAAAGCTTTAAGCTCCCAATAATTGGGAGCTTTGTTATGAAAGAATATTCTTTTATATTTTATTTTAAGTTAATTTTTCTATTTAAGTTTCATCAATCTTAACATTAACATCATGTTTATTAATGCTGCAATTAGGACAATCTACTCGGATAAAAGTTATTTTACTCAAATATTATAATCTAATCAACTTTATTAAGAAACTACTGATTAAATTCAATTTTTACTCAATTGTTTGTAAACCATTAGTCCAGCTCCAACAACTCCAGCTTTATTATTTTGCTTTGTAAAATAAATAGAAGGATCATCCATATAATTATATTTTAATCTTTTTAACTTATTATCTAATTCTTTTAAAATGATATCTTGGTAAACATTAAAACTTCCTCCAATAATACATATATCAAAATCTAGTGAATTTTTAAGATTATCCAAAAGTAGAGCTAAATCGTGAGACATAGTCTTTAATATACTTATATAAGGTTCTTTTTTAGCCATTATATTTTTTTGAATAGTTGATATATTTAGATCTTCTTCATTAAATTTTTTAAGCTCATTTTTTAAATTCTTTTTATAAGCAGATCCTGAAATGTATTGTTCTGCACATCCTCTTTTCCCACAATTGCATTTTTTTCCTCCAGGATATAAAGTCATATGTCCAAACTCTCCTACTGAACCTGACTTACCTCTAATGATTTTACCGTTAATAGCAAGGGCTCCACCTAAACCTGTTCCAATTGCTAAAAATATAATAATAGAATTACTTTTGAATTTATTAAATTCAAGTTCGGATAAAAGGGCAGTGTTAACATCATTATCAATATAAACAGGACAATTAAATTTGTTTTCTAAAATATTTACAATATCGATATTCGACCAATCTTTAAGATTATCTGTAGTATATAATATTTTTTTTTGCTTAAAGTCAATCCTCCCTGCAGTTGCTATCCCAATACCTTTTAAAGCTTTTGATTCATTTTTTATAATATTTGAAATTTCAGTTACTATATTTTCTTTGTTTTTATTAGCATTATCTGAAAAACTTTTAATTTTTTTTAAGTTGCTTATTTGACCTTTAGAAGAAACAGTTCCAATATTAATTTTACTTCCACCAATATCAATACCAATGACCGATTTGTTTTTCATTATATTTCTCCTTGTATAATTTAATAAAATATCAATTATCTATAACTTGACTAAAGCGTTTTGTAATAATTTGAGGTCTTGTTATAGAAGTTCCAACTACTACAGCCCATGCACCGATTTTTAATGCTTTTTTTACTTCGGAAGGTTTTCTAACTTTTCCTTCTAATATAACAGGAATATTTAAATTATTAACTAATTTCTTTAGTAATTTAAAATCTGGTCCATCATCTGAACTAGAATACTTTGTATAACCTGATAAAGTCGTTCCGACAAGATCAATTCCATATTCTTGAGCTTTTAATCCTTCTTCAAAAGTAGAAACATCTCCCATAATAATTACATTGAAATTTTCTTTTATTTCTTTTATGAATTCTTTCAATGTTTTATTATTTGGTCTTATTCTATTTGTTGAATCAATTGCAATTATATCTGCTCCTGCTTCAATGATTTGCTCCACTTCTTTTAATGTAGGAGTTATGTATATATCAGAATCATAATTTTTCTTTTTATATAAACCAATTATTGGTAAGTCAACTTGTTTTCGAATTGCTTTAATATCTTCAGGGCTGTTTGCTCTAATACCAATTGCCCCTCCTTCTTTTGCAGCTTGAGCCATTGCAGCCATGATTTTGGATCCATGAAGAGGTTCATCTTCAAGAGCTTGACAAGAAACTATTAAACCACCTTTAATATCATTTATTATTGAAATAATGCTCACCTCATTTATTATTATATATTTTGTATAAATTTATAAATTATATAAGAAACTTATCCTTTTACAGCCCCTGCCGCCAATCCAGAAATTAAATATTTTTGTGTTATAAAAACAAAAATTAATGGTGGAATAATACTAATTGTCATCGCAGCAGCAACTAACCCCCATTTTATTCCCCAGGCAGTAATAAACATTGTTGTACCAACCGTAACAGGTGTGGAATTATTAATAGATAATATCATACCAAACAAAAACTCATTCCAAGTATAAATAAAACTTAAAATTCCAACAGTAATTATAGACGGTCTCATTAATGGAAAAATTACATATATTAATGTTTGCCAAACTGTACACCCATCAATTCTAGCTGCTTCTTCTATTGACACTGGAAAATCCTGCATAAAACTAACAGAAATCAATAAAGCCAAAGGTATATTAATTAAGGTATCAATTAATATAAGACCTAACCGTGTATCTACTAATCCCATTGATCTATAAAGTATATATATCGGCAGAGCAAAAACTATTAATGGGATAGCTCTTAAATTAACTACAAAAGGGAAAAAATATTTTCTCCCAACTTTATATCTAACTATGGTATATGCTGCTGGAATACTTACTATAAGAGCTAAAAGACTTGAACCTAAAGCGATTAATATACTATTTATCATATATTGTCCAAAAGGAGTGCTACTTTGTTGAAAAATTCCTCGAAAATTTGTTAATGTTGGTGTGAATATCCATTGTTGTGGATATGCATTAATAGCTGAACTAGATTTGAAAGCAGTTAATATAGTGTTAATGAGTGGGAAATTAAAAAATATTATTATTATGAATGTTATCAGAAATATTAATAATTTCTTTAATTTATTTAGCATATTAATCCAAATCCTTTCTTATAATAAATTTTAATGATATATATAAGGGGATTAATGAAAATAATAGCAGAAAAAGAGATGCAGCAATAGATTTTCCAATATTTCCATAGCTAAAAGCCATCTTATATATATAAATTGAAATACTTGTAGTATAATTTCCTGGTCCTCCACCTGTCAATACATAAATTTTATCGAAAATTCTAAAAGTATCTATAAATCGGAAGAATCCAGCAGTTACAAGTATCGGAGTAATTGTGGGTAAGATAATACTTTCAAATCTTTGAAAGGCGTTTGCTCCATCTATTTTACTAGCTTCTATAATATCTTTCGAAATTGTTTGCAAACCAGCAAAAACGAGTATAAAAACAAAAGGAGTCCATTGAATAATATCAATTATTATTAAGGTTTTATAAACATGTTCTCTAGTTAAAAATGTTATACCTGGAAAGCCTAAAATTGATAAATATTGTGGAATTACACCCACAAAATCATTTAATAACAATCTAAACATAATTCCCATTAAAGCAGGTGCTGTCATCATTGGTAATAACATGAAAGATATTAACCATTTAAATTTCTTTAAATATGAGAAAAAAAATAAAGCTATTGATAATCCTAAAATTATTTCCAACAAAACTGCAGTAACAGTAAATTTAAAACTAAATTCTACAGAACTCCAAAATTCACTATCATTAAAGACTTCTGTGAAATTTTTAATTCCATTATATTGTACATTATCAAGACTTCCAAGTTCAACTTTAAAAAAACTAAAAACTAAATCATATATGCTTGGAAATCCTAAAATAAATAATAGTAAAAGTATTAACGGAGCTATAAGAAAATATTTTATGTATTTCTCATCGTTTAGTATTTTTATTAAAAAATTCATAAATAAAATAATCACCTCTTAAATTATAATCAGGGGTAATTTAAATTACCCCTGATTATAATTAATATTAAATAAATTTATTCAGCTAATAATTTATTTATTGCTTCATCTGCTTTTTCTAGAGCTTCTTTAGATCCTGTCTGATTAGACCATGTTTCACTAAGATATTTGGCCATTTCTTCAAGAATTGGTACTGTTTCTTTTCCAATATATTCAGAAAAGCCATATTTATCTATATTTTGAGCATAATATTCATCTATTACCCCTTCTACTGGCGGCAATCCACCATTGTCATAATAACTTTGCATAGCCTCTTTAGTTGCAAGATATATTAAGAACTGACTTGCTTCATCTTTTTTATCTGAGTGTTTATTTAAACCTACCCCTAGGTTGTGAATATGAACTTTATTACCTTCTGAACCTGCTGGTACTGAGGCTCTTCCAATTTTATCATATACTTGAGGAGACTCTTCTTGACTTGTTAAACTGGAATATGCAGCTACATAATTAATAGTAGAAGCACTTTGCCCAGAAGAAACAGCCTGGTTGGCTTCAGCAAATTCATAATTAATTGAACTAGGAGGAGTTGCATTATTATTTATGATTTTCATATAAATATCAAGTGCTTTTTCAGCCGCTGGTGAATTTAATGCAGATTTATTGTTTTCTACTATTTTACCACCATATGAAAATAATACATCATCCCAAATCATTACATTAAAAATTAAATTTTTCAATTGTAAAACAGTACCATATCTAGTAGGAGATTCATTATTAATAGACTTGGTGAAAAATAGAGAATAACCAACATAATCATCCCAAGTCCAATTTTCAGCTTCTTTTGGTTGAAGTTTTTCTCCTAAATATTCCTCAGTTATTTCTCCATATTTTTTTGTCCATTCATCATTATTTATTAATTCGTTAAGTAAATCTTTGCGATAAAATGTTAAATGAAAACTAACATCAGTTGGTAAAGCGTATAACTGATCATTATAACTCATAGCTTCAAGAGTAGAATCAAAATAAATATCTAAATTATCTAAAGCTCCATTTTTTTCAAAGTAAGGTTCTATTGGTTCTAAATTAGGAGCTAATCTTCCTAATATATATGTTGGTGGAAAGGCGATATCGAAACTTTTAGTTTTAGCAGATAAAGCAGTTTGCTGTTTATCAAAAAATCCTTGCCTACTAAATTGTAACATTTCAACCTGAATTCCGTCTTCTTTTCCTTGGGTATCATTGTAATGGTCAACAACTTTTTGCATTGCTTCACTTTCAGGACCAGGCCAATAAAGCATTGTTACTTCTGTTTCTTGACCTTGAACGAGAAAGGAAAAAACAAATAATAATAAGACAGCTAGCAAAACAATTTTGTAATTTTTTCTCATATCTATACCTCCTCAAAATATTGTGAATATTCACTTGATTAGATTATACGAAATATAATTTCAAAAGTCAAGTAAATGATGAAATATTATTATAATATAAAATTGACAGTAATATTTTTTCATAATATAATAAAAGTATCTAATTTAAAAAGGGAGGTTAATTTATTGAAAGAAAATAATTCTCATTATGATATACCAATCATTAAATCTACCTATACTTCTCTTACACCATCCGAAAGAAAGATAGCAGATTTTGTATTAAAAAACCCAAAAAAAGTAATTAAGTTTTCTGTGAGTGAATTAGCAATAGAAACTAGTGTTGGAGATTCAACTATTATTAGATTTTGTCGTTCTTTGGGCTACAAGAGTTATCAAGACTTTAAATTAATGTTAGCTCAGCAAATGGTGGTACCAATTAAAAATATAAAAGAAAATATACAGGAAGATGATGATATAAAAACTATGGTTGAAAAATTATCATCATCTAATAAAATAATAATTACTCAAACAAGCAATTTTATAGATTTAGATATGTTACAAAAAACTATAAATATAATTAGCAATGCAAGAAAAATAGAGTTTTATGGTGTTGGTGCCTCTGGAATTACTGCAAATGATTTTAAACATAAATTTATGAGAATGGGTTTTAATTGTGATTGTTTTACTGATCCTCATCTTCAAGCAATGTCAGCTTCAACTTTGTCTAATAAAGATGTAGTAATTGGAATAAGCCATACTGGGAGCACTAAAGATGTTGTAGATTCATGTAAAATAGCTAAGAAATCTGGAGCAACAGTTATTTGTATTACTGCTCATAACCGTTCACCAATCACACAAGTAGCAGATATAAAGCTATTAACTGCAGCTAAAGATGTTCCCTTAACAGGAGGAGATTTGCATACTAAAATTGCTCAATTACATGTTTTAGATTTATTATCTACAGGAGTTGCTCTTGCGAATTATGACAGAACTATTGAATATACTAAAAAAACTGCAGAATCTGTCCTAAATAAACTATATTAATTATTATGTTAGATATAACAAAGGTATATATATTTATTTATCAAGATTAAGAAATATGCTAATACTTATAATTAAATTATTTTATTGACAAAAAAATTAATGAAAATTTTTAGTTTTACTTTTTGCTCGAGATTGAGTGTTCATTTTGATTATTGGATTGCTTGATTTTAACATACCAAAAAGTATTCCTTAAGAATCTATTTTAAGTTCAATTAATAAAACATCTTTAAGGGTTATCATATCATAGGATAAAGAAATTTAACTATTTCATTTAATTAGTCTCAAAAAATCACA
>Ga0209300_1000682_pt1 | contig 15956 bp, 24 predicted proteins | sample Shrwel_input2_RT_FD_187535 | JGI IMG/M metagenome (GOLD analysis project Ga0209300, IMG submission 187535) | Subsurface microbial communities from deep shales in Ohio, USA - Utica-3 well 1 S input2 RT (SPAdes) (version 2) ... | reverse complement strand
TTTGCTTCTTCAACGGTGATCATTGATGGGCTCCGCTATGGCCGGGTCAGGCCTTGGGTTCGTCGTCCTGGTTTTCGGTTGTCGCCGGCAGCTTTGTGCCTTCGACGGCCACTTTCTTTTTCACCAGGCGGTCGGCTTCTTCGGGCTCGAAGCCGGCGGTGTCGCCCCGCACGTAGCGGCTAAAGGGTTTCAGGAAGGTGACCGCTTTACGCTTGTTGCTTTGGGTGGCTGGTTTCTGCTCTTCCGGCGGTTGCTGGTCTTCCGAAGGCTGCTGATCTTCAGGCTTTTGGGGTTCCTGAGGCTTCGGCTCTTCGGTGTTTTGGGCGTTGGTGCCGCCCTGTGATCTACGGTTAGCCATGGTGTGTTCCTCGATTCAGTTCGGATGATGGAGGGGCACCGGCCCCGGGTTGGAGCCGGTGCGGGCCGTTACCAGGTGACGCCGGTACCCAGTACCAGGCCTTCCGGATGGCGGAAGCCGATATCGTGCTCGGCCACCAGGCGGATCAGGGACTGGTTGCGCGCGAACGCGGATACCAGGTTGCCGCTGGAGTCCTTGTAGGTGGCTTCGCGGCTGAAATCGATGGACATGTTGTCGCTTTCGCCGATGACGACGTCGTTCCAGTCGGCAAAGTAGATTTCAGCCTCGTTGAGGCCGGCACCCAGATTGGTGGGCACGGTGGTGGTGTGGTAGATCGGGTAGCCCTTGAGCATGCCCTGGGCCATTTCCGGGTACACCTTGTTGCCGTTTCCGTCGCGCAGGCCGAACAGCTTCATGTAGCTACGCGGAGACATGGCCCAGCCCGGGGTTACCAGCATGGAATCGGAGTCCATGAGCTTGAGCATCAGGCTGTCGAGGTAGGCGTCGATGGTGGCCAGGTCCGCAGTGCCAGACCATGCCAGGGTGCGGCTGGCGTCGGTTGCGACAGTTTTGAAGCCGGTCGGGGTGTTGCTGGTGCCGTCGTCACGCAGGAACGCCTTGTCTTCGCGCACGGCTTTGGCGTTGAGCATGTCGTTCAGGACGATCTGCTCTACGGAGTAGCCGGCACGGCCAACCAGCTGGTTGGAGATGGGCACCATGGTGATCTGGGTTTTGGCGCTGAGCTGGACGTCGTCGAATTGAGATTCGGTAGCCAGCACGTCTGCACCTTCACCCACGTAACCGGAGGTGGCACCGCCGCTCATGCGGGGCAGGGACATGTTGCCATTCGGCAGCGGCATGACTTGCGCACCCAGGCGGCGTACTACGGTGCGGGCCCGCAGCAGTTCGATGACTTCTTCTGCCATGTTGGTGGGGATGAGTGCGCCACCGCTGCCGGCGCTGGTTTCAATGGCCATGGCCACGTCGCCGTCGTTCAGTTCGTTTTTGGCGAACTTGGAGGCCAGGCCCAGATCGCCCTTGCCAGCAGCGATGGACATGACCATGCGGGCGGCTTTGGCGCCGGTGTACTGTTTGGCTTCCTGCTTTACGTGCACGGCCGGAGCGCCGTTTCCGTTTTCCTGGTTGCCCAGGGCTTTAACCGGCTCAGCGGAGGCAGCGGCCATGCGCTCGGCATTTTCCATGCGCTGGAGCTGCTCGGTGAGTTGGTCGAATTCGGCGCTGAGTTCGCCGAACTGCTTCAGCTGCTCTTCGTTGAGCTCGCCTTCGTTCGCTTCGATCTTGGCCAGGCCTTGTACCTGGGCATTGATCTCGGCCCGCTTGCGGCGGAGTTCTTCAATCAACATAGTGATTTTCCTCTTGCTTTCATGGGCATAAAAAAAAGCCACCGGGTGGTGGCTTCTGGGTTTGCAGCTCCGCCGCGTGGCTAGAGCTGGCAATTCGTGTTCATTGCGCTGGCCTGGGCCTGGATGGTTCGCCGTTGGGTGGGTGTGCTGCGGTAGCGGGTGGCGATTTCGTCCAGGGCGTCTTGGGCCGGGGCAATCTGGTCGATCAGTTTGAGGTTGAGGGCTTCTTCGGCGCTGAACAGTTTGGCGTCTGTGGCGATGACGTCATTGACGGCGATGCCACGGTGTTCGGCGACGGATTCGGTGAATGATGCGTAGGCGGTGTCCAGCCGTTTGTTGATTTCGGTAACGGCCTGGTCGGTAATCGGTTCGTGGGGAGAACAGTCATTCTTGTGGCCTCCACGGAAGTAAGTGTTGTATTTGATGCCCATCTCTTCTTCCCACTTGCTGACCTCGAAGGTTTCGATGATCACGCCGATGGAGCCGACGCCAGCGGTGGGGCTGCAGATGATTTTGCTGCAGGCGGCGGCCATGAAGTAGCCGGCAGAGTAGGCGGCGAAGTTGACGAGGGCGGTGATGGGTTTGGTCTGTGAGGCCTGGCGGATGAAATCGGCCATTTCTTTGCAGCCCATGGCGGATCCGCCACCGGTGTGGAAGTCCAGCACGATTTCTTCCACGAGTTCGTGGCGCAGGGCGGCTGAAATTTGGTCCCGCAGGCGTTCGTAGCTGAGCAGTTCGGTGCAGGCGGCGTCGATCTGGCCCCGGCGGGCAACCAGTACGCCGTGCACGGGGATGATGGCCAGTTTGCCAACGATGGCGACGCCACGAAGGCGGCGCTCTTCATCCGGTGTGCTGAGGTCCGGGTGGCCGGGGAGGCTCAGGCCAAGATCCGGGATATCACCGGCAGCTTTGCCCAGCAGGCGCGGTTCCAGGACGGATTTCACGGCCTGGATCAGTTCGGGGGTGGCGAACAGCGGCTGGCCGAACACCATGGATGCAACGTGCGGGTAGTTGATCAGCTGCGACATAGAAGTTCCTCGATTTCTTTCATCTGTTCCGGGGTGGCGTTGAGGGCGTCCGCGGCTTTGCCGGAGTCCACCATGTTGAGCGGGGTCAGGTAGCGGTCACCGCCGGGGATGGGCGGCATGTTTTCCAGGCGGCGAATGTCGTTAACGGATAGCCAGCCCCAGTTGCGGCCAATGGCGTAGGCTTCATAACGGGCTTTTTGGTCGCCGCGCAGCAGGCCGCTGACGTTGAATTCGATGTAGTGATTCTTGCGCTCGCTGGGCAGTAGGAGGTCGCGCATCATGGCGGCTTCGATGCGCTTGATCCACGGCATGAGTGTGTATATCACGTAGCCTAGGGACATCTGTTCGATGCCGGATCCCCACGCGGTGCTTTTCTCCATGTGTTGGATCATGTGCAGGGGGATTTTGTAGAGCCGGCATATTTCGTTCACGCCGAAGGCCCGGGATTCGAGCAGCTGGGCTTTTTCGTTGTCCATGGCCAGCTGTTTGTATTCCATGCCCTCTTGCAGCAGGGCGACGCTGAAGGCGTTGCGCAGGCCGCCGCCGTGGCGTTCCGTGAATTTGTTGAGCAGGCGGTCAACGGCTTTTTGGTCTTTGATCGGCGGCGCTTCATTGGGCCGCTGGATGACGCCGGACATGGTGGCGCCACGCTGGAAGACGGCGGAGGCGTGGTGTTCGGTGGCCAGAGCCAGGCCGATGGAATCGGCGTTGGTGGCAATGGGTGACATGCCCACAAAGCCGTCCAGACTGAAGCCTTTGATGTGGTGCACCATGCGCATTGGCAGGATGTCGCCGGTGTCTGTGAGCTTGTAGTAGGGCAGGCCGTCCTGGCCTTTCAACACCTGAATCTTCTTGGGATTCATCGGGATCAGTTCGGTGATGTAGCCGGAACCGTCCCGGTCAATCAGGGATATGTGGTTGCCCTCGAGGCCCAACAGGCCCTGGGTCAGTTCGTAATATTCGAAGCTGGTGTCTTTCTTGTTGGGCTGGCTGTGGATGACGTCATACAGCGGGTGGTCGGTTGCGCGATCGCGGCCGCCTTTGTCGTCGCGGCGGTACAACTCGCAGGGCAACTGAGCCACCGATTCCGCCAGCAGTGTGACGCAGGCGCGCAGGGCGGTGAGGGCCAGAGCGCTTTCGGTGTTGACGTTGGTGCCTGCTCGGGTTTGCTGGCCACCGATGGAACTGGTCCATCCGGCCCAATCGGTGCCGGTGCGGCCGGATCCGCCAGCGGTTTTGAAGAAGCTCGGCAGGAACATCAGTTATCGCCTTTTTTCGACCGCTTCACTTCACTGACGGCGGCTGCACGGGCGGCCATGAAGGACCAGGCCAGAAGCAGCACACCGCCAGTGATGTAGCCGGCGGGTTGGTATATCAGCCAGGTGCCAGCGGCGATGAGGGCAGCGCCAGCGAGGCCGATCAGGAAAATCAGTGCGTTCATCAACATGTCACGTCCGAGGTGTCGTAAACGGATTGTTTGGGCTTTTCGGTTTCACCCAACATGGCGCGGCCGATGGCCATGATGAGCGCCACAGCGCCATCGATTTTGTTGTCGTTGCCTTGCTTGATTGGGCGCACAACGTCGTCGTTGCCCGGGATGTTTTTGCCGATCACGTTGCTGATACACCAGGTCATGATCGGGTTGCCGTCGTGGTGGAAGCGGCCCGACTCAATGGCAGCCTCAAGCTCCTTCATGGGGTCGCTGAGGTTGGTGTAGTTCTGCGTGATCGTGATCGGCTGCAGGCCTTCGTCCATCATCTGGTGCGACAGGTTGGCCGCGCCGTGTGGGTCAATTGGGCAACCGCTGGTTGGGCTGTGGGTGTGGGCGGCAGTAGCTGACGCCAGCACTTCCCGGTAATCGATTTCGGCACCTTCGGTTGGCGTCAGGTGCTCGGATTTCACCCACTTCTGGTACCGCTCGCTTTGCTTGCGGTTATCGGAGTCCCAGACGGTGGCTTCCGGTACCCAGAACTTCGGCGCTACACAGTAGTAGTGCCGGCGCCCGTCGATGTCCTGCTTGTAAAGCCGAACCATGGCGGTTAAGTCGAGCTTTCGCGCCAGGTCGAAGGCGAGGATGCTCTCCCAGCCTTCGAACTGTTCAAGGGTCAGCTTTTTGTCTTCGCACCGCTTCCAGCTTTCGAGGTTGAAGAAGCCGTCTTTCGCGGAAACCCAAATGTTCAGGTGCCGGGTTTTGAACTTGTTGGCGAAGCGGGCCAGTCGTTTGGCTCGGTTCTGCTGAGAGAGCAGGTAATCTTCGTAGACCGAGACGCCGTAGTTGGGGTTTGCCTTTTTCAGGGCCTGGACGCTGGTCCAATCGTCTTCCGGGTCCATGGTGTAGATTAGGCCGAAAAGTTCGTCGTCCTGTGATACACCGTCCAGCATCTCAACCACGCGGGTGTGCATGTCGAAGCAGGGGCTTTCGATATTGTCGCCGGCAGTGGTAATGGCGAGCATTAAGCCCTGAAGCCGGGCGCCCATGCCGGTGAGCATGGTGTCATAGAGGCCCGAATCGTGGTGTTCGTGGAACTCGTCAACAATGCCCAGGTGCGGGCTTGAACCGTCGCCCGGGTCACCGATCACCGGTTCGAATACAGAGCCGTCCAGCAGGGTTAGCTTTTTCGCCCAAGGTGTCAGGCCAAAGCGGCTGCGCAGGTTCGGCAGGGCTTTGGTCATTTGCAGAGCGGGCTGAAACACCTTCCATGCCTGGTACTCGGTGCTTGCACCGCAGTAAACCTCGGCACCGCTCTCTTTGTCGGCTACCAGGCAATAAAGCCCGGTGCCGGCAGCGATGATGGATTTGCCGTTTTTCCGGGGCACGCAGATATAGGCTTCCCGGAACCGACGCAGTTTGTCTTTCTTCCGGACCCAGCCGAACAAGGTTGAGAAAGCGAACAGCTGCCAGGGCTCGAGAACAATTCGGCGCTGGTGGATGGGGCGTTTCGACCACTCGCCTTTGGTATGGACCAGCAGCTGGATGAACTTGCAGACCCGCTCGCCTTTTTCTTTGTCGAAGCGGTACGGATATTTGGGGTCTTTCTGGCGCTTGAGGTCATCCAGGTGACGCTGGCAAGCGGCTTTGGTGATTCTGGCGGCCGGGATCTTACCGGCGACCACCTCCCGGGCGTACTTCGTCGCGGCGTTGACGTTCGGGTAGGTAGCCATGATCAATCGAATTCATCAAATTCGTTCCCTGTCTCCCCCGGTTCTTTTTTGCCGCCACCCATGAAGCGTGTCCGGCTGAGCGGATCCAGGCCCAGAAGCGAGCCCAGCCTTGCCATCTGGCTGACGCTGTCGTTCCGCACAGCAATGGCCGGGTGTTTTTTGATTCCGTCAGCTGTTGGCGAGGTCACGCCGTCTCTACTGATCATTTCGTCGGCCTCAATCATGAGGCTGAAGGCGTTGCAGTAGGCCATCAAAATGGGCGCGTCTTCAGGCTCCATGCAGCCGCGCTTGATCAGGATGTTGCTCTGCTGCTTCCACATTTTCACAGCCAGCTCATCGCGCAGCTGATCGGGCGGGGCAATGCGAGTAATGGAGCTTGAACCCTGCGTTTGCTGTTTGTTTTTTCGGCCGCCGCCGGCCGCTCTGACAGGTGCGTTCATATCTGCTCAGCCCGCCAGAAAATTTTTCTTATTTCGCGCGTAAAAAAATTCAGCTGGGGCGGGCGGTCGAGCCCGCCAAAACCTGTGGACTTTTGACCCGCCCCTCCCGTCAGCTCGACTTCGCGCGCTGTGACTCGGCTTGTGTCTTGAGCTTGTGGCATGGGTTGCATATCGCCTGGAGGTTTGAGTCTTTGTCGGTGCCGCCTTCGAACTTCGGAATTACGTGGTCCACATCGGTTGCAGGAGTGACGCGACCACCGGACAGGCACGGCTGGCACAGCCCCTTGTCACGCCTCATGATGCGCTTACGCTGGCGGCGCCACCGGCCGCCGTAGCCACGCTCTGTGCTGCTGCCTCGCCCTGGCTTGTTCCATCCGCAATCGAGCGACTGGTGCTCCTCACAGTAGCCGTTGCGGGCCTGGGTGAGGTTGGCGCAGCCACGGGAGCGGCAGGGCCTGGGTGGGCTGGCTGGCATAGTTACTTGCCGTCTGCCTGGTTGAGCGCCACTTCCTCATTCATGACCTTGAGCCGGTGAAGCTCGCGCTCGCGCTCCTCCCGGCGGCGCTCCCGCTCCTCCCGGCGGCGCTGGTACCGCATATTCAGAATGAAGGTCAAAACGCCGAGAATCGCACCGAGCAGCGCCAGCCACTCGTTAAGACTGAACGTGCCGTACACAATCGCGGCTCCATTTGCGGTGTAGCTGGCTGCAGCAGGCATGGACTCAACCTTCATGTTCAAGGTGTCTGCGAGATGTTGGGAAGTGTTTTGAAGGTTCATGGGGTCTGGTTCTTGATGGCTGATCCGATACGCTGCAGCACACCTGGCTTCTTAACGCCTGCGGCAAGCTCCTTGTCCTTACTACGCTTATGCACCTGGACACCCAGCACGCCAAGCCCGATAGAGAAGATGGTCACGAAAGAGCCGAGCATTGCGGCAAAGCCCTCTGATATGTTCTTGCCATTGGCTGGCTCATAGATGATGGCGCCAATACCAGCCGCAAAGGCCAGGGAGATCACGGCCATATTGAAGGCCATGATGTAGCCAAAGGCAGGCCGCCAGCCCGCACGATAACCACTGTCAGCCTTGAGTTCTGCCCGCATGGTTTCGTTAACGGTGCGGTGCTGCTCTGTCTCGGCTTCGATCTGGGCAATGGCCTGCTTGCTTGCAATCTCCCGGAGCCGAACTCGCTCGTCGCTCTGGATCTTCTGCAGCTTGACCGCTGCCTCTGGATCACGGTCGATGGCCTGGGCAATCTCGGTAGGGTCGTTTTCCACTCCGAGAACGTCGGCAACCATTCCGCCAAGGAGCGAACCGCCAGGGCCACCGCCAATTGCAGTTCCAAGGAGCGTTGCGCCGGTGCTGGCGATCTTTTTGCCGAGTCCTCCCCAGTCCATGCCGGTCTCCTTCAGTCGATTCGGTACTTTTTTCGGCTGGCCCACCATGCAGGAATGTCCATGTTGGGGCATGTCTTGCGGGGATCGAGGTCACAGTGACCCTTTACCTCCGCTTCCGGGTATAGGGCCAGCTTGGTGTGGATCCAGCCCTCGAGCGTCCGGAGCTGATCCTCGTCCGGGGCGGTGTCGGTCATGATCACGATCCCCAGGCTGTCCGAGTTGTCCCCTTCGCCATCTTCATCAAAGTCCCGGACGTGTGCGCCTTGCCAGTAGTCTGGGCGGCCGGGCTGCAGCTCGGCGTCACCGGTGATTACGGCGTTGTATCCAATGCCGGCCCAGCCGCGTTGCTGGTGCCATCGGTGAATGTCTTCTGCGCTGTCACCACGATCCTTCGGGCTGTCACTGATATGGACAACCAGGTACTTGATCTCGCGCACGACAAATCTCCAGGCAATAAAAAACCCCGGCGTAGGCTGCGAGAGCCAAGAGGCCAGGGTCGTGTCTTTGTGGCAGGCTTGTTGAGTGCAAAGAGGGCGCCAACCTCACCGAAAGCGGCTATGGATTGTGCCCGGCCAGGCCGCACGTCCTATCTGGTTCGGGCACAAAAAAACCGCCAGCTCGGGTGAGGGCGGTTTGTTTTGGATCTATGACCAGTTAGCAGATAGTGTAGTCTGTAATCAGAAATTATCAAGGCTCGTGATGTTTCCGCCGGACCAACTCCCAGAATGCTTTGTGCATCTTCCGCTCCCCGCGCTCCCACTTCCGCCAGCTTCGACCATCAACGTGAATCATTGCAGCGCAGTAGTTCTGGGATTCCGTGATGCTGAGACGCTTAGTCTCTTGAACTTGCACTCGCAGCGCCGTTACCTGTTCGGGGGTCGGCACTTCAGCGTTTTCATGGTGAAAGTCGATTAGGCGCTCATTATAGGCTTTGAGCGCTTTTGATACTCCATCAACGGAGCTTCCGTTACCAATTTTTCGCGCTGCAGCCAAGTCTTCCGGGGCAACCCTTACCGCCTTTACTTCTGGGGTATCTGGGCGTCTTGAAGGCTCCTCAAAATCAAACTCCGATCTTCGCACCCTTACAACTTCAATTGGCACCTGCCAAAGCTCGGCCAATTGATCATCCTGATAGTGAGAAAAGAGAGACTCCATCGACCCCTTATATCGCTTCCGATTGTTCTTGATTGCTTTTCTCCGTTGACCTACCGCCTCTTGGGTAATGCCAACCATCTCTGCAATTTCTCGATTAGAGTAATGCTCTAACAAATGATCGTAATTAAACCCTGCTCGCCGTGCAGACTTTGATAATGGCTTTATACCCATCTTCTGTCGAACATACTTCACAGAAGATGGGCTAAGGCCAGATCTGCGCGCCAACTCTGCATCAGATATTTTGCCCAAAAGCTCTAAGTATCCGCCGGCCTCGAGAGTATCAGCCCCCATATAGCGGCTTCTCTTTCTCGAGCCCTTGATACCCCTGGCAAGTCGCTCCTTTCTGACGTAGTACACACTGACGCCAGATAGCCGTGATATTTCACTGTCAGTGGCGTTGCCAAGCATGTCTATGTACTCGGGCGCCAAGACTTTTTCCTTCTTTGCCATAAGTTACCCCCGGCCCGGCCGATGACTGAAAGCCTGCCCGGCAGCATCCTCAGCTTGAACCTCGGCGATCAGATCTTCCGCTGTAGGATCTTTCTCGCCACCATTCTGACGGTGGGCGATGTACCACTGGATGATCAGACCACTCACGTTGTCTTCCGGCCCCTCTTTCAGGTGCGCCGGGTCCAGACCGGAGGCCTGGCAAATGGCCTCAATCGGTGCCCAGTCGAAACTCACATGGCCGTCTGAGTCTCTCTGCAAGTTCAGGTCGGAGAACTGCACATTGTCCGGAATCTGAGCGGTTGCTTTCTTCTGCATGGGGCGGCTGGCCTCGTTGAGCGTGTGCGTGATCCAGTCGGAGAGCTTCATGCCCTCACGCTGGGCCTGTTTTACCCAGCGGGTTTTGTTGGCCCGCCGGGTTTCGAATTGGATAACGGATGTTGAGGACTTCATCGCATTCCTGGAATGTTTGATTCGGCCTTTTTGGCGCTGTCGTGGAGCTTTGCGCCAATCGCTGCGTAATCAAAATCGCTTCTTGTCTGTAGCGACATACCGCCGCCAGCAGGCCGGCTGAATGTGCCGTCGGGCCACTTTCTCATCCAAAAGAACTTACTTTCTGTGTCGTCGCCCAGAATCACAAAAGTTGCGCCGGTTTCTTCGTCTGCCAGAACTGTTTTAACCACTGAAAACGCCATCGTATATCTCCTTTTCCCTGTGGACGCCGCCCCGGAGGGCGGCACGTAGATCAGCTGAATGCGATAGAAGAGAGCTTTTCATTGCCATGAATGGCCTCAAACTCTTTGAGCCATTCCAGATCGGTCTCCGCAGAAACCGCCAGGTTCACTTCTTCGCATTCCTCTTGGGTGGCGAACTCTTTGATGCCCTTCATAATGGTGGGAACCGGCATCGAAACAGTGTGACCGCTCCACGGGTTGGTCACGGCCATTTCATCAGGAATTTCGCAGACAGCCAGCACGGCCGCTTTGTTCAGGTCGCTGTAGTCGATGGGCGAACCATCTTCATCCAGAGCTACAGATTCGCCGTCAGGGCCGACAGACACGGCATACTCACCTGATTCAATGCGGTAGTCATCTGACTGGATTTCGAACCAGTAGACGGTGTTTTGTTCTTGGCTGTTGTCGTCTTTTTCGAGGAAAGTAGCTGTAGCGTTGTAGGCAGTCATGATATTTCTCCTTTCGGTCCCCGGTTCCGCCGGGTCGGAAGAGTTGTTTTTCTCAACTCTTGATATGTATTTTAGGCCCAATGGGCATAACCGTCAAGAGTCTTTTTTATTTTTTTCGTCTTTCTGTCCACAAAAATGCGCCAGCTGCATCAAACCCGGGCTGGTGGCCCGCCAGCCGGCCATGGCTTCTTCGATCTCACGCCAGCGCTTGATGCCAACCGCCATGATGGCGGCCTGGTTGTACTGACCGGTTAGCAGGCTGTCTTTGCTGAAACCCTCGTTGTAGGCAGCCTCAAAGTCCGCCAGCAGGCGGGCAAATTGATGGCGGTCTACGTTGATGCGGGTTTCGTCGGCCTGCACCGAGAACTGCTCGCGGCTTTTGCTGACGGCGCCTCTGAAGATCACGTGCTTTTTACCGTTTACAGCCATGGCCATGAGGAAGGGCGGCTCGGGCGGATTGAGTAGCAACTCTCGCCATTGCTTGCGGTCTGGTTGGTGGTAAACCTTTGGCGAAACCACATGGCTGAAGTACAGCCAGTTCAGCGCCCTGGGCTTTTTGCCTTCTTTCACCGGGAACGTAACGGGCTTGCCCTCCCGCTCAGCATAGGCGCCGTAGGCCGCGCTGCTGGACATGGCCACACACGCGCCGCAGGCTGTCAGAGACCACGGGGCCTTTGCCTGGTTGAAGTCTGTGAACGTGGGCGGTATGCCGTCTTTCAGGTGCCAGCCCTTGCCATGAGTGGGGCCACCACACAGCCAGCATTCATCGTCTGGCCCAAACCGGGCCTTCTTTTTGGATTTCGGCTCAGGTGGTAGCCAGTCGTCCATTCTCAGGCAGTCGTGCCAGAACCATTGGGTGATCGATATATTCATGCAAAGCTCCTGATCTCTGGCCACCGGGCGCACAGCCGGGCCCACCGCTCCGGGAATCGCTGGCGAAACTCCTGTACCTGGCCGTGCCGCCACAGGCTTTCCTCAAACCAGGTAAACTCGCTGCGCTCCATTTCTCGCCCACGGGGTGCGTCGTCGTACACCGACAGCCAGGGCATATCGTTTTCGAGTAAACAGGCCCAGATGTCCGGCCCTTTCCACTGCATCAGAGGGCAGCAGGTCCACGTGCTGCGGCTCTGGGTTTTGTATAGGCCGCCGCGCTTGCCTAATACCATGGACCGGCGCTTGCTCTCTTCCTTGCGCATACCCATGAACTGGCCAACCCAGCCTTGCTGCTCTGCGTAATCGTTGGCCGCGCTCCAGTCCAGCTCAAACCGGCGGTAGGCCGCCTTCTCTTCCGGGGTTTCCGGTACCGCGAAAAAGTGCCCGACAGCCTCCCACGCCTCCCACGGGCCGGGCACAGGCACCTCGTGCAGCTCCAGGCTGTAACGATCACAGAGTTCGCGCAGCAGGCGGGTGTTCTCCTCCGGCATTTCGCCTCGCGCCACGTAGTGCACCACCGGGCCTGACCAGCCCGTTTGCAGCGCCATGGCCATCATCGCTCCGCTGTCCTTGCCGCCACTGGCGCACATGGCCCAGACCCCGGGCACCTCAATCAGCGCCCTGGTGATCAGCTCCTGAGCCCGGACCACGTTACGGCGGTAGGCTGGCAGCTTGGCGTGCAGACGGTACCGCTCGCGCTCATGCTTCTGCATCAAGGGCCTCCCGGTGAGAGGGCATGGCGCACTCGGTGATGTTCGCGGGGTTTCGGCCGGGCGGTCGGATGCCCCACGGCATAACTGGCCCGGTCAGGCTTTCAGCGGCTGTGTGGCCAACCGGCAGCGGGCGGTGCGTTCTGGCCAGCGTTTCTGCTTCCTCGCCGGCGGGCTCCACGTGCCACTCTCGCACACGCCCCATGCCGGCACCGAGGCGGCCGCCGATGGCCGTGGTTTTGGCCAGTAGGCGGCGGATCTCGGCGGGGTCGCCAATACAGGCCCATTGCACTCGGGGTGTAATGTGGTGAGTGGCCGGCAGGCGGGCGTTTTTATAGGGGCCGGCGGCCACCAACACCTTGCCGCTTTTGCCCGGTGGCTCCCAATATTTCTCAGCGGGCTTGGCGTCAAACCGGCGATGGAAAAACCGCTTGTGCTCGAGCGCCACCTGATAAACCGGAGAGCTGCACTGGTACCAGCTCAGGGTGCCGTCCGATTCCTCCGCAAGCGGCACGCCGGTGACCGGCTCCTGCAGATCGCTCCGGTGGTTGCGAATGGCGAACTCCTCATCGCCCAGCTTTTCGCGCATAACCTGGTAGGCCAGTATGCCGTCCAGTGCCGGGCTCCATGGGTCAGAGCTGACAAACCCGTTACGGAGCTCCGCCGTTACAATCAATGGCTGCATTTCTTTTTTCTCCCTGGCTTGCCCAGATACTGCCGGCCGTACTTCTGCACCTCGGCCGGGCTGACGGCCCACACGGGGCCGATCTTTGTGGCTTTGATTTTCTGCTGCTTGATTTGCAGGCGAACGGTTGAGTCATCGATGCCCAGAATCCGGGCCACCTGCTGGCAGGTGAGCATGGGCCGGTTTTTCATCTCTTCAGACATGCGCTCAATGTTGATCACGCCATTACCTCCGGCAGTACCATCAGGCCGCACCCCCACGCGCCCCGGCCGCCAATGCCGCGCAGCAGGTGGTCGCAGAAGCGCGCCTTGTCCGTTACACGCAGGGTGCCCCTGAAAACCACGTCATCAATGATGATGCGCTTGCCGCCGGGCTTGGCGAACCGGCGCTGGGGCCGGTCGTAAGCCTGCACGAACGTTATTTCAGCGCCGCTGCCTTCCATTCGCCGGGCCAGCCAGTCTTTCCGCTCCTGATTGGTGCGGTAGGGCTTGCGGCAAATGCGCTTCCAGGTGCCGTCTGGCTGCTGTGCCCGCGCACTCCGGGCGGGGTTTGCCAGCAGGTCGAACTGGTAAACGGCGCCCGCCTCGATGCGCTCCGCGAGCGCCTTGACCGTCGGGGCAGACGGCCGGTGCCGGCTTAGCATCAGGATGGTGTCGCCCAGCACGCGGTACACGAAAGGGCGCTCGCTAACTTCCGGAACATCCGGGAAGTAGCTCCAGAGCACCTGGTGGTAGGCGTACTCGGGCACCTCTGGCTTGCTTACAGCAGAGATCCACATGCTTCAGCTCCCAACAGTCCGCGAATTTCGGTCTCGGATTTGGCCAAGAACTGGTCGTACTGCTCCTGCAGGTGCTTGTCGTAAGCGTCCTTTGCCTGCTGAGCCTGCTCAGACAGGCGAGGGGAAGCGCCGTCCAGCTTCACAAACCCGAATTCCTCGCCGGTTTCCATGTCCATAATCCGGCTGGTGTAGCTCACCAGACCATGGCCACGGTTACCCTGGCCGCCGATGTAAGGGCTCTTGGCGAAGCTGTGCAGGGCCGACACCAGCGCGCCCAGCTCCACGTCTGTTACGTCGAGGCAGTCGATCTCATGAGCCAGCTTCACGCCGGGGATCAGCAGCTCGCTGGTCATCCGCATCTGAGTGCTGGCTTCACCTTCCTTCTTCTTGCCCTTTTTCGGGCCTTCCAGCAGCGGCGCATCAACGGCAGAGATCAGCTCGTCGGTCAGCTTGTCGTTCTTGCTGTCATCCATTCGGGTGTAGCTTTTCTCGGTGGTGAGCTGGCGATAACTGCACTTCAGGGCGTCGTGGTGGTAGTCGTCGCGCAGTACGGGCAGGGCTTCCATGCACACGGGGTAGCTGTTGCTCACGCGCAGTTTGCCGGGCATGATCTGGTTGCCTACACCGCCGCCTAACAGGCCAACCATGGGCACCACACGGCGCATCTGGCGGGCCTGATTGATGTCTACCGACTGGTCACCGCCAATCCGGCCGCCGGAGAACAGCAGGTGGAACGCCTCAAGCGATACTGTGCAGCCCAGTTTGTCCAGCATGTAGCTGGCTGCCAGATCCCGCAGCTGGCCGCGCCAGGCGTTGCCGTTGTAGCAGAATACCGGCTCGATGCCGCCGCCCGGCTGCATGACCGGCTCTTCCACCAGGTAGGTGGTGGTGCTTAGCGTTTCCCCGATGTGAGACAGCGGGCTGCGTGTGGTGAATTCACCGAAAATACGAAAGTGCTTCATTCCCCGCATTACAGGGTCTCCTCTTCAATGGTTTTGGCGAACTGGCTTTCAACGGGCTTTTCCCGTTCCAGCCGCTCACGTACCAGCAGAATCACCCACTGGGTTTCCTTGTAGAGCTTGTTCAAAGTTGCGCAGTGGTCTGCGTCGTTCAGCACGCTGGTCAGAAACTCGCGGCGGTCTTCGCTCGGGAGCTCCATGAACTCGGTACCGCCAGCGCTGTTCTGGGTGGCCAGCATGGCGCCCTTGATGCCTACCTCCATCCATTTCGGGTTAATTGAGGGACAACACAGCCGGGGCATCATGGAATCCATGAAGCGGGGCAGGCTTTCGGCTCGTTTGGCAGACGCTTTGGTGAAACGCTCGATCTGGCCCCACATTTCGGGGCTGACCTTGTAGCGCTTTTTGTCGCGGCTTCGGTAGATGGCGTACACCAGCAGGGCGGCGGTTGCTGCTTCCTGATCGTCGGTGTCGAAGTTGTAGATCATGGGCTTCTCCTTGTGGGTGGCCGCTTATGCGGCCATTTCAGATTCCAGCTTTCCTTCGAGGGATCGGTAACCATCCAGCACACGCTGGCGGAAGGTGGCGGGGGTACAGCGCAGTTGTTGGGCGCAGGCGTTGTCGTCCCAGGTGATCTCCACGCGCTGTTCAGGGGTGAACGGGTCCACGGCCACTTTGGTGCGGCCACGGTATGCGCGGTCAAAACAGAGGGCCTCGCGCTGGCGGTCGCTGAGCTGGCGCATCATTTGGCAGGCCTCTGCATGGCGCTGACTCCATTCGCGCAGGAGCTTTGACTGTTCGTAGACCTTGGAGAACCCCGAGAAGCCGGAAGAGCGGGGCAGATCGCCCTTGAAGTCCACCAGCTTTCCGATCAGGCTACCGCCTTCCCAGCCGGCGTCACTGTCTGCACTCAGCAGCACTTCCAGGAAACGGTCTACCACTGCCTGGGCCTTGTTCCGCATAATCTCTTCCTCTCTGGTTCGCTTCCGGTTTGCCATTGGTTGCCCTTACCGCTTGTTTATCCAATCAGCCCGCCAGCCCGTGTAGCGGTGATCCTTTGTTTCCATCCTGAACTGCATGGCCGCTTGGCGTTTGATCGTGTCGTAGATCGCCGGGCCGTACAGCTTTTCGAGTTCTATCAGCTTGGCCTTGTAGGCCTCCCGGTCGCCGGTGTGGGCTATGTCCACCAGCTGGTTGGCGGCTATGTGTTCAGGTCTCACGGTGCCTCTCAATTTCTATCTGGGCCGCTTGCAGTTCGGCCTCATGACTGCCATCACCGGTATCCACAACTGTGCCGTCCGACCGCCGTATGGTTCGGTGATTGCCAAAACCGTTGGTCTTCGGAACTCGCTCGACCGAG
>Ga0209300_1000677_pt1 | contig 16040 bp, 30 predicted proteins | sample Shrwel_input2_RT_FD_187535 | JGI IMG/M metagenome (GOLD analysis project Ga0209300, IMG submission 187535) | Subsurface microbial communities from deep shales in Ohio, USA - Utica-3 well 1 S input2 RT (SPAdes) (version 2) ... | reverse complement strand
CAAGGCCGCCGAGAAGCAGAAGGCCGCCGAGGCCGCGTGGGCCGACCTCGAGAAACAGGTCGCCGCGAACAAGGCCGCCCTCGCCGCCCGTGACGCCCGCATCGTCGAGCTGACCAAGGAGGTCGAAGCCGTAAAGGCCGAAGCCAGCAAGAACGTCTGGACGCTTCTCGGGGCCGGTCTGTTCGCGGTCGGTGCCTTGACCACGGCCTTCCTCGGTCCTCGCCTTGGCGTTCCGCTCCTGGCTTGCGCTGCGCTGGCTGGCTCGGTCCCGTTCATCTACGACTCTCCGGCCTTCATGTGGGTCGCCATCGGCACGGCTGCCATCGCCTCGGGACTGTCGCTCTGGTGGCTCGCCGACAAAATAAACGACGCCGTGCAGGACAAGAAGGACGAAGCCGAAATCTCCAAGGACGAATGAGCCCTCCTCCTCCCCCCATTGACCCTGAGTCCATCCCGAAGGAACTGAAGGACGGCGTCGTCGCCGCCACGATCGGGGCTTTCAGTATGGCATCGAGGCTTATGCTCTCAGACGAGAAGCATACCTGGGGCTGGGTGGCTCGCCGCGTGATGGTCGCCTCTGGCGTGGCCTGCCTCAGTGGCTACGTGCTGGTCGAGTATATCTCCAGCCCGGGCCTGCGGATGGGCGCCATCGGCGCGCTGGCCTATTCTAGTCCAGAAGTCCTCGACGCCCTGCTAAGGTGGGTAAAAGCCCGGGCAGAGCGTGAGGTCGAGAAGGTGTCCAAGCCCAAGCCCCATGGCAAAGCCAAGCGAACCAAGCGCAAGTGAGGGCAACCTCCTGCTGGCCGTCTGCCTGCTGGTAGGCTTCGCGGGGATGGCCGCCGCGACGACCGCCTACACCTCGGGCTTCGTCCTCGACCAGCTGCAGAGCACCGACGCCATGGTCATGCTCATCACGGACGGCGGGAAGATTAAGTCCGACTCACAATCCCTGGAGCAGAACCTGTCCTCGGCCACCCTAGCCCTGCAGTCCGTACGCGACCTAGGGCTGGCCTTGTCCTTTGGGTGCCTTGCCGTGGCCGTGGCGGTGGGTATCAGGGTCTGGCGGGGTAGACGGCAGGGTTGAGCCAGAAGTCCCCTTCCTAGGGCATCCTAGGCGGTTTCCCGATGGGGCTTGACGACGCCCCCTAGCCCGGGCATACCTTGGCTATCCCGCACAACCATGACCGACCCTAACTCCGACCTCTACGCTTTCATCTTCAACATGATTGAGAGCCAGCCGCACTTCCGTGTCGGCGCCCGTAAGCCTGCCAAGGCTCCGCTCTCCCCGGCCATGCTGGCCAAGCCCTACAAGGGCATCCTCCCCGAGTCCTTCGCGGTTGAGCCGAAGATTGACGGCGTCCGCGTGATCGTGGAAGTCTGCCGCGAGACTCTGGCCGTGGCGTTCAAGACCCGCAACGGCAACCCGCTCCCGTCCATCCAGCACCTTGAGGCTTGGTTCAGCGGCGTCGCCGTCGTTCACGGCGTGTTCACCTTCGACTGCGAGGCCATCAGCGGCGAGGACTTCTACGACTCCGTCGGTGACATCCGCTCCAGCGAGCCTGCCAAGGACGCTTTCCTCTGGCTCCTCGACCTGCCCGATGACGTCGGCACCTACCGCGAGCGCCGTGCCCTGATGTCCAAGTTCAACTACGACAAGCGTGTGTCGCTGGTGGACTCCTTCGTCGGCCTCAACCCCAACGACGCCTTCCGTCGCTTCGTCTCGCAGGGTTTCGAGGGCGCCATGGTCAAGGACCTCGACGCTCCCTACTCGCAGGGCAAGCGCTCCAACGCCTGGTTGAAGGTCAAGGCCGTGGACGCCGAGGACTGCCCGGTCGTCTCCGTCCATGAAGGCGAAGGCCGTCTGGCCGGAACCATGGGCTACGTGGTCGTCGAGAACAACGGACGCCTCGTCCGCGTCGGCGGCGGTTTCACCGACGAGCAGCGCGCCACGATCTGGGCGAACCGCGACACCGTCATCGGTTCCTACCTCGAAGTCACCTTCCAGTCCCGCACGCCCGACGGCTCCATGCGCCACCCGCGCATCCGTGGCGACAAGTAATTCCCCCGCACATGAATAACAAAGACTACCACGCCAGCCCGGCGGTCTCGAACTCGAAGCTCTCCCGCTTCCTTGAGTCCCCGCGTCTGATGAACACGCCCCGCAAGAAGACCCCCTCTCTCCGCTGGGGTTCGCTTGTCCACACCATCATCCTCGAGCCTCAGCTCGTCGGCGAAGAATGGGCCGTGATGCCCGAGGGCCTCGACAAGGGCAAAGGCGCCAAGGCCCGCGAGGAAGAGTTCCTCCTGGCTAACGAGGGCAAGGAGATCGTGAGCCACGATGAGTTCACGCAGCTGAGCGCCATCGCCGAAGCCGTCCAGCAGGACGATGAAGCCGCCGCCCTGCTCTCCGGCGAAGGAGTCAACGAGTCTTCCTACTTCTGGAAGGACTCCGTCACCGGCATCCCGATGCGCTGCCGACCTGACCGCTACCGCGACGATGGCCTGCTCGTGGACGTGAAAACGACCGCCAGCGTCGAGCACTATGCCTTCCGCCGCTCGGTCTGGGACTATGGCTATGACCGCCAGAGTGCGCTGTATACTGACGGCATCGAGGCCGTGACCAGCCGCCGCCCCCGTGGCTTTGCCTTCATCGCCATCGAGGGCAAGGACGCCCCCGAAATCTTCGTCCAGGTGTTCGTGATGACCGAGGCCGACATCGAGATTGGCCGCAAGCGTTACCGCGCTGGCCTCGACCTGATGGATCGCTACATCAAGACCCACGGCGCTGACCCCATCGCATGGCCCAAGAAGACCGGCGCTGGCGTCATCGAGGTGGACCTCTCCAAGTTCAACGTCTGACCCTTTCCCACCATGAGCAACACACCCGCACTCCCCCCGAAGAACACCATCGAACTCGTCCGCTCTGCCGGACTGCAGGAGCAGGTCGCCAAGGCCCTCCCGAACGCCGACGACGCCAGCCGCTTCATGCGCTGCGTCATCACCGCGTGCAACAAGAACCCCAAGCTGTGGGACTGCACCCCCGCCAGCGTGGCCTCCGTGGTCCTGCAGGCCGCCCAGTGGGGTCTGATGCCTGACGGCCACCACGCCCACCTCATCCCCTACGGCAACGACGCCACCCTGCAGTTCGACTACAAGGGCATCCTTGCGCTCGTCATGCGATCGGGCGAGGTCGCCCACATCCACGCCGACATCGTCTGCAACGCCGACAAGTATCGGTTCAACCTGGGCAAGGTAGAAGAGCACGTCGTGGACCTGTCCAAGGACCGGGGCGAACCCTACGCGGTCTACGCCATGGTCCGCTTCAAGGACGGGGAAACCGCCGCGATCCAGATGAGCAAGGCTGAGGTCGAGGCCATCCGTAAGGCCAGCCGCTCCGGCTCGTCCGGCCCTTGGGCCACCTACCCGATGGAGATGTGGAAGAAGACCGCGTTTAAGCGCCTCGCCAAGTGGCTCCCCCGCCTGCCGCGTGACGTGCAGGAAGCCATCCGCAAGGACAACGAGGCCGAGTATGGCCAGCGCACGGTCGAAGGCCAGCCGGTCCAGCCCGCTGCCGAAGCCGTGAAGGACCTGGTCAAGAAGGCCAAGGCCACCGAGCCCGAGGTTTCCCCTCAGGGAGACGAGCCCATCGACGTTTAGGCTGACGCAGGAGTGCCGTGTAGCCGGCCCTGCCCTCGAAAGGGGGCGGGGCTTATTGTTTGCTTAGGTGCAGATGCTGGGAGACAACATCCACCCATGGGAAAAAAGCCCAAGGTCCCGAAGGTCATCGTCCGACCCCTGCCCGGGGACATCGCAGGGCTGGCCTGCAAGAAGGACAACACCATCGAGCTAGACCCGAACATCATCACGGAGCGCGAACGCCTGCGCGTGACCGTGCATGAGGCTTACCACATCGCTGAGTGGAAGGCCACCGAGCGCAAGGTAGACCGCATCTCCCGCCAGATCGCGGACGTGCTCTGGTCCCAAGGCTACCGCAGAACTTCCCTATGAAACACGTGCTCATACCCATCGCAGGATTCGCCCGGGCAGGGAAAGATTCCCTCGCCGACTCCATCTTCGAGCTGCTCGAACAAGACGAGCCGGAGTATTCCTGCATCGTCCTCAAGTTCGCCGACGCGCTGAAGGAGTCCCTCCAGATTTCCCTCGACGAAGCGGGCGTGAACATCGACGCCTTCACCGAGGACACCGCCAAGAAGGCCGCGCTCCGTCCGCTCCTGGTTGCCTATGGGGAATACTGCCGCACCCAGAACCAGAACGTCTGGGTGGACAAGGTCATCGAGCACATCAACAACTGGGCCGACATCACCTGCAAGGACTCAGGCTCCGAGCACTCCGTCATCCTCGTCCCGGATATGCGCTACGAGAATGAGTATCTGAAACTTGAGGCCCTCTGCGTCAAACGCGGCTGGGCCTTCGTCCCGATCTACATCGAACGCCAAGGCAACCTGCCCGCCAACAACGCCGAGGCCGAGTCCATCGGGCTGATGGCGGCGCACGATTGCTTCCGCAAGGGCAACGCACTGCAGGTGTGCTTCCCGGATAACTCCGTCGAGGCCATCCGTCAGTGGGCCCGTAAGTTCACCCAGTCGATGAGCCTATACCGATGAACATCACCCGGAAGTGGAAGCGGTTCGCGGCGGTGTCCTGCTCTCATGGGCATCACATCGACCCGGTGGCGCGGGAGTCCGTGCTCAAGTTCATGGGCGACTTCTGCAAAGGACCAGGAGCGAAGCGCATCCACCTCGGGGACTTCGTAGACGTCGAGGCTTTGATGGGCGGCGGCGCAGGCCACGGCGAACCTCTCGCCCCTGACATCGCCGGCGGCGTCCGATTCCTGGAGGACGGCGAGTTCAACGTGGTCATCAACGGCAACCATGAGGACCGCATCTGGCGGCTTACCAAATCAAAGAACGAGGTCGTGGCCGAGCTGAGCCAATACCTGAAGCACGACATCGAGCAGACCGTCCAGAAACTGAAGGCCGACCACGTCCCCTACACCGGGGTCTTCCAGAAGTATATGCTCGGCACGGGCCTGTTCACGCACGGCACGATTTATAACGAGTCAGCGCCTCGGGACATGGCGGAAATGTATGTCGAAGCGGACGCGGTCTTCTTCGGCCATACCCATTCCCCTGGCATAGCCCTAGCCCGTAACTCCCGCCGCACGATCGGCATCAACGTCGGCACGCTCAAGCTGCGGGGCTCAAGCGACTACGCCAAGGGCCGACGCAAGACCCTGTCCTGGGGGCAGGCCATCGCCTATGGGGAGTATTGCGACACGGGCATCCAGCCTAGTCTCTACATCCACCCGCTGGAGATGTCGGGCCAGCCTTGGCGCTTATCCGTATGACCGACTCAAACTCCATCGTGCAGCGCCTGCTCAAAGAACTGAGCAACGAGCCCAAGGACTACCCCTGCCCCAAGGGCTGGTTCACCGTGGACCAGATCCGCGTCGAGCTCGATATGGCCCACACGCGCAACGCATCCTCCCGCGCGCTCGACCTGCAGCGCCGTGGCCTGCTCGAACGCCAGCCCCATCAGTTCAAGTCCGGCACAGGCCAGTGCCACATGGCCTACGTCTACCGCCCGGTCCCTCCGTATAAGTCCATCAAGGAGGCCGCCGCCCAGATGTTCGCCCACCGCTCCGACAAAGTCCCCAAGGGCTGGGTGCGCCTGGTCGATTACGCGGTCAGCAAGAACGTCTCGGACGTGGCCGTGCGTGGCCGAGTAGCCCGGGCAGGGCTGAAGCCGAAGTATTGGAAGACCCCTCGCGGTATCATCGGCCTGCACCTGAACGCTTACTACCTGAAGGCCGACCTCGACCGCTTGTATAAAGCATAAGGGCCACCCTTGCGGATGGCCCGAAGCCCGAACTGCCCTCAGTTGCGATCCCGCACAATTGATTTTGTTCGGGCCTCGCCTGTTACCTTGCGACGGCAGGGCGTTTTGGCAAGCCCCAAGCCAGCGTGTTCACCTGCCGCGCCTTGTCGAACTTGACGCGGGGGACATACGCCCAGCTGAAACCGTAGCGCTCGTAGCCCGACCAGCCTAGGTTCCAAGCCAGCCAGATTTCCCCGGGGTAAGGCTGCCGCCCAATCTTGCCCGCGAGCCTGACCTTCAGGACCGTCAGCCAGGTGCGAGCGTAGTCCCGAGCCTTGGCCGGCACAGCCGCGTCGGCATAGGGATAGACCGCCAGCCCCACCTTGCGCCTGATGGCCGAGCAGTCCTTCCACGCTACGGCGTGCCACTGAAGGCAGCCGAGGGCCTTGCCGCCGTCGCCCCGAGGGGTGGAGGCCCCACGGCCAGAGGACTCGACCTGCTCGACCGCCTGCAGGGTCTGCTCTGGGATGGCCTCAGAGGTCAGCAGGGCGGCGGAGAGGGCTAGGACTAGGGTCATAGGGTCGGGCGGCCTTGGCGGGCCACGCAGGGGGTAATGCCGAGACGCCTGTAGGTAGCGTAGAGGGTATAGCGGGAAACCCCGCTGGTCTCGGCCAGTTGCGGGACGGTCATCCCCTGGTCATGGCCGGCTAGGACGAGGTCCTTGATGGTCCCCTTGGGGCGGCGCTCGCGGAGGGAAGGCAGGCCGAGGTGCTTGATGGCGCAACGGACCGAGCGCAGGTTATGCCCGGTAAGCGTGGCCACCTGCTCGACAGTCAGCTGCGGGGAAGCCGTGGCGATCACGGCGGCCTTGACTAGTCCGTAGTTAGCCCTCGATTTCGATGTCATTGGATGCGTCTCTGATGGCAAGGACCAGCCCGGGCACGTCGTCGGGGTCAATCTCTTCGCCGTCGGTGTCGATGACCGAGACGATTTCCGTCTCTTCCCAGTCGAGTTCCCAGTGGCCGCGAACCTCGGTCCCGAACTCATGGTCGAAAGAGTCGTCCACATACATGGCCGAGCCGTCCAGGATGACCTGATACTCGCAACCCTTGTGGGTGACCGTCAGTTCGTGCTCAGCCACGGCGTTTGCGCTTGGCGGGTTTCTTGGGACGACGAACTTCCTTGGGGATGATAGGGTCATCAAGTCCGTTGACGCACGCCGTCGGGTCGTAGGTATACGTCGATACGCCAGGGAGTCCGACCTGCCAGCGTTCGCGGTCCATGACCTGACGGATTAGGTCGGTCACGGCCTTGTCGGCGAGCGCCTTGAACGCATCGCGCTGGAGTTCGGCCTGATACAGCTGGAGCCGGAGCCGGGTGATTTCGTCATAGTCTGGTAGGTTGCTCATTTGGTGCGGAGTTTGGGGAGTTTGCGGTATTGGCGGTAAGAGTGGATTGAGTTCGCATCGACGCGGAAGCGTTCGGCGGCCTCGGTATAAGTGGCGTTATTCTTGTGCGCCCAGTGGTAGGCTTCGCGGCCTAGCTCGCTGGCGAGTTTGCCGGCCTTGGGCTTCTTGCCCCTAGGCTCGACGGGCTTGCGCTTGTCGGTCGGCCAGCACCCAAGGGACTTGAGCAGCGCCCTGGTCTGGGCGGCCTTCTGGTAATGCTCCTGCAGGGCGGCTTCGCGGACCGGCACGAACTTGTCGATGAGGTCGTGCAGTTCGCTGATGCCAGACGAGCGGGAGTTGTAGGGCGTGGTCATTTGGCAGGCTTCCAGACGTTGAGGCTGAACAGGTATTCCCAGCGCTTGCGGTGATCGGCGAGACGCTCGGCCACGATGCGCTGCTCGGCGGGGGTGAGTTGCTTCAGGCTGGGCTTGAGACGCTCGGGGCGTCGCTTCTGCTTCGGCTTGCTCATAGGTTGTTCTTCTTGAGCAGTTCAATCGTCTCGCGATACATACGCTCGTAGTCGGTCTGCTTGGTCAGCCGCTCGACCTCGGCCTTGAGGGCGATGTTCTCCTCCCTCAGCTTCGCGATCTCGGCCTCGCAAGCGGCCACCGCCTGGTCGGCGAGTTTGATGGGAATCATGTCGCTCATCGGGTTTCGGGCTCCTTGGCGGCTCGCCATGCAGACTGGGCTTCCTTCTTTTCGTGATTATCAAATACGTCTTCATTCAAGTTGAGCGCGACGTCCATCGCATCACCGGCTTTAGTCAGCGCGGCGACCTTGGCTTCCAGATACTGACAGCGCCAGAAGAAAGCCATCCGTAGTTCATACTCTCGGTCGTGGGCTTCACGCAGGGCGGCCTCGACGCTCGTCCACTGGTGGCCAGCAGGCAGGGTAAAGGTCACGGTGCTTACCCGATCGTCTTGTCTCATGTCGCTCATAGCACGTTAAACCAAGCCCTCCCCGCGTTGATGCCGAACTTGATGGTGCAGTCCGGGCAGTGCTGACGGGCGGCGTGGGCGGCGTCGGCCAGCATCAGCTTGGCCTTGGCCACGGACAGGTCCTTCGTATAGATCAGGCGGTTGATGTGCTCGACCTCGGTGGCCATGTGCCGCGTGGCCATCTGGTGGTGGGTGAGGTTCATCGGCTGCGGTTCTCCATGTCGGCGATGACGCGCTCATTATGCATGGCGACGGCGTAGGCCCGGTCGTGCTTGGCCAGCCAGTGATCGCGGGAGTGGGCCAGACGGGTGACCTCCTGACGGAGCAGGCGGTTCTCGTCGTCGGTCTTGTCGGCCAGAGCCCGCAGCGCGTTGCAGTTGCGGTGCAGCTGACGGGCGACGCTCCAGGGATAGAGCCACCAGAAGCGGGGGAGGGAGTCGGGTTTGACGATGAGCATGGAGGGATGGTGGGCTAGGGGGTCAGGCATTAGCGGTAGGACTTCGGGATGCGTTCGGTCTGTCCGGCCATCAGGTTCTCTTCGTAGGCCACGACCTTGGCCTGATCGTCAGACTTCCATGCGCCGCGAAACTCGGCGACGATGTCGAACTGTTCAAGGCTCTGGGCGATGCGGGACTTCTTAACCATCGGGGCGAAGTCGCCGGAGGTCGGAGCGTGGTCTAGGCAGACTAGCTTCGTCTTGATGGCCCCGCGTCCAAAGCGGATGCCATACAGTTCGTAAGAAGACTTCCAGCCGTTCTCTTTCCTGTTGGAAATAATGATGTCCTTGAGGGCGTCGAGGCGGTTGGCGTCGGTGATCGGGGTGGGCTTGATTGCGGTGCTCATGTGCGGGAGATTAGTCGCGGCGCTTGGCCATGTAGGTGACGGACACCTCGCCCTTGTCGTCGCTGAACGTCACGTCGAGCGTGATGCGTCCGAGGGTGATGCCGAAGAAGATGGCGCCGCCGTCGCAGGAGACGCCCGGGGTGGACTTGAACTCGCCGATTGCCGTCTCGACGTAGCCGATGACTTCCTCCTGCGGCTTGCCAGCGTCCTTCATGATCTGGGCGCCGTCGATGTTCTCCAGCAGGTTGACCAGGGCGTTGCGTCCGAGGTCGTCGCGGTGACGCGGTTGGGGGATGGTAGGTTTCTTGCTCATGGGATTAGAACTTCGGGTTGTCGATGATCTCGAGCAGGTCCGGGAAGGACGGGTCGAGGAACACGGCGAGCGCATAGCCGAGGGCCAGCGCGATGATGAGGTAGGCTAGTAGTTTCATGTGCGGGAGATTAGAGGGGTTAGCCACAGAGGCCCATGCTGTTGCAGAGCTTCCAGATTGCTTCGTAAGTCTTATGCGCCGCTTCATAGCGGGCTTCCTCTTCAGAGCGCACTAGTTCAGCGGCATCAATCTCGGACTGAGGATAAGAACTGGCAGTCAGGCAGTAGAGGTTATGGTTTGCAGTCGTCAGGCTGGACGCGGCGTTCGCGAACACTGCCTTGGCAGAGTAGAGCGCGCGGATCAGGTGGTCGTTAGTCTGAGCGGTGGTATCGGTGGTAGTCATGTTGTGCGTGAGGACAGCACGCTAGACCCACCGCATCCGCTGTAAACCACAAAGCGTTATAAATCTTTACCCCCAGTTATAACGACCCATTGTCCCCGTATTCCCGCACGTGTTCCCTCTCCGTCCATACCAACAGGCCGCCGTTGACCAAGTCCGCGAAGCCTTCCGAGCAGGCCGCCGCAAGCCCCTGCTGGTCGCCCCCACGGGCTCCGGCAAGACCGTCATGTTCTCCTACGTGACGGCCTCAGCTGCTGCCAAGGGCAACCGCACCCTCATCCTCGTCCACCGAGCCGAACTCCTGGAGCAGTGCCACCGCTCGCTCGCGTCCATGGACGTGCCTCACGGCCTCATCGCGGCAGGGCTCACGCCTGACCCTTCTCAGCTCACGCAGGTCGCCTCGGTGCAGACGCTCGTCCGCAGGTTCGACCGCGTCATGCCGCCAGACCTGATCGTCATCGACGAGGCACACCACGCCACCGCAGGCGCGTGGGCTTCGGTCGTCGCTCAGTATCCCGATGCCCGGGTGCTTGGCGTCACCGCCACGCCCCAACGCCTCGACGGCAAGGGCCTCGGCCAAGTCTTCGACGACCTGATCCGTGGGCCGGAGGTTACAAAACTCATAGAGGATGGCTACTTATGTAAACCAGTGTATTACGCGCCTAAGACCGTAAGCATGGACGGCGTGCATAAGGTGGCCGGAGACTTCAACCGCGCCGAGGTGGCCGAGCGTATGGACAAGCCGACCATCACCGGCGACGCGGTCACCCATTACCGCAAGTATGCCGAGGGGCAGCCCTGCATCGTATTCTGCACAGGAATAAAGCACGCCGAGAACGTGGCCGCCGCGTTCAACGCTTCAGGCTATCGCTTCAAGGTCATCGACGGCACGCTCGCCAAGGAGGAACGCGCCGCCCGCGTCGCCGCCCTGGGCTCGGGTCAGCTGCACGGCCTCGTCTCAGTGGACATCGTGTCAGAGGGTTTCGACCTGCCCTGCGTCTCGACAGCCATCCTGTTACGCCCTACCGCGTCCCTGTCCCTTCACCTCCAGCAGATCGGTCGAGTGCTCAGGCCCGCACCGAACAAACCCCGCGCCGTCATCCTCGACCACGTGGGCAACTGCAGGCGGCACGGCCTAGCCGAAGAAGTCCGCGACTGGTCGCTCGACGGCATCAAGCGCCGAGGCAAGCGAGGACCGCAGGACGATGTGGCCGACACCCGACAGTGCCCGGAGTGCTTCGCCGTGCATACCCCTAGCCCGACCTGTCCGCAGTGCTTGCACGTCTATGAAATCAAGGACCGCATCCCTGACGTCGTCGATGGCGAGCTCGAAGAGCTGAAGGCCCGCGAGGCCGTCAAGCAGCGCAAGCGGGAGCAAGGCACGGCGCAATCCCTGGAGGACCTCATCAAGGTCGGCAAGGCTCGCGGCATGAAGAACCCCTACGGCTGGGCGCACAACGTGTTCAAGGCACGCCAGAAGAAATGAGCGAGGCCGCCATCCAGCAGGACATCCGCCTAGCCCTGGGACAATGCCCGGGCATCAGGGCGTTTCGTCAGAACGTCGGGGCATACAAAGACCCACGGTCGGGGCGGGTCATCCGTTACGGCCTTGCAACCGGCTCGGCTGACCTGATCGGCTGGCAGACCGTCACCATCACCGAAGCCATGGTCGGCCAACGCTTTGCCCGTTTCCTATCGGTCGAGGTCAAGACCCCCACGGGTCGCCTAAGCCCCGAGCAGGAGACATGGCGGCAGGCCGTGCTCAAGGCCGGCGGCATCGCGGTCGTGGCCCGCAGCGTGGATGATATTAAGTTTCTGATTGCCTGACCACTAGGTGCAGGCCACCTTGGGCCATCCCGCACCTTATGACTCCCCGTCTCGACTTCGCCGCCGTCAACTCCGCCGCGCTCGGCTCACTTGAATCCCTCTGCATGGAATGGTTCCCAGCAGGCAAGAAGGACGGCCACGAGTTCAAGGTCGGCTCCATCAACGGCGAACCCGGCTCCAGCCTCTCCATCAACCTGACCAACGGCAAGTGGGCCGACTTCGCCGGTGACCTCAAGGGCTCCGACCCTATCTCATTGCTCGCCGCAATCCGTGGATGCAAGCAGGGCGAGGCCGCCAAGGAACTGACCGAGCGTCTGTCCCTCGGTAACCTCACAGGCTCAGCCCCGCGCGCTGAGTATGAGTCCAAGCCGTCAGCCGCGTCAGAGTGGGAGCCGATGGCCCACGCTCCCGAGGGATGCCATGAGCCCGACCTCAACCACTACAAGCACGGCCAGCCCGTTGCCACGTGGCCCTATCTCACCGCCGAAGGTCAGCGCGTCGGACTGATCTGCAGGTTCGACCTGCCCGACGGCTCCAAGGAAGTCCTGCCTATCACATGGTGCAAGCATACCTCGGGCCGTGAGTCGTGGCGCTGGAAGTCCTTCGCCAAGCCCCGCCCGCTCTACTCCCTGCCTCGCGTCGTGGCCAGCACCGGCTGGGTGCTCATCGTCGAGGGCGAGAAGACCGCCGACGCCGCGCAGCGCCTGATGCCTCACCTTGCCGTCACGACCTGGTCGGGTGGCTCGAAGGCCGTCAGCCTTGCCGACTGGTCCCCGCTCGCCGAGCGCAAGGTCCTGTTCTGGCCTGATGCCGACGAGCCCGGGCGCAAGTGTATCGAGCTCATCCGCAAGCAACTCCCCAACGTCCGTATCGTCACCCCGCCCACTGGCGTGGCCGAAGGCTGGGACCTTGCCGACGCTGAGGCCGAGGGCTGGGACACCGACCGCGTCCGCGCTCACATCAAGGGCGAGCCAACGCCCGCGCCCGCCGCCTCCGAACCGCCGCCCCCTCCCGAAGTCCTTGAGGCCATCGACTACGCCAACCTAGACGCCCAGCCCCTGCATGAGCCCGACCCTGTCGAGGCCGAGCCGTGGCCGTTCCGTGTCCTTGGCCATGATGAGGGCGTTTACTTCTACCTGCCCGACTCCAGCCAGCAGATCGTCGCGCTCACCGCCAGCGACCACAAGCACCTGCCCTTTCTCCGTCTCGCGGGAGCCAACTGGTGGGAGACTCACTTCCCCGGGCGTGAAGGCGCTGACTGGAAGGCCGCCGCTAACGCTCTCATCCAAGCCAGCCACCGCGAGGGCATCTTCGCCCCCCGCCGAGTCCGTGGCCGTGGCTGTTGGGTCGATGGCGAGCAGGTCCTGTTCCATGCAGGCGACCGTCTCCTGATCGGCAACGAAGAGCGCACCATCCCCTCTTGGCAGTCCAAGTGGATTTATACCCAAGGCCAGCGCCTCGAGGCCGACCAGGCTGAACCCATCTCCAACGCCGAGGCCGCGCGCCTGATGACCCTGACCGACATGATGAACTGGAAGGAACCCATCTTCTCCAAGTTCTTCGCCGGCTGGTGCGTCATCGCCCCGATCTGCGGCGTGCTCGGATGGCGTCCCCATATCTGGGTCAACGGCCCCTCGGGCTCCGGCAAGACTTGGCTGCTCAACAACATCCTCGACCCGCTCGTTGGCAGGCTCGCCCTGTCCGTGCAGTCCGCTACCACCGAGGCTTACATCCGTCAGCGCCTCAAGTCCGACGCCCTGCCTGTCGTGTTCGACGAGGCCGAGTCCGAAGACAAGCGCGGCCAGATGCGTATGCAGTCCATCCTCGAACTCGCCCGTGCCGCCTCAGCCGAGACCGGCGCAGGCATCGGCAAGGGCTCCGCATCCGGCAAGGCCCACGAGTATCAGATCAGGTCATGCTTCGCCTTCGCCTCCATCGGCGTGGCCGCTAACCAGCGCGCCGATACCAGCCGTATCACCTCCCTCGAATTGCGGAAGGACAACACCGACGGAGGCCGCGAACGCTTCGAGCAGCTGAAGACCCTATGGGCCGAGACCGTGGCCCGCCCTGAGTATGCCGAGGGTATCCGCTCCCGTGCCCTGGCTAACGCCATGAGCATCACCGCCAACGCCCGCACCTTTGCCAAGGCCGTGGCCATCAAGCTAGGGGACCAGCGCATCGGCGACCAACTTGGGGCCCTCCTATCCGGCGCCTTCTCCCTTACCTCGACGCGAGTGCTCTCCCTTGAGGACGCCACCGCTTGGGTCGAGAAGCAGAACTGGCACGGCTTCATGCCCGACGAGGCTGACCAGGACGAAGTCCGAGCCCTTGCTTGGATGCTCGACAAGTCCATCCGCTTCGAGCAGGGCGACCACACCTACACCCGCTCCATCGGCGAACTCGTCCAGGCTTACTACTCGACCGAGGTCACCGTGGACGAGGCCGACAACATCCGGGCCAACCTCATGCGCTCCGGCATCAAGGTCGAGGACGAGACCGTTGCGATCTCCAACCACCACCCGGCCCTGCGCACGCTCTTCGAGAACACCTCGTGGGCCGACAAGTGGAAGGACCAGATGGCCCGAGTCCCTGGAGCGGTTGCCATCCCCGGCGTCCGCTTCGGTGCATCGACCCACCGAGCCGTCCGCATCCCGAAGACCGCTTTCCTTTCCTAACCACCAATGAGCAACAGCATCATCACCATCTCGGGCGTCGCCCGGTCCGGCAAGGACACTCTTGCCAGCTCCCTCGTCTCGGAGATCTACCAGACGCACGGCATCGACACGAAGGTGTTCAAGTTCGCCGACCCCCTCAAGCGTGCGCTCAAGGTCGCACTGCTGGAGGTCGGCATCGACTACATCGACCCCTTCACCGAGGACGAGGAGACCAAGAAGCTGCTCCGCCCCCTCATGGTCGAGTTCGGTAAATACTGCCGGGCCTTGAACAAGGACGTGTTCGTCAACGCCACCATCAAGGAAATCGAGAAGGTGCGTGACCTATGCCCCGGCCCGTTCATTCCTGTCATCTCAGACCTACGCTATCTCAACGAGATCCAGCGGGTCCGCTCCTGGGCTTCTAACCAATTCACCACGACTATCGTCTATCGTGCGCACATCAACCGTGTAGGAACCTACCCGGCAAACGAAGAAGAAGAACGCTCTATCAAGGCCCTTAACTTTAACGACTACCCGACCTCCGAGTGGCACTTCCAAAGTGGCGACATGGAAGGCATCAAGGGCTGGGCCAAGAGGATTGCCAGCCAAGCGTGCGATGGCGTGAAGCCTACTTCCACCAACATCGGCGTTCCCGCTGAGCCTGCCAAGGTTGCGGCCTACTCGCAGCCGAACGCCGGGACAAAGGCGTGGACCGATGAGGAAGTTTTTGTAAAGGCCAACGTGACCGCCACGGTGCCGGAATACACGGGCAAAATCGTCGTCCCCGACAACGAGCTTCTGGAACAGGTCCTCAACATCAAGCTCACCCTTGAGCGCATAGACGCTCGCCTCAAGCGACTGGAGGTGGGCCGATGAGCCGCTTCATCAGGGTCAAGACCGCCGAGGCTTCAGAGTTCGGAACCTACCCGGCTGTGTATTGCCACATCAACCTCGACTTCATCATGGAGATCGAAGAACTTGCAAATCCGTCTGCCTGCCGTGTGACGTTTCACGGCAACCAGCATTGCCGGACGGTCTTCATGCCCGCCGAGGCCCTCATCGCCATCATCGAGCGCAAGGAGGTGGGCCGTGGCTAAGGCCCGCCTCTATTACATCAGGCTTAACGACTTGGAGAAGCCGTTGACTGATCTCTATCCGAGCTACCCGATGGTCCACTACTACGAATACACCGACGCCAAGGCCAAGGCCGAAGCCCTGGACGCCGAGGTGAAGGCCATGTGGAAGGAGAACCACGAGCTGCGCACCAAGATCGAGATGCTCACCCCTCCGCTTTGGCTCCGGGTGGTGGCTTGGCTCGTCTCCTTCGTGGGTGCCTTCTGGCTGGCTCAACTCGTCCTCAACTGGATGTCCCGATGAGCACCCCAAAACAACCCCGCCTTGCCCCCGCCAAGGCCCGACCGCACCCGGTGACGTCCGACAACTACATCACCTCTCCGAAAGACGTCTGGTGGCCGCTGGATGGCGTTCCGGGCTATCTGATCTCACCCGACGGACGCATCGCTCGCGAGATCAAGGTGCGCACGAACAAGAACGGCACCCAATGGGCTAGGGTGTCCATCAAGGGCAAGCAGCACGTCATCAGGGTCTAAGGCCGCAACCGTTTGCAAACCTCGGCCCCGCTCCGCAACGGCTTAAGTCGTTGGTGGTGCGGGGCTTGTTTGTGTTCGGGGACTGTTTGCGGGTCTGGGGAAATATAGCCCCCCTTATTCTAGTCCCCTATACCCCTTCCCTTACCCCTCTCTCTCCTCTCTATATATATC
>Ga0209300_1000676_pt1 | contig 16098 bp, 15 predicted proteins | sample Shrwel_input2_RT_FD_187535 | JGI IMG/M metagenome (GOLD analysis project Ga0209300, IMG submission 187535) | Subsurface microbial communities from deep shales in Ohio, USA - Utica-3 well 1 S input2 RT (SPAdes) (version 2) ... | reverse complement strand
GTTATACAGACATATTTAATATTGTGTTGTAATCTTTATGTTAATCCAAGTTGTTTTGTTGTTAGCGTGCTTTATTGATTCAATTGAAAATTGACTTAATTGAGCGGTCTAAACTATTGAAAGAGAAACAATCAATGTGTGAATACAGCATAAAGTATCACCGATATCTGGTTATAGCGTTACTCATGTTAATTGGGAGTGGCTGTACTGTATCGCCAGATAAAACTACGTTAAATGAAGAAGTTAAAGATTCCCCTGAATATGTAACTATCACCGCACTTGAGCTAGCACAGCTAAAAGATGCAGCCTTGCAATGGCAACAAGCACGTTCTGGTATAGAGCGACTATTAAAGTTAGAACGTGAGCTTACATATTTAGTTGATAATTTAGATATTATTAGCAGTAAAGCAATAGCGCAATCTAATCAGGCTGTTAGCAATCGCTATGCTCGCTCATCAATTAAGACTAATGCCTCGCCAAACCTCAGGTATGGTAATAACTACGCAAGCACCTCAGATAACGTTGAGCGCCCAAAGCAAAGATATAGTAATCGCTACGCAAAACCAACTAATAGGGACGCTCTACAAAATCAGCGATACAACAATCGCCATGCAAGTGTGCCTAAAAAAATGATTACAGCCCCTTCAAAAAGCTACAGTAAACGAACTGTTCGCTCACGAGTTAAAGCGATTAGTTCTAGGGTGAACAAAAAGGTTGCCTCTAAAATATCGATGGCAACAAAAGTGGCAATGGTAGATACCAACAAAAAAGTATTTGCATTGCAGGTTGCGTCGCTTGATTCAGAAGAAAGTGTTGCTAAAGAGTGGAAGCACATTAACAAAAAAGCAGCGCCTTTGTTTAAGGATAAAATCACGACAAACATTGAAAAAGCCAAGGTTAATAACAAAACCTATTATCGACTAAAATTAGGTGAGTATTTTAACTTTAAAAGTGCAGAGGATGATTGTGAGGTATTTAAATTCTATAAAGTTGATTGCTTTGTGAGTAACTACACTGACAAACCAATTAGATTATAAATTATTTATTTGGCGCTTTTATTGCATAATAGCTAGAGCTAGTTTTTTGTAATAGGTACTTTAAAGTGAAACTTCGTTTAATAATATTACTAATACCATTTGCATTAGCTGGTTGTAGCAACCAGCTAATGCACGCCGACTCACAAAGCGACAAGCTTGTGCGTGAAAAAGATATAAAACCTTACTTAGAGCAATGGGATAACAACAAAGAGCAAATAGCGCGTTTAAGCACCATGGAAGAGGACTTATCATTACTGATTCAAGCTCTTTCTGCACAAACAGATATTGATGCCATACCTGAGCCGTTGAAGCGCTGTTTGCCCTCCAAGTTGCAGCCGTTACCGACAAAGACCGACTTAGCCAAAGTTTAAATCAAATAAAAGCCAGCGCATCTTCGTTATTTCAGGGCGAATTCGTGGCGAATGTAGAAACTATTAACGTGAGTGACATGAATTACTACCGTTTAAAGCTTGGAGCTTATCAAAATCAAGCCAATGCCGCTGCTGATTGCGATAGACTTAAACAGCGCCAAATCAACTGCATTGTGAGCCATTACACCCAACAGCCATTAAAATAAATATGTATCTAGGGTATTCGGCATAATAATTGCTTTGTAACTATTATGTTTTTAGAGGATGGCAACTATGCGCCTTTTGTTACCCTTACTATTATTAAATTTAGCGGGCTGTAGCTTAACACCCCAGCCAAAGCCAAGTATAAGCACTGATGCGCCTAAAGCGGTCATGGCACCCTATACGGTGAACCAGTATGTAAATAGCTTGAGTGCTCAGATCAGCCATATCAAAGAGCCTTTTAAAAGCACCGCTTCAATAGCGGTCAGCAGCTTTTATTTAGCCAATGCTTTGGATTCACAAATTGCCCAAGGGCAGGGGACAGGGCTTAGCCAGCAAATTCAGGAAAGCTTAATAACCCAATTCACCCAATTAGGTTATAACACGGTTGAATACCGGCTTGAAAACCAACTTAACTTATCAGCGAGTGCAGACTCAGTACTTAGCCGCAATACTGGCAACTTAAAGCAGCGTCAGATTATTGACTTTGTCATCACCGGTACTTTAACCCGTCAAGAGCATGCTTATATTGTTAACGCGCGCATGGTAAATATGCAAACTAATCAAGTTGTATCTGCCGGCAGTACTGAAATTCCCATCAATGTGATGTGGAGCAATGAAAAAATACAGCAGCGCGGTGACTATATTTACCGCAGTGAATATTAATTAGGAGCACACATGAAACGCCTACTATTAACTTTATGTTTGCCACTAGGCTTTGGTTGTTCACAAATGACAAACCATAGTGACACACAAATTACCGACGATGCGCCTATGTTTTTTGAGCAACGCCCTGTAGCCGCACCTACACAAAGCGACTCGCTGTATCAAAATAAAGCCGCAGTGATGAATAAAAACAAACAAGTTAACACGCCAACACGTAAAAATATTAATCACTATGTGCGTGGCATCATGCAAGACATGGCTGAAAATTTACAGTACGTAAATACTAAAACGCCATTGGCGGTATCGAGCTTTGTTTTTTTAGACCGTGACTACAACAATGCTGACTTAGTAGGTAACCAAATCGCAGAGAGCTTTATGCATGAGCTGCATAATTTTGGTGTGCCGGTCATTGATTTTAAAACCACCGATTATATGCGTGTAACCCCTGGAGGCGATTTTGTTTTTAGTCGCGACTACTTAGAGCTTAACCAAGAACAAAACTTTAGTTACGTATTAGCCGGCACGCTAGTAAACCACCAAGGCGGCATACTAGTAAACGCACGTATTGTTGGTTTAGCGAGTAAAGCGGTTGTAGGCTCTGCACAGGGTTTTATTCCGCAATCAGTGATCGACGCGTTAAATAGCAGTAACAGTGCTGATGGCATCATGCTAAAACAAGCGAGTAAGTGAGGTTTATCATGGCTAACTTAGCTAAGCGCTCAGCTTTAATTAGCATAAGTGCATTATCATTATTACTTTCAGGCTGTAATTTACTTGGTGAATCTAACATGACTGAACCCGCTGAGCCTGAGCAAAAAGTGGTAAGCAATCTTGATTTTAACCAGATCATGGCGCAAATGCAGCAAAATGACGAGCAAGAACAATACGCCGATACAACGCAGTTTAATCCAAACAAGCATCATAAAAGTTTAGTTAACTACGTAGAGCAAATGGCACTTGATTTAACCGACACCATGCAAGTAGCCCCGCAAGATGCAGCGATTGCAGTTACGTCGTTCGTTGATTTAGACGCAAGTTTAACCACAGCAAGCCAGTTAGGTAATCAGTTATCAGAAACCTTTATACACCAGCTACAAAAGTTTGGTTATAGCGCCGTTGATTTTAAAACAGCCAATTTAATTACCGTAAATAAGCAAGGCGACTTTGCATTCACCCGAAACACTCGCAAGCTTGCAGGTACGAATATAGCCAGCCATGTTTTATCGGGTACATTAATTTACCGTGCAGATGGGGTTGTTATTAACGCTCGCGTAATAAATATTGAAAATAAGCGCCTTGCCGCCAGCAGCCGAACATTTATACCGCTTTACGTACTAAATAAAGAAGATATATATTTATCAAGCAATTAACTTAATTTGATACTTGATATAAAAAACCAGATGCCGTTATAATTTTTGTAAGCTTAATGTGGCCTCTTAGTTAAATGGATATAACGGCCCCCTCCTAAGGGGCAGTTGCAGGTTCGATTCCTGCAGGGGCTACCAACTTACGTTTTTGTTTGTATTTCATACTACTTCATATTCATTCATATGAGACCAAATTAACCGTCTAGGGCTTGCTTTAGCTGGTTATAACTAAAGTTCAAGTTCTGCCATATCCCATCATAATCACTTTCTATATTCCATATCTTTAGTTACACTGCTAGTTACACCGAATCGATTTATTGATTTTGATGTAACTAAAAGTGCTTAAATTCCATTAAGCAGATGAAAATTAAAGGAAGAATGCGGATCTAGATTTTAGTATCCCATTTTTAGGTTTGGCTACCTATTCGATAATGGAGTGAAACATGCCAAGAGCAACAACCCCTTTGAATGATACGCAGATAAAAAATGCTAAACCAAAAGCAAGCGAATACTTGTTATCTGATGGTGCCGGGCTTGGTTTGCGCGTAAAAAAGAATGGTTCTAAAACGTGGCTGTTTAATTACTACCGTCCACACATCAAAAAGCGAGCGCAAATAAGCTTTGGTATTTACCCGGCGGTAACATTAGCAGTGGCCAGAAAAAAACGAGATGAGGCAAGGGCGTTGCTTGCTGATGATATTGACCCTAAAGAATACAGGGAAAAAATTCAGAGCACTAAAGCAACTGAGGCTAAGAGCACATTTGAGGCGGTAGCGACTGAGTGGTTAACTCTTAAAGAGCCAAAGGTAAGTAAGCGATATGCTTTTAACTTGCGTCGAGGTTTTGAGCTTCATCTTTTCCCTTATGTTGGCAATGTACCTATAAGTAAACTTTCAGCACAATTAACAATTGAAGTATTAAAGCCATTGGCGGCAGCTAATAAGCTGGATATTTTAAATCGAATATGTAGGCGCATAAATGAAGTAATGGACTTTGCTATTAATACAGGTCGAATACAATCCAATAATTTGAGAGGAATAAGTAAAGCGTTTGACTCTGCTACTCACACTGGAATGTATAGCTTTCCCCCACACGAGCTGCCTAAACTCATAAGTATAGTAAATAGCTCTAATATAAAGCTGATTACACGATGTTTATTTGAATGGCAGCTACATATAATGCTTCGCCCAGGAGAGGCTGTAAAAGCAGCTTGGGATGAAATTGATTTTGAAAATAAACAGTGGAATGTTCCAGCGGACACCATGAAAAAAAAACGACCTCATATAGTACCGCTCACACCACAGGTAATGTCTTTACTTGAATATTTAAAGCCGATCACTGGTCATCGAAAGTATATTTTCCCTGCATATGGAAATCCTCGTACCCATCTAAGCCGTGAAACTTTAGGATCAGCATTTAGACGCATGGGCCTACAAGGCAGGCAGACAGCCCACGGTTTACGAGCGCTAGCCAGTACAACATTGAATGAGCGTGGCTTTGATTACGATGTAGTTGAGGCGGCACTCTCTCACGTTGATAAAAATCGAGTAAGAGCGGCCTATAACCGAACCGACTATTTAGAGCGCAGACGTAAAATGATGTGCTGGTGGTCTGCTCATATTGAAGCGGCTAGTAAGGGTGATTACTCAGTCACTGGCAATCAGCATTTAAAAGTAGTTTAAAAGGTGGAGGTATGAGGAAAAAGTATATTAACGATAAAAATGATAGGGATATTGCTTGGTTTAACCTCGACAATTATCGGTATATTGAAGAACAACCAGAGCAGGAGGTGATCATAGAGTTTGATACAAGGAAAAAGCTTTTGCTAGGTAAGAGTGTTGACTTTGGTGTTGCTCATTCATTAGAAGTGTTAGGGGGGGCGGATAAGGAAAGTGTTGAAAAGAATTTTGTTAGTAGGGTTTTCGCAGGAAAGCCTAGTTCCCTCTCTTATATTGCTGAAATTAATCATGTGAGTGACGAGGTGGAGAAGATGTTACTTAGTGAACTAGAGAATGGCTCAGACTCACCGATGCTTTCCTTTTTAGCTAAGGCATCTGAAAAGCTTAAGCCTGTCGATAAGGTTTGGTTAGCGAGTGTGCTAGATGTTATTTGCTATTACGGCTCGCTTAAGCGTAAAGGGTTGGCTAACGATAGTGTAGGTAGCTTTACTGATGAGGTTGAAAGTTTACTAAGTGCCAGAGATTTAGGGAAAGAGTCAGAAGTGGCGCTTTTAGGGCGAGTAAATAAATTATTCGGTCACTTATCAAGCCTAGCTGATGGTGGCTCTATGTCTTTTAATGAGGCCAGCAAAAAAGGTAACCGAGTGCTTTGCAATGTTGATTTGGCTAGCTTTAGTGATGCCGAACTAGTTGAGCACTTTCAAAAGTCACTCGTTGAATGGAGGGAGCTTTTAGGTGTGCCTGAACCTAAAAGAAAAATATCTACTCCTAGGGTCTGTTGACCTTTGCGGATTAAAATTTGTTCAAACTAGGGGCAGTTTAATCGCGGCGCGAGGTTTGTAACCTAGTGGGCTAAGTAAAAACCGAGTAACAAAGAGTAAATTGCCCCTAGGCAGAACCCGAAGGGCAGCGCCTGTTTGGCATTGATGCTGCGTTATCGCCTATTTATGGGGAATAACCACACCACATAGGCTCTGCCTTGCCTAAATACCAAACAGGCTGCTGCAAATTTAACCTTGAAAGGTCAACAGACCCTAGTGTTGTTGGAAAGCTGAAAGAATTTAGGATTATCCCCTTATTAGATTTATTAATCTGGGAGCTTAGAAATAATGCGAGAATTAAGAAAAGTATTTTAGCAGGGCTGCTGTTTCCTGATAATGAAAATGGCAATTCTGAACTAGAAAGTGGCAAGGGAAAAGTAATGAAATTTTTAAATAAAGTAATGGCTCCAAACTTTGTTTTTAAAGATGAATAAATTTAGGGGGTATTTTTATTTTATTTTTTTGCGGGGTAAAAAATAATTTAAAAACTGCCCTTTGTTAGTTTTAAGCGATCTCTAATATTCGCCTTGACCCAATAAAATAGAAGGTGAAAGGCGATGACAGATAGAATTTTAAAATTAGATGATGTTGTGAAAATTACTGGTGCTAGCGTATCTACGATTAACCGCTGGGAAAAGGCGGGTAAGTTCCCTGTTAGAAAAAAGCTAGGTATTAAGGCTATGGGCTGGCTTGCTAGCGACATTCAGCAATGGCTTGAAAACCTACCAAGTGTAAAGCACGATAAAGGGGCAGCCTAATGTGTGCTGTAAGCGGTAGTAACGCCGCAAGCCCTGCTCCTAAAAAGCCGCAGTCTAAAACAGAGCGAGCTAACCTATATATTCTTGCTCATCCTGAGGGTGCGACTGAATTAGATATTTTACGTAATGCTGGTTTATCAAGTGGCAGAAACTACTTTACAGATCTTGAGCGCGAGTTCGGATTCAAATTTATACGCGAAAAAATACCAAATTCAGATGGTATCGGTGGTCATTTAAAATATAGTTTTAGCTCATTAGATATTGCTGAAACCATCATAGAAGCTATAAATAAAAGCCGCATTCATCGTAAATTAGCTGAGTTCACATCAGAGCAAACCACTGAACTTTTAAAGCCAATTAAGCACCTCCTGGGAAGCTAGGAGGTTATATGGTTAAGCTTAATGACTTAATTAACCGTGGTGATGTAATTAGTATTACTAACGGTGAATTAAATATTACTCCAAAAAGTGGAAAGCCGGTTCCTAGTGACTGGCTCCACATCTATCAAAACACTTTACTAAGCCAGCTAAGCTGTGTGATCGCACAGCCTATATACCAATTTAGACAGTTTAAAGTTGGACGGTATTTGAGTAAATACGATGGCCTAACAATGAGCTTTACTGATTTGAGTTTTCACGAAGATTACTACACAATTTTTAACGTATCATTGGAACGTAAAAAAAAGTCAGGGCGCTTAAATGGAAAACTTTTTAATCCACCAGCACAAGGAGCTTTACTCAAATTCTGGAGTTGCTCAAACTTACCAAAACCTAGAAGGCCAAGTGAACTTTATAAAAAAATAAATATTATGAAAAACTACCTGTGGCAAGCTGAAATAAGAAAAGGTAATAAACTGGACTCTAAGACACTTTGCTTAGCAAACATAACATATCAGCAAATTATTAAGGCGGTTAATCGTGGCGTTTTAGCGACAGGCGAAGGGCAAAGCGGTGGCGCTAGTGCGGCACTTAGCCGTGGCAATATAGAAGGGCATGTTTATGGGGCATTAAACAGTGGCAGCGAAAATGCTAATAGCCACATATACCAAGGCATAGAAAATGGTGAGACTACGAGTATTAGTAACTACGGATATTGTGAATCACGGACATTAAATAATACGGAGTCTTATAGCCACGGTATAAGTAAACAAGGTAGTGCGGTAAAAGGTAATGCTATAGCCTCTTCTATAGAGCAAGAAGAGGGAATATATTTAAAACGAAAACCACAAGAGCAAACTGTAGCCGAGTGGCTAGATGATTACGATAATGCTTAGCAGTTGTAGTAAACTTAAATATTGCAAAAATATCACTCGTTTACCTATTCTAAAAACGCTTTTTATAAACGGAACAACGCGGAACAAATGGCGGAACAAATATATTTTTAAGTGCATGATAGAATAATACTTTGTTGTTTTATCGGAACATAAAAAGTGGTAAATAAACGATTTGTCCTCTTCTCTATTTTGTATAGAAGTTACAATTTATTTTTTAATATCTCATTATTTTGTTTACCTTTTATTTTGCTTATTAACCGTATTTTATATAGCATCACTAAACAGCATGAAACACGTTGAATCAACGAGTTGTGCGTACTCATAGCGCAGTATTTAGGGATGGTTTAAGTATATGGATAAAAGAAAGCTCAGCGAAACCGATATAATCAGTAAGTTTATTCTGCCCGCAGTTAAAACCGCAGGGTGGGACGACATAACTCAAATACGCCAAGAGGTTAAGCTACGTGATGGTAAAGTCATCGTACGTGGGCAACTTGGTGTACGTAAAACGGTTAAATCGGCTGACATAGTCCTTTACCATAAACCCAGTATGCCGCTTGCTGTTATTGAGGCTAAAGCCAATAAGCACGAGGTAGGCAAAGGGCTACAACAAGGCTTAGATTACGCCAGGCTGCTTGATGTGCCGTTTATATTCGCCTCTAATGGTGATGGCTTTATTTTCCACGATAAAACTAAGCTAGGCACACCTGATGCGCATAACCTCGAAACCGAAATACGCTTAGAAGACTTCCCATCACCCCAAGAGCTTTGGGCTAAGTATTGCGCTTACAAAGGTTATACACAGTCGCAACTTCCTATAATAAACCAAGCCTATTATGATGATGGTAGCGGTAAACACCCGCGTTACTATCAGCTCCAAGCCATTAATAAAACAGTAGAGGCCATATCGTCAGGTAAAGACCGTGTACTCCTCGTTATGGCAACAGGAACCGGTAAAACCTATACCGCGTTTCAAATCATTTGGCGCTTATGGAAATCACGCGCTAAAAAACGCATCTTGTTTTTAGCCGACCGCAACATATTGGTCGATCAAACACGTATTAACGACTTTCAGCCGTTTGGTACGTCAATGACCAAAATTACCGGCAGAACAATCGACCCAGCTTACGAAATACATCTAGCACTATACCAAGCACTAACAGGGCCAGAAGAATCTCAAAAAGCGTTTAAGCAAGTTGACCCTGACTTTTTCGACCTTATTATCATCGACGAGTGCCACCGTGGTAGCGCAAGTGAAGATAGCGCATGGCGCGAAATACTCACCTACTTTAAAGGGGCTGCTCAAGTAGGCTTAACCGCAACACCCAAAGAAACCGACGAAGTATCAAACACCGATTACTTTGGTGACCCTGCTTATACCTATTCCCTTAAAGAGGGCATAGAAGATGGCTTTTTAGCACCCTACAAAGTGGTACGTGTCGATCTTGATGTAGACCTACAAGGCTGGCGGCCAACAAAAGGCCAGGTTGATAACAACGGCGAAGTAATACAAGACCGCATATACAACCAAAAAGACTTTGACCGCACAATGGTAATTGACGAGCGTACACAATTAGTGGCAGAAACCATTACCAACTATTTAAAGCGTACAGACCCTATGGCTAAAACCATTGTGTTTTGTAACGACATAGACCACGCCGAACGTATGCGCCGCGCCCTTGCCAATTTAAACCCAGAGCAAATGGCTAAAAACGATAAATACGTGATGAAGATCACCGGCGATGACGAACTAGGTAAAGGCCAGCTCGACAACTTTATAAACCCTAAACGCCCTTACCCAGTAATTGCTACCACCTCAGAGCTTATGACCACAGGGGTAGACGCTAAAACCTGTAAGCTAGTAGTGCTTGATCAAAACATCCAATCAATGACCAAGTTTAAGCAAATCATTGGGCGGGGTACCCGTATTGACGACCGCTACGGCAAGTTGTGGTTTACTATACTCGACTTTAAAAAAGCCACCGAGTTATTTGCCGATGAACGCTTTGATGGCACACCAGAAAAAGTAATTAAAGTAACGCCAACCGACATTGAAAACGAAGACGTTGATATTGAATCACAAGACGATACAACCGGCGCAGAGCAGCCTGATAGCGTATTCGACGATCAATCAACCGCTGACGATACAACCGATGGCAATAACGACACAATTAATGATCCTAAAGGCGATGGAGCGCTTGATGGAGAATGGGACGATGAAACTAACAAAATGGTTAAGTACCGCGTATCGGGTGTTACCGTTAATAAAGTGGCAGAGCGAGTCCAGTATTACGATACCGACGGTAAACTCGTTACCGAGTCATTTATAGATTACACCCGCAAAACCATGAGTAAGCAATACAGTTCATTGGATGACTTTGTAAAGCGTTGGAACGAGTCAGACCGTAAGCAAGCCGTAATAGATGAACTTGCCGAAGAAGGCATTATTTGGTCAGCGCTTGAAGAAGAAGTCGGCAAAGACATGGACCCATTTGATATGATCTGCCATGTAGTTTACGACCAACCGCCCCTTACCCGTAAAGAGCGCGCAGATAACGTACAAAAGCGTAACTATTTCACTAAATATTCGGGAACCGCGCACACCGTACTCGAGAACCTTCTGTTAAAATACGCCGATGTAGGCGTGCAAGAAATAGAATCTATGCAAGCGCTTAAAGTAGCGCCGTTTAACGAAATTGGCAGCCTAAGTGAAATAGTAAAAAAAGGCTTTGGTGGCAAACCACAATACGAGCAAGCACTTAAAGAGCTTGAGGCCGAAATTTACCAAATGCCAGCGCCTAAAACAGCCTAAATTGTTGTTTGCTGTTGTTATGAATTAGCCATAGCAAACATTAAACCATTTACATTAAACAGCTTTCATACTCGCTTTTAGCCGCTGTTTATAAAAATAATCAAACAAGAGAATACTATGTCTATCAGTTCAGCTATTAAGTCTATTCAAGATATTATGCGTAAAGATGCCGGTGTCGATGGCGACGCACAACGCCTTGGTCAAATGTCGTGGTTACTATTTTTAAAAGTATTCGACGCGCAAGAAGAAGAGCTAGAACTAGAATTAGACGATTATCGCGAGCCAATCCCTGAGCAGTTTTTATGGCGCAATTGGGCGGCCGATAACGAAGGCATAACGGGCGATGAGCTTTTAGAGTTTGTAAACGATAAGCTATTCCCTGAACTTAAAAACTTAACCGCACCCATAGATAAAAATCCACGCGGCTACGTAGTTACCCAAGCCTTTAGCGATGCCTTTAACTACATGAAAAACGGCACGCTACTGCGCCAGGTTATTAATAAGCTAAACGAAATAGACTTTACCGACTCAAAAGAGCGCCACTTATTTGGCGACCTGTACGAGCAAATACTAAAAGACTTACAAAGCGCAGGTAACGCGGGCGAATTTTATACCCCGCGCGCCATTACTAAATTTATAGTGGCGGTAACCGACCCAAAACTAGGCGAGTCTATTATGGACCCAGCCTGTGGTACTGGTGGCTTTTTAGCGTGTGCGTTCGACCATGTAAAAGCAAACTATGTTAAATCGGGTGACGACCACCAAATATTGCAAAAGCAAATACACGGCGTAGAGAAAAAACAACTCCCGCACTTACTGTGTACTACCAACATGATGCTTCACGGCATTGAGGTACCCGTACAAGTTAAACACGGTAATACCCTAAATAAGCCGCTTTCAAGCTGGGATGATCAAGTAGATGTCATCATCACCAACCCCCCGTTTGGCGGTACAGAAGAAGACGGTATAGAAAAAAACTTCCCAAGCGACCTGCAAACTCGCGAAACAGCCGACTTATTCTTACAGCTCATTATAGAAGTGCTTAACACTAAAGGTCGCGCTGCGGTAGTATTACCCGATGGCACCTTGTTTGGTGAAGGCGTAAAAACCAAAATTAAAAAACTATTGGTAGAGGAATGTAACTTACATACCATAATACGCTTACCCAATGGCGTGTTTAACCCGTATACCGGTATTAAAACCAACATACTATTCTTTACCAAAGGCACGCCAACAAAAGACGTGTGGTTTTACGAGCACCCATACCCAGCCGGTGTAAAAAATTACAACAAAACCAAACCAATGAAGTTTGAAGAGTTTAAAACGGAGCTCGAATGGTGGGGCAATGAGGCCGATGGCTTTGCCAGCCGTACAGAGACCGAACAAGCGTGGAAAGTATCAATCGACGATATTATTGCTCGTAACTACAACCTAGACATTAAAAACCCGCATGTAGGCGAGGTAATAAGCCACGACCCAGAAGAGTTACTAGCCGACTATTCAAAGCAGCAAGCAGATATACAAGCACTGCGCGATCAACTTAAAGGCATATTATCAGCGGCGCTGTCTAAAGATACTGAGGGCAAGTAATGGCTGAGTCAAAAACACCAAACACAAGCGCAGAGCAACTAATAACCGAGCACCTCGATATTTGGACAACCGCCATTGAGCAAAAGTCGTCATCAGGTCGAGGCTCATCTAAAAAGTTTTCACTTCATGGTATTAAAAAGCTCCGCGAACTTATTTTAGAGCTCGCAGTGCGTGGCAAATTAGTGCCACAAGATCCAAACGACGAACCGGCGTTAGTATTGCTTGAGCGAATAGCCGCTGAAAAAGCGCAATTGGTTAAAGATAAGAAAATCAAAAAGCCAAAAGCACTACCAGAAATTAGCGAAGATGAAAAACCGTTTGAATTGCCTAAAGGATGGGAGTGGAGTCGTCTAAGTGAAATCGCAGAAATAGGTCCTAGGAACACTGAAGTTGACGATGATACAGATGTATCGTTCGTACCAATGCCATTAATTACAACTAGCTATAAAGGAAGTCACGGATCTGAGATCCGAAAATGGAAAGAAATAAAAAAAGGTTACACTCATTTTGCTGATGGGGATATTGCTTTAGCTAAAATCACACCTTGCTTTGAGAATAGTAAAGCCGCTGTCTTCAATGATTTGAACAATGGTTTAGGAGCAGGTACTACAGAATTACACGTCGCTCGACCTATACCTTACACAATTGATCCTTTATTTATCCTTTTGTATCTAAAAGCACCAATGTTTCTCAAAGTAGGAGAAACAAAGATGACGGGTTCTGCGGGACAAAAACGAGTGCCGAAAGATTTTTTTGCAAATAACCCTTTACCATTCGCACCCTTAGAAGAACAGCATCGCATAGTTGCTAAAGTCGATGAGTTAATGAGCTTGTGTGATGCGCTTGAGGCGCAAACTGAAAACAGTATTACGGCACATCAAACATTAGTAGAAGTACTGTTAGAGGCCTTGCTGAAAGCACCAGAGCAAACCGCAACACCCGAACAAGCCACTAAACAGTTCCAACAAAACTGGCAACGTTTAAGTGATCACTACGACACGCTATTCACCACCACCGCCAGCATCGACACGCTAAAACAAACCATTCTACAACTAGCAGTAATGGGCAAACTCGTCCCACAAAACCCAAACGACGAACCGGCCGCCAAACTCCTAGAGCGCATAGCAGCAGAAAAAAATCAGCTGATTAAAGACAAAAAAATCAAAAAGCAAAAACCACTGCCTGAAATTACTGACGAAGAAAAACCGTTTGAATTACCCAAAGGGTGGGAGTGGGTTAATTTGGCTTCACTAATAACTTTAATGGATGCTGGTTGGAGCCCTGCTTGTCCGCCTGAAGCATCTCCAAATAATGACACATGGGGTGTATTAAAAACAACAGCGGTCCAAAATATGGAGTACCGCGAATATGAAAATAAAACATTATCTGAGGCAAAAGAACCCAAGCCCCAATATGAAGTAAAAGTCGGTGATATTCTAATAACGCGAGCAGGCCCCAAGAATAGAGTTGGTGTATCGTGTCTAGTTCAGGAGACACGACCAAAGCTAATGATTTCAGATAAAATAATACGCTTTCATTTACTTGAAGTTGGAATGTCTGAGCGCTTTATTTCTTTATGCCTCAATGCAGGGGTGACTGCTGCGTTTTTAGAAAGTGCAAAATCAGGAATGGCCGAAAGCCAAATGAACATTTCACAAGATAAGTTGAAAGCAGCACCTATACCATTAGCCCCAATTAAAGAGCAGCACAGCATCATTACAAAAGTGGATGAACTAATGGCACTTTGTGACCAACTCAAAGCCCGTTTAATCGACGCACAAACCACCAAACTTCACCTCACTGACGCCATAGTCGAACAGGCGTTGTAACGGTGGCGTATAACAAACCTTGGCTTGGCTTTGACGAACAGCTTGCTAAATTACAACAACGCGGCTTGACTGTGACCGATAAAGCCGCGGCGCTGAACTACATTGAGCGTATAGGTTACTATCGTTTAAGTGGTTACTGGTACTCTTTTAGAGAGCGCTCGGGTAAGGTGTGCGAGTTAGTTTATAAAGGTAATAAAGCGCAAAAAACCAAAGAAACCACATTCCCTTTTGAAACCTTTAAAGCGGATAGCTGTTTTACAGATGCGGTTGAGCTGTATGTGTTTGATAAACGGTTGCGTATGCTTGCTATGGATGCCTTAGAGCGCATTGAAGTTGCCCTTAGAGTAGATATATCGCATACACTTGGCGAGAAACACCCCTTTGCTTATTTAAAGCCTGATTGTTTATTTCCCGATTTTAGCCAAGTACTTGATGGACGCAAAGGTGTAACAAAACATCACGACTGGCTCAGCGGTCACGCTAAACTAATAAGCCGTTCAAAAGAAGAGTTTGTTAAGCATAATAAAGCGAAGTATGGACTACCTTTACCTATTTGGGTCGCCTGTGAGGTCTGGGATTTTGGAACTATGTCGCGCTTATTTGATGGAATGCTAGAGGCTGACCAAGACGTTATAGCAAACCGTTATGGTATCAGTAATGGTCGGATATTTGCCTCTTGGCTGAGGAGTCTGAATTATTTACGTAATGTATGCGCACACCACAGTAGATTATGGAACCGTAATATGACGGAACAGCCTAAGCTACCATCCAAAGCAGAGCACCCTTGGGTCAATGACTACATTACAAATACTCATGCCCAGGCTCGTTGTTATTTATTACTTCGTATCTGCTTAGTATTAATGAAACGAATAAACCCTAACTCTAGTTGGCCAGAACGAGTAAAAGACCACTTAGAGTCATTTCCAAACTTAGAACATTTGAAGTTAAACTTAGTAGGAATGGGGGCGCCAGACAATTGGCAAAATGATTGGCAATAATATTACAGCCATAAAAAAACCCCTAAGCAGTTGTTACTTTCGTAACATTACCGATAGGGGCCGTGTTGCTGATAATACTAACGCAAAGGCACAAAAAAGCAACTATATTTGGTGCTTTGCTTACAATATTTATCAAAGGAACTGAAATGATTAAACACACAATAACCTTTTTATTGATCGCTTTTTCAAGCTTTGCTACGGCCGATGATTGGGCTTCGATCGCTTCAACACCTGGGTATGGACGAATAGAGATAGTGAGTGACTACCTGCTTTTCTCAAGCGCTAAGAGCTTTGACGCTAAAATCCCAAAGCTTGTTAAAGAAGGTAGCAGCATAACAATATTTTACAAACAAGATGACAAGGTGGTTACTCGTGAATTTGTTGTAGCAGGAATAAGTACCAAAGGTGAGTTATGTAGATTACATAGTGAGTTACCTTCAAGGTTTAGTTCATCACCAAGCGATACTATCTACGTAAAGCCTTGCCGTTATAAATAGATTACACAATCTTCAATGACTCGAATATTTAGTAATATTCATTTTTTGTTCTAGGAGGATTGAGTATTTGCAAGTAATAGCTTTTTAATTTTCTTATTCATTATAACGCAGAGAAAAGTTTTTAGTTACACTGTAAGTTACACCACCTGTTTTTTTCTTTTATTATACCTATAAAAATCAATTTGTTAGTGGTTTAATT
>Ga0209300_1000672_pt1 | contig 16186 bp, 11 predicted proteins | sample Shrwel_input2_RT_FD_187535 | JGI IMG/M metagenome (GOLD analysis project Ga0209300, IMG submission 187535) | Subsurface microbial communities from deep shales in Ohio, USA - Utica-3 well 1 S input2 RT (SPAdes) (version 2) ... | reverse complement strand
TATTCCTTTCCCTGAATGCTTCCGGAGCCGTGCCGTCGTCTCGCGCGGCTTCCTCCCATACCCGCAATACCCACTATCAGGAGTCCTGATCATGACTTTCTTTGAACAATTGCAATCTGAAACCGCCGAGGCCCGGGCCCACGTTACCAGCGCGCCAGTTATCGCTGCGATACGCGAGGGCCGCTTCAACCTGGAGGGTTACACCTGGTTCCTCACCCAGGCGTATCACCACGTCAAACATACCGTACCGCTGATGATGGCCTGTGGCGCGCAGTTGCCGGCACGCCTGGAGTTTGTCCGCAAGGCCCTGGTGGAGTACATCGATGAAGAGTATGGCCATGACGAATGGATCCTGAACGATCTGGTGGCCTGCGGCGAGGATCGGGAAGCCATGCGTAATAGCCGCCCGGACGCCAGTATTGAGCTGATGGTGGCCTATCTCTACGACGCCATCCAGCGCGGCAATCCCGCCACTTTCTTTGGCATGGTTCAGGTACTGGAGGGTACCTCCATCGAGCTGGCCACGCCGCTGGGCAAGGCCATCCAGACCCAGCTGGGCTTGCCGGACGAAGCCTTCAGTTACCTGTATTCCCATGGCGAGCTGGATCAGGAACACTTCGAATTCTTCCGTAACCTGATGAATGACATCACCGATCCGGACGACCAGCAGGCCATTATCCAAGGTGCCCGAATGGTGTACCGGCTGTATGGCGACATGTTGCACAACATTCCCCTGGAAACCGGTACCAAGGAGCCTGGGCATGAAGCTGCGTGACCGCACGTTTCTGTTGCTGGGCGCATCGGGGGGGATCGGCCAGGCGCTGGTCAAGCCCCTGCAGGCGGGCGGGGCGCGAGTGATTACCGCGTCGCGGCAACCGGAAAATCTCTTACATCAGGCGGGGGTGGCCACGGCCCACCTGGACCTGGCGGCCGAGGATCTCGATCAGCAACTGATCCGGCTGAGTGAGTCTTACCCGGATATTGATGGCGTGATCCATTGCGCCGGCCAGAATCGCTTTGCCGCTCTTGAGGATATGACGGTGTCGCAGATAGACGCCCAGCTGGACGTCAACCTGCGCTCCGCCATGCTGCTGGCCCGGCATTTTGCACCCCGGTTCCGGAAGGCAGGCACCGGCGCGCTGGTTTTCGTGGGCTCCACGTTCGGCAGCATCGGCTTCCCTGGCTACACCGGTTACTGCGCCAGCAAGTTCGGTTTGCGGGGGTTCAGTGAAGCATTGCGCCGGGAGCTGGCGGATACGCCGGTACAGGTCGTTTACGTGGCTCCCCGCGCCACCCAAACCGCCATGAACCCCACCGAAGTGGAGGAGCTGAACCGGGCCCTGGGTAACAAAATGGATGCGCCGGAGCAGGTGGCCAACCACATTCTGGCGGCGATGCAGAAGGATGAGCGCCGTCGTTTCCTGGGTTGGCCTGAAAAGGCGTTTGTCGTGATTAATGGTCTCTTCCCGAAGATAGTGGACAAGGCCATGTTGAAGCAGTTGCCGGTGATCCACCGGTTTCTGAAAGGAGGAGTGTAATGATGAGGACCCTGATTCTGTCTTTGCTGGTGGTGCTGACGACACCGGTTTGGGCTGCCGACATGGCATCCGAGCTGGCCGGCATCCAGTCACGCTGGGATCAAATTCAGTACCAGATGCCGGAGGACAAAAAAGAGGCGGCGTTTGAGAAGCTGGCCAAGGAAACCGAACAGCTGGTAAACCGTTACCCGGATAAGGCCGAGCCGCTGATCTGGCAAGGCATTGTGTTGAGCACCTATGCTGGGGCCAAGGGCGGGCTGGGTGCCCTGGGTGTGGTTAAGGATGCCAAGGTCGCCCTGGAAAAAGCGATCGAGATCGATCCCGACGCCCTCAACGGCTCAGCCTATACCTCTCTGGGCAGCCTGTATTATCAGGTCCCGGGCTGGCCACTGGGTTTTGGCGATGATGACAAGGCAAAAGCCTACCTGCAGAAGGCGTTGGCGCTGAACCCGGACGGTCTGGACCCGAATTATTTCTTCGGGGATTTCCTGATTGAGCAGGACGAGCCACAAAGGGCCAGGGTGTATCTACAGAAAGCGCTGGCTGCGCCGGCACGCCCGGGGCGACCCATTGCCGACGCTGGCCGAAAACAGGAAGCCCAGGAACGCCTGGACCGGATTTGAGTCAGTATGACCGGCTACCTGGCTGGTCATGCTCTATGATGGAGTTGGCTTATCGCTTCTATAAGAAAACAGCATTTCATCTTTATGCCGTTTACGTATATGCTTAGATCAAAATATAGGATTTCTGAGCATTTGACGACATCCGAGGTGAAACGCCATGAGCCAGCCCATCGTCCAGCACTTTTTCGACGAACCGACCAATACCTTCAGTTATGTGGTGCGGGACCCGGACAGCCAGACCTGCGCCATTATTGATTCGGTACTGGATTTTGACTATGCCGCCGGTCGTACCGATGTGCGCTCGGCGGATGAAATTATCCGGTATGTGAACGACCACGATTTGTCCGTGGAATGGATCCTGGAAACCCACGTTCACGCCGATCACCTGTCGGCCGCGCCCTACCTGCATGAAAAAGTGGGCGGAAAGACCGGCATTGGCGCGAACATTACCGTGGTTCAGGATGTGTTCGGCAAGGCCTTCAATGCAGGCACTGACTTCGCCCGGGATGGCAGTCAGTTTGACCGGCTGTTTGAGGAAGGCGACACCTTTGCCATTGGCAATCTGGAAGGCCGGGTACTGCATACGCCGGGCCACACCCCCGCTTGTCTGACCTACGTGATCGGCGACGCCGGTTTCGTGGGCGATACCCTGTTCATGCCGGATTTTGGCACCGCCCGTTGTGATTTCCCGGGCGGCGATGCCCGCACCCTGTACCAGTCGATCCAGAAGGTGTTGTCGTTGCCGCCGGAAACCCGGCTGTTTATGTGCCACGACTATGGCACCCCGGACCGGGAAGAGTTCCTGCACGTGACGACGGTGGCTGAAGAACGCGAGGCCAACATCCACGTGCACGAAGGAGTCAGCGAAGAGCAATTTGTGAAAATGCGTTCCGAGCGGGATGCCACCCTGGACATGCCGCGGTTGATTCTCCCATCCGTACAAGTAAACATGCGCGCCGGCCATATGCCTCCGGCCGAGGATAATGGCCAGGTTTATCTGAAGGTCCCTGTCAACCTGTTCTGAGCGGCGCATGAACGTCAAACGCTATCTGCCCATTCTGCAGTGGGCACCGCAGTACGGTCGTGATCAGGCCACCAGCGATCTGGTGGCCGCCGTCATCGTGACCGTAATGCTCATTCCCCAGTCACTGGCCTACGCCCTGCTCGCCGGCTTGCCGGCCCAGGTGGGTTTGTATGCCAGCATTCTGCCGCTGGTCATCTACGCGATCTTCGGTACCAGCCGAACGCTTTCCGTTGGCCCCGTGGCCGTCGCCTCGTTAATGACGGCGGCAGCACTGGCACCGCTGGCAGAAGCCGGAACACCGGCCTACATTGCCGGAGCGGTGCTGCTGGCGGTAATGTCCGGCATCATGCTCACGTTAATGGGCATTCTTCGGCTTGGCTTTCTGGCGAATTTTCTCAGCCACCCGGTGATCTCCGGCTTTATAACCGCCTCTGGTATTGTTATTGCGGCCAGTCAGCTCAAGCATATTTTTGGTATTCAGGCGTCTGGCCATAACCTGGTCCAGATTACCCAGTCCATTCTGGCGTCCATTGGTGACATCAATCTTTATACTCTGGCTATTGGTGCCGGTGCCTGGGCATTTTTGTTGCTGGCGCGCAAACATGTGAAACCTCTGCTGACGGGGCTCGGGGTAAGACCGAAGCTGGCCGACATCCTTGCGAAAACGGCGCCGATTCTCGCTGTTGTAGTGACCACCCTGATCGCATGGTTTTTCGGTTTGAGTGATAAAGGCGTGCGGCTGGTTGGCGAGGTGCCCTCCGGGTTGCCGGAATTCACCATGCCGGGCCTGGATCCGGGGCTGTGGTCTCAACTGGTGGTGAGTGCTTTGCTGATCAGCGTAGTGGGTTTTGTGGAGTCGGTGTCTGTGGGGCAGACGCTGGCAGCCAAACGCCGGCAACGCATTGATCCGGACCAGGAATTGATAGGCCTGGGTACCGCCAACCTGGGATCGGGTTTTTCCGGCGGCATGCCGGTAACCGGTGGTTTTTCCCGCTCGGTAGTGAACTTTGACGCAGGCGCGGAGACACCCGCCGCGGGAGCCTACACGGCAGTGGGCATTGCACTGGCTACGCTTTTCCTGACCCCGGCCATCGCCTTTCTGCCGCAAGCGACGCTGGCTGCCACCATTATTGTTGCGGTGACATCGCTGTTTGATTTCCCGGCACTGGCGCGCACCTTTCGTTATTCCCGCCCGGATTTCGGCGCCATGCTGGCTACCATTGTGCTGACCCTCGTACACAGCGTTGAGGCGGGTATTATCGCGGGTGTGGCGCTATCCATTGGTTTGTTTCTGTACCGCACCAGCCGGCCGCACTGCGCGGTGGTGGGGCGGGTTCCGGGCACCGAGCACTTCCGGAACGTGTTGCGCCACGATGTCGAGCTTTGCCAGCAGGTGACCTTTCTGCGCGTTGATGAAAGCCTGTACTTCGCCAATGCCCGCTTTCTGGAAGAAACGGTGATGGATCTGGTTACCCGTGAGCAGGAGTTGACCGATCTGGTACTGGTGTGCCCGGCCGTGAACCTGGTGGATGCCTCGGCGCTGGAGAGCCTGGAAGCCATCAATGAACGTCTGAAAGATGCCGGCGTGCGATTGCATCTGTCCGAGGTGAAAGGCCCGGTGATGGACAGGCTCAGGGGCACCGAGTTACTCGAACACATGGGTGGCAGGGTTTACCTGAGCACCTATGAGGCCTGGCAGGACCTGGCCGACGAAACTGTCTCGTCCTAGAATATCGAGAGTGATCCCGTTGACCAGAAAGGCGGTATGTGTGACCACGGCTTTCGCGGACATCCGACTCTGATACCGGTGAACCATCATGGGAATGACTGAGAATTTGCTGTCCACCGGTCAATGGCTGGTGACAGCCGTATTGTTTGTGGTGATCCTGATCGCAGCGGTTCGCGGTGCGGACTGGAAGGCGTTCCGGAACGACAATGCCACCCAGCATGCGTTTTTTGGTGCCGCTGTCGCGCTGGGGTTTGTCTGGCAGTTGCGGGCCGGTATTTCGCCCGGCCTGGCCATTCACATTTTCGGCCTGACGGTGATTACGCTGATGCTGGGCTGGGCGCTGGCGGTACTCAGTGGGTTGCTGGCCCTGGTTATCACCGTCGTGACGGGCCGTGAGCCACTGGTGATGTTTGCTGCCAATGGCCTGATTACGGTGATGATCCCGGCGCTGGTCAGCCATGGCATCATGCTCTGGGAGCGACGCCGGAATTTTCGCAATTTCTTTGCGTATATATTTTTCTGTGGCTTCTTTGGTGCGGGGCTTTCGGTAGCGGTCGCCGGCGTGGCTATGTGTCTGCTCTTGTGGACCAGTGGTACCTATACCTTTGATAACCTGGTACACGAATACATTCGTTACCTGCCGCTATTCATGCTGCCCGAAGGGTTCATTAACGGTGTTTTTGTAACCGGTTTGATGGTGTTCCATCCCGACAGACTCAGCACACTCGACCAACGCAGGTATCGCTGACCTCTTCGGGCTTCCTGGTGGCAGTATCCTTGTTCCGGCAAGGCATCTGTTGCCAGTTCTCGAGCCAGGGCAGCACCTCTGACGCCGGCATGGGCCTGGCAATGCCAAAGCCCTGCACCTGATTGCAGCCCATCTCCCGCAAGACGTCGGCAAGCTCCATGGTCTCCACGCCTTCCGCCAGAACCACACGGTTGAACCGTTGGGCCATGAAGATCACGCTTTCAACAATGGCCCGGTCGCTGTCATTGGCCAGCATGTTCAGGATAAAGCTCTTGTCGATCTTGATGACATCCACCGGCAGAGTGCGCAGATAGGTCAAAGACGAGAAGCCGGTACCAAAATCGTCCAGCGCGACCTGTACCCCGAGTTCCTGGCAGTGTGAGAGTACGTTGCTGGCGCGCTTGGTGTCTTCAAGCGCGGTCGTTTCGAGGACTTCCAGGGTGATCTGGTCCGGACTGACTTCCGGGTGGCTTTGCAGGTAGCTGTTCAGGTACTCGGCAAAACTCCTGTCGATCAGGTGGGCAGAGCTGATGTTGATGGAAACCGCCAGGTTTTTACCCGCTTCCCGCCAGAGATTCATCTGATAGATGGCTTCTTTCAGTACCCACTGGCCCAGTGGAATTTCCAGATGGCTGTTTTCGACAGCCGGCAGGAATTCACCGGGTGGCACCAGGCCTCTTACCGGGTGGTTCCACCGGATCAGGGCTTCGAAGCCGGTGACCTCATAATCCGCCATCCGCACCTGCGGCTGGAAGTGCAACTGGAATTCCTGATTGTCCAGCGCCCGGGTGATCTCTGTGAGCTGCTCGCGCCGAAGTCTGCGCCAGGCGTCCTCGCCCGGGTCAAACATCTGGAACTGATTGCGGCCTTTCTCTTTGGCGGAATACATCGCCTGGTCGGCATGTCGGATCAGGGCTTCGGCGTCAGTGTTGTCGTCTGGATACAGCGTGACCCCGAGACTGGAAGTCAGCGAGATAGTGGTGTTGTCTTCAGTGATGATCGGTTCGCCCACGGTCGCGAGAATGCGTTGGTAGACAAGGTCGCACTGGTCGCTCTGGATCAACAGCACAAACTCATCACCACCAATACGCGCCACGGTATCGCCGCTGCGAAGGGTTCGCACCAGGCGTTCGGCGGTGGTGCGCAGAATCTGATTACCGGTTTCCTGGCCGTACTGGTCATTCAGTGCTTTGAAGCCGTCGATATCCAGGTAGCACACAGAGACCGAGTTTTTCTGACGATCCGCATGGTTGCAGGCGGTACGCAGGCGTTCTTCCAGTAGTTGCCGGTTGGGCAGGCCGGTGAGGCCGTCGTAATTGGCGGCCCGGTCCAGTTCTTTGGCGTGGTTCTTCAGAGCGGTAATGTCAGAAAAGGCCGCCACGTGGTAATAACGTCCGGGTTCGTCCAGGTGCACCCGGCTGATGGACAGCAATTCCACAAACTCTTCGCCTTTTTTGCGACGGTTCCAGACCTCTCCGCGCCAATGGTCTTCTTTCTCGATGGCCTGCCACATGGAACGGTAGTATTCCCGGGAATGCCGTCCGGAACTCAGAATGGACGGGTCCAGCCCCAGCACTTCCGAGCGGCTGTAGCCGGTAATACGAGAAAAGGACGGATTGGCATCGATAATCTGGTTGTTGTGATCGGTAATGATGATGGCTTCGTGGCTGCGATCAAAAACACTGGCCGCGATGCGAAGGCTCCGCTCACTGTTTTTCCGGTCGGAAATGTTGGTCTGGACCACCACAAAGCCGGGCGTTACCCCTTCACCCTCACCAATCGGTACACAATAAGTGTGCACCCAGTAGGGCGTGCCATTGGCTGTGTAGTGCAGCAGATCTTCTTCGAAGGCCTCGCCACTGAGTATGCGCTGGCGAATGGATTCAATAGCCTGGGGGTCGGTATCCGGCCCGGTGAGAATGGCTTCCGGATGCTTGCCGATTACCGTGTCGAGGGTATAGCCAGTATGGTTCTCGAAGGCCTGGTTTACCCATTCTATGCGGCCGGAGCCGTCAAGCACCAGAACCATGTTGCGGGTGGCTGTGGCCACCAGTGCCAGTCGCTTGAGATCAATACTCGGCAGCGGCTGAAGAGGTTCGGAGGCTGTCGGCATAAAGGACGTGTTCCGGCTGTTGATGGTTTTGGCTGCGCCTCCGTCCTTGTGAGGTTGTTCTTCGACCCGATGAAGAACGTCCGCCCGTTGCAATATGTTTGCAGAATCGTGACAGCGTCGGATCCTACCTGATCCGTTGGCCGATAACATGGGATCAGCGCGATAATTTGTTGATGTCAGTCAACTTTGAGGTATTCAGGCAGGTTGTGTGCGGGATGGCTACTGACGCCAGTGGGAATGCTTCTGCAGTTTTCGCTGAAGGGTTCGCCGGTGCATGTTCAGGGCGCGCGCCGTGGCTGAAATGTTGCCCGCATTTTCATTCAGCACTCGCTGAATATGCTCCCATTCCATTTCTTCCACTGAGGGTGGTTCTGCCCGTATATCCGGTGGCGCTTCCAGCGGTTCAAAGCCACGGATCAACTGGCTGACGTTCACCGGTTTGCACAGGTAGTTTACGGCGCCCCGGCGCATGGCCTCCACAGCGGTAGCGATGCTGCCATAACCGGTGAGTACCAGAACGTCCAGGTCCGGACGGGTTGCCAGAAGATCCGGCAATAATTGCAGGCCGCTTTCACCGGCCAGGTTCAGATCCAGAACGCAGCGAGTGACCGGATTGTGCTCAAGCGTGTTCAGGGCCTGTTCGTGATTGTGACTGGTAAGCGCTGTTATGCCCTGGCGAGCAAGGGATCGGGCCAGTATCTGCACAAAAGCTTCGTCGTCATCAATAAGCAGCCAGGTCTCCTGTGCCGACATACTCAGTAAACTCCGGATGGGTTGTCGCGGGCAATCGGAAGGTCGATCACCATGGTGGTGCCTGTCGTTGCGGCCCGGGCGCGAAGATGTCCGCCCAGTCGCTGAATGGTGGCATTGGAGAGGAACAGGCCGACACCGAGGCCGTTCCGGGAATCAACAATGGCTTCGCCGGGGATGTCCTGCAATGTGGTTTCAAAGCCATTGCCCCGATCTTCCACGATCAGCTCCAGGCGGTCGGGTTCCGCCAGACGGGTGCTCACCGATACCCATTGAGGGCTGGCGGTAAGCGCATTGGCCAGCAGATTCAATACCGCCTGATCCAGCGTTGCATCAAGGGCCACTGCCGCTGTTGGATGCTGTTCCGGCCAGTGAATGGGGCCGGCCGGCCAGAGTAAAGTGGCCGACTCCCGCAGCCGAGCCACCCAGGTGCTTACCGGTAGTGTCTCAACCTGGGCTGTTTTGGCTTCGGCCGCGGCCCGGGTGAGTTGTTGCAGGTGTTGGCTGCACAGATTCAGCTGTTGTTCCATCAGATCCAGATCGTCTGCCAGTTCCGGTTTGCCCGGATTGTCGGCCTGGCCGCGAATTTCGTCCAGCAGCAGTGTCATGGTGTTCAGTGGCGTGCCCAGGCGATGCGCCACGGCGGCAGCGGAAAGACCGAGGGAAATAATCTGTTCATCCCGCAGGCGGTTTTCCCGGAATTGTGAGAGCTGGCTTTGCTGCATACGCAGACGCCGGGCCAGAGTACCGACCACCAGCAGCAGAATGGCAGCGGTCAGTGCAAAGGTTACCCACATGCCCACCAGGTGTAATTCGGCCAGATGCCCGGTGTCGTGGTCGCCCTGGGTTACCGGCGCGTGCCAGAGCACCAGTGCGGTATATACGCCAATGCCGGCCAGAGTCAGGGCAATGCTGTGGCGTATCGGCACCAGAATGATGGCCACAGCAATCGGCAACAGTAACAGCGACACCAGAGGGTTGGTGTAGCCACCCGTCAGATACAGCCAGAGGCCTGTCAGTAAGAGGTCAGCTGCCAGGGTGAGGCTGACCGTAGTGGCAGAAGATGGCGGGCGCCGACTGAACCACAGCCAGCCCAGTACCGCCAGCACCCCGTAAAGCAGGCAAAGTAACAGGGCTTCGGCGCGATGGGGCAGGGCAATAATCGCTTCGGCTGCGGCAATGGCAACCAGTTGCGTGGTGATCATGGCCAGGCGCATGCCCAGCAGATAGCGGGCAGCCTGACGAAAACCGGTTTGCGAGTGAGTAAGCCATTCCATAAACCGAACTCTATCAGTGCCTGTCCATAAATGGGACAAAACTCGAGCTTAGCCTGCTCTGGCAAGCCTGAGAGACAGTAATCCTACCCGGTGTTCTGCGTGAAAGGGACTTAAAGGGGTGCGGCATTGTGTCTCAAGCCGTTGAGGCGGGCGCCTTTTATAATGCCGGCCAATAACGAATCCAGTCATAAAAGTAACAAGGAATCTGCCCTTATGATCAGGCATCACCTGGCTCGCTGTATTGCCCTGGCTCTGGCCGGCTACTCCGTCATTCCTGTGGCTCAGGCGCAGGCTGAAGAACCGGTATTGATCCGGATTACTGAAGGTCAGTCGGTGCAGGCCGCACGGCTGTCGGCAGCGGCGCTGGCTTCAGAGCCGGTTGCCCGTCTGGATTCGGGGCCAGCGGTTTCCATGTCCCGCCTGGGTGGGCGTGGCCTGGATCCGGTTATTCGCGGCCAGAGCCAGGAACGGGTAGACGTATTGATTGATGGCATGCGGGTTGAAGGCGCCTGTCCGAACCGTATGGACCCACCCACCAGCCGTCTGAGCTCTGCGTTACCGCAGGCACTGGAAGTGCGTACCAACAACCGGACCCTGCGCTGGGGGCCGATTGCCGGTGGCCAGGTTATTGCCACCACCGCCGCTCCGGACTTCGGGGATTCTTTAACCACCGGGCATGTAACGGCCGGTGGTTCGGACAATGGAAATGGCAAGTTGGTGGGCGGCAGCGCTGCTGTTGGTAGTGATGATGCCTACCTTCGCCTCTCTGGCGGACATGAAGAAGCCGATGACTATGAAGACGGTGATGGCGACGAGGTTCGCAGTGCCTTTGAAAACACCGAGGGCCGGGCTGAGGGCTTCTGGCGTGCGGATAATGGCTTTTACCTGAAAGGCTCCGTCAGTCGTCAGGAAGAGCGGGATGTGAAGTACGCGTCCATGATGGACGCACCGAAAACTGATACCGATATGTACAAGCTGGAAGTCGGTTCGCCGGTGGCCAATGGCGACTGGAGCCTGCTGGCCTGGCAGGCGGATGTGGATCACGTGATGGATAACTTCAGTTTGCGTGAGCCGGACGGCATGAAGATGGAAACGCTCTCCGAAACCCTTACCCGTGGGGCCCGCTTGGTGGTGGATCAGACCTTTAATTTCACCAAAGAGCTGTCGTTCGGGGTGGATGTTGAGAGTAATGAGTGGGATGCCACGATGTACAGCGGAATGATGGCGCCAACGAATGTTGGCTCCTTCATGTGGCCGGATGTAGAGCGTGACCGAATTGGTGTATTCCTTGAAGGGTTTCATCAGATTCGCGCCAATATCAGGCTAGGAGTCGGCGTTCGTTATGATCGGGTGGAAATGGATGCAACCGGGGCCGATCAGGTTTATATGAGCGGTATGAAAAGCCCGACGAAAAGCTATCAGCAGGCCTATGGGGCTGCCGATCAGAAGGCTGAAGATAACAATGTTAGTGGATTCGTGACCGGTGAATGGCGCTTTTCCGATATCCAGACGCTTGAACTCACCGCTAGCCACAGCGTTCGCAGTCCGGGCGTGAACGAGCGTTATGTGGCAAAAGATACGATGAAAGGTAGCTGGATTGGCAACCCCGGTCTGGATACCGAAAAACACCACAAAGTCGAGATGAGCCTTTCCGGGCAGAGTGGCAACTGGCAATGGCGTCCAGCCGTCTGGGTTGATGAGGTCGACGATTATGTTTTGCGTTATGACCAGAACGCCGACCCGACAGTCAGTGATGCACGCTACAAAAACATCGACGCCCGTCTGCTCGGCCTGGAAGCCGAACTGGGCTGGAGCGATGGCACCTGGAGCAGTTCCGGTGCTTTTGCCAGCGTGCGTGGTTATAACAACACCGACAACCGGGATCTGCCGCAGATTCCGCCGATCATGTACACCCACACGCTGGGCTGGCAAAGCCAGGGCCATAGCATCGAGGCCGAATGGCAACTGGCCCGTCGCCAGGAACGCATCGACGAGCAGTCTGGTCTCGATCCGAGTGAATCCCCTGGTTATGGGGTGTTTAACCTCAACGGCAAACACCCGCTGACAGATTTTCTGTCGGTCAGTTGGGCCGTGGATAACGTCTTCGATAAAGACTATGCCCCACATGTCAGCCGCGAGGATTCTGTTACCGGTGAAGGCTTCCGGGTGAATGAACCCGGCCGTACCTTCCGGGCCGCTGTTACGGCCCGCTGGTAACAACGCAAAAAAACAGTTCAGGTGGGGTTTCTGCTTTTCATAGCCGGCAGGCGCCCCTTTTGCCCCGCGTGGACTTATGCATCCAGGCGGGTTTTTTTGTTTTTCGCCAGAGCCCTTGTAAAAAGGCTGGCTGATGGTGGATATACCGCAGGCAATTCACAAATAGTGCTGGCGGTTCCGTTTCGGTGAGCCGGAACCGCTGTTACTATAAGTAGAGCAACGAAAAGTTATTTGCTAATAACCAGAAGGGATCAATCTCTCATGATCAGCCGCTCACTCGTTCGTTCCAGCCTGGCAGTCGCCTGCCTTATTCTGCCTGTCGCTGTTTTTGCACAAGCCCCCCAGGAGCTGAAGGTGGTTGAAGTCCAGCGGGCACCGCTGGAAGAATCGGCACACCTGGACGGGATGATAGAAGCGGTTCAGCAGAGCACTGTCTCGGCACAGACCAGCGGCACAGTGGTTGAGTTGCCCTTCGATGTGGACGATTCGGTTGTTGCCGGTGATCTGATTGCCCGCCTGGACGACAGTGAACAGCAATCCAGACTGAATCAGGCTCAGGCAAGCCTGGCAGAGGCACAATCCGGCCTGCAGAATGCCCGCCAGCAGTATGAGCGTATTGCGGCCATTCACGAGCGTGGGTTGGTGTCCCGGCAGGAACTTGATAATGCCCGTAATAATCTCAGTGGCGCCCGCGCCAGGGTGGAGCGGGCCCGAGCGGCGGTGGAAGAGGCGCAGGAACAGCTGGAGTACACCCGCATTACCGCTCCCTACGGCGGTATTCTTACCAAAAGGCACGTGGAGTTGGGTGAGTCCGTCAGCCCGGGCCAGCCTCTGCTAAGCGGCCTGTCGCTGGAACAGTTGCGGGTGGTGGTGAGCTTACCCCAGAAATACGCCGACCTGGCCCGCAGTGAGCGCCGGGCTACGGTGTCACTGTCCGATGGCCGGGTACTGAAAACCGGTGAGATGACCTTCTACCCCTATGCGGATCCGCAAACCCACACCTTCCGTTTGCGCATGCGCCTGACCGAACCCAATGGCACGTTGTTTCCGGGCATGCTGGTAAAAGTCGGCGTGCCCGTGGCGACCCGTGAGGCGTTGTGGATTCCCGCCTCGGCCCTGGTGCAGCGCAGTGAACTGCGGGCAGTGTTCGTGCTGGACAGTAACGATCAGCCCCGTTTGCGCCAGATACGGGTCGGCATTCGCCAGGATGACCGGCTGGAGGTGCTCGCCGGGCTGGACCAGGGAGAGCGTGTGGTGGCAAATCCGGCGGTGTTGGTAGGCAGTGACCGCCTGGCAATGCCCGGTTCCAGCGAAGACGGCGGGGAGTAAGCTGATATGAGTCAGGATTTACCTCCCGTCGGCCCATCCGGCACGATTGCCCGTGTTTTCCAGAACAATCATCTGACGCCATTGCTGGCTCTTCTGGCCATTATCCTGGGTGTAATGGCGGTGATTGTGACCCCCAAGGAAGAAGAGCCCCAGATTGATGTCACCATGGCCGACACCATGGTGGCCCTGCCCGGTGCCAGTGCCAAAGAAGTGGAAAGCGCCATTGCCACGCCTGCCGAACAGGTGATGAGTGAAATCAAGGGTGTGGAACATGTGTATTCCGTATCCCGGCAGGGCCAGGCGGTGGTGACCGTACAGTTTGAAGTGGGCATTGAGCGTCAGGAAGCGCTGGTGCGGCTGTATAACCAGGTGTACTCGAATCAGGACTGGTTACCGCAAGGGCTGGGCGCTTCTCAGCCGGTGATCAAACCCCGCGGCATTGATGACGTGCCGGTGATGACCCTCACCCTTTACGACCCTACCGGTGCCCAGACCGGCGAAGAACTCACTCGTCTGGCGCACATGCTGGAAGTGGCATTAAAGCGGGTACCCGGTACCCGTGATATCTATACCGTCGGTGGCGTACCGGATCGTGTCGACATTGTTTTCGACCCGGCTCTGCTGGCAGGTTTCGGGCTCACCACCGACGACATAGAAACCGCCCTGAATTCGGCCAATGCTTCCAGCCAGGAAGCGCGGGTGACCCGCAATAATCTGTCCATTCCCGTCCAGGCCGGCACGCTGCTGGAATCTCTGGAAGATGTAAAACGCCTGGTGGTGGGCATGCATAACGGCGCGGCCGTGTATCTGGATGATGTTGCCGAGGTTCGCCGTGGCGGCACCGTGCCGGATCAGAGTGTGCTGGCGGGTTTCGGGCCGGCACATCCGGAAGCTCGGGCGGGTGAGGCTGGCGATGTCTACCCGGCCGTCACCCTGGCCATAGCCAAGAAAGCCGGGGAGAACGCGATTGATATCACCACCGCCATCGAAGAGCGCCTGGAACAGCTACGTAACCGCGCACTGCCGGCAGATGTCGAGGTGCTGGTAACCCGGGATTACGGTGTAACCGCCTCAGACAAAGCCGAGAAACTGATCACAGACCTGATTTCCGCCACCCTCGCGGTGATGTTACTGGTACTGGCCTTTATGGGCTGGCGCCAGGCGCTGATTGTCGGCATTTCAGTGCTGATCACCCTGCTGCTGACCCTGGTCTTTTCCTGGGCCTGGGGCTTCACCCTGAACCGGGTTTCGCTGTTCGCCCTGATTTTCTCCATCGGTATTCTGGTGGATGACGGCATTGTTATTACCGAGAACATCAATCGACGGATCCAGAACACGCGACGAGCCGTCAAAGACATTATTCCAGTGGCCGTGGATGAGGTGGGTACGCCCACCATCATGGCCAGCCTGACGATTATGGCCGCGCTATTGCCCATGGCCTTTGTGTCCGGACTGATGGGCCCCTATATGAGCCCGATTCCGATCAACGCCTCTGCCGGCATGGTGATGTCCCAGATCGTGGCCTTTGTGGTGGCGCCGTGGCTGGCACTCCGGCTGCTTAAACATAAAAAAGGCAATGCCATTGACGGCAATGAGGCTGAACAAGGCAAAGAAGGCCAGGAAGACAGCGGTGAGGCAACCAGCTCGGCCGATGGCGTTAACCCCAGGGCCCTGAAACTGTTCAATGGCATGCTGGGGCCATTCCTGGGCGAGCATCCCTGGCGTCGTCGCTTTCTGGGCCTGGGCGTGGTTGGCCTTACCCTTGCTGCTGCTTCGTTGCCGGTATTTCTGGCGGTGATTCTCAAAATGCTGCCGTTCGACAATAAGTCAGAACTGCAAGTGGTTGTGGATATGCCCGAGCGCACGCCCATGGAGCAGACCCAGCGGGTACTGACAGAAATGGGCCACCACCTGGAAACCGTAGATGAAGTTTCTGACTGGCAGGCCTATGCGGGCACGGCCTCGCCGATCAACTTCAACGGGCTGGTGCGCCAGTATTACCTGCGTGGCGAGCCCTACCAGGGCGATATTCAGGTTAACCTGGCGAGTGCGGAACAGCGCGATCGGCCGTCTCACAATATCGCCCAGAGCCTGCGTGGCCCGCTCACCGAAATTGCCGATAAACACAATGCCAAGGTGAAAATTGTGGAGGTGCCCCCGGGACCGCCAGTGATGGCGCCGCTGGTGGCAGAAGTCTATGCCGCTGACGCCTTTCGTCGCGCCGAACTGGCGAACCTGATCGCCGATGGCATGACCCGCGTTGAGGGGCTGGTGGATATAGACACCACACTGGAAGCCCCCACCCGGCAGTGGGAAGTGGTGGTCGACCGCACCCGGGCCGCGCGGTTGGGTGTGTCTCAGGCTCAGGTGGTCAGCACGTTACAGACTGCGTTAGGGGGCAGGGGCGTTAGCTATCTGCACGATGACCAGGCCAAATATCCGGTACCGATTCGCGTCATACTGGGTGAGGGCGACAAAGCCCAGCCGTCGGCCTTGTTGTCGATCAAGATCCGCAGCCGTAGTGGCGAGCTGGTGCCGTTGGCCAGCATTGCCGAGGTTCGCGAGGCCGACTGGATGGGTGCGATTTACCACAAGGATCTGCTGCCGGTTACCTATGTCACCGCTGATATGGCCGGCGATATTGATTCACCCTTGTATGGCATGTTCCGCATGGTGGATCTGCTGAAACAGCAGGAACAGGCGCCGGAGCAGTTCTTTATCCAGCAGCCGCCGCTACCGGAAAAGGGTACGCTGAAGTGGGATGGTGAGTGGCAGATAACCTACGAGACCTTCCGCGACATGGGCGCCGCCTACAGTGTGGGCATTTTCATGATTTTC
>Ga0209300_1000662_pt1 | contig 16372 bp, 17 predicted proteins | sample Shrwel_input2_RT_FD_187535 | JGI IMG/M metagenome (GOLD analysis project Ga0209300, IMG submission 187535) | Subsurface microbial communities from deep shales in Ohio, USA - Utica-3 well 1 S input2 RT (SPAdes) (version 2) ... | reverse complement strand
ATCCATGAACAGGCCACCGCTCATCACTAGGGCTTCCTTGTTGGCAAGCAACACCCGCTTGCCAGCGCGCACGGCGGCAAGCGTCGGCACAAGCCCTGCAGCACCGACGATGGCCGCCATCACCACATCGACCTCAGAAGCCTTAGCGACCTCAACCAGCGCTTCTCCACCGGCGCGCACTTCCGTAGGCAGCTGGGCCGCCGCCAGCCGCTCGCGCAGCCAGGCGGCATCGGCCTCGCTGCCAATCACTGCCTGGGCAGGGCGATGCGTCTGGCACAGCGCCAGCAGGGCTTCCTTCGAGCGATGAGCGGTCAGCGCATGCACCTGATAGCGTTCCGGATGGCGGGCGACCACATCCAGAGTGCTGGTGCCGATGGAGCCGGTTGCGCCCAGCACGGTGACGCGCTGAGGGCGAGTGGTGTTGGATACAGAAAGACTCATAGCCACACCCGCAGCAGGGCAAAGATGGGAATCGCCGCGGTCAGGCTATCGATGCGATCCAGCACGCCACCGTGACCGGGCAGCAGCACACCGGAATCCTTGATCCCCCGGGTGCGCTTCAACATGCTCTCGAATAGGTCCCCAAGTACTGAGACCAGGGTCACCAGCACGGTGGCAAGCATCAGGCCCAGGGTCTCGCCAAGGCCAAGCGACAGCCAGACGGCATAGCCAAGGGCCAGCGCCAAGGTGGCGACCACCCCCCCCGCCACGCCTTCCCAAGTCTTGCCGGGACTGACGGCAGGCGCCAGCTTGCGCCGCCCGAAGGCTCGGCCTGCGAAGTAGGCCCCGGTGTCGGCAAGCCACACCAGCAGCAGCACGAAGAGCAGCCACTCGACGCCGCTGGCACGCAGACTGTTGAAGCCTACCCAGCAGGGCAGCAGGACCACCAGGCCCATGACCAGGCGACGACCGGGCGTCGCCCATTGTGCCCGACGCTCGGGGTAGTGAGTGATCCAGTAGAGGTTGGCAAGCCAGGCAGCCGCGCCGAGCCAAAGCAGGCCGTTGGCCTGACCACTGCCGCCCGCCCAAAGCAGCAACATGGCAAGCCCCAGGCCTGCAGTGGTCGCGAGACGGGCCGTCAGGCGCGACAGGCCGGCGAGATTGGTCCACTCCCAGGCGGCCAACAGCATGACCAGACCAATGAAGAGAGCGAAGGCGCCACCCTCGAACAGGAAGAGTCCGGCCAGTGCCAGCGGCACCAGGATAACGGCGGTCAGAATTCGTTGCTTAAGCACCCTGGGCCTCGACTTGCTCGTGCGTCATGCCGAAGCGACGCTGGCGACGCGCGAAGTCGGCGAAGGCCTCATCGAGCGCCTCGGCGCCGAAATCCGGCCACAGCAGAGGGGAAAAATGCAGCTCGGCATAGGCCAACTGCCACAGCAGGAAGTTGGACAGGCGCTGCTCACCGCTGGTACGGATGCATAGATCCACCTCCGGCGCATCGGCCAAGCAGACCTCGCGGCCCAGCGACTGCTCATCGACCTGCCCGGCCTCGAGTTCGCCTGCCGCCACACGGGCGGCGAGGCGCTGCGCCGCTTGGGCGATGTCCCAACGGCCGCCGTAGTTGGCGGCGATCACCAGATGCATGCCGCGGTTGTCGGCGGTCAGCGTCTCGGCACGGGCGATGTGCTTCTGGATAGACGCCGAGAAACCCTCGCGCTCACCGATGATGGTCAGCCGAATATCATGCTCGTGCAGCTTCTTGACCTCCCGCTTGAGGGCGATCAGGAACAGCTCCATCAAGGCGTTGACCTCGGCCGGCGGACGCTTCCAGTTCTCGCTGGAGAAGGCGAACAGGGTCAGCACCTCGACCCCGCGCTCGGCGGCGCGGCGGATCACCGCCCGCACTGACTCGACGCCCGCTCGATGACCGCGCACCCCGGACAGGCCATGGGCCTTGGCCCAGCGGTTGTTGCCATCCATGATGATCGCCAGATGACGCGGGGTCGCCCGGCGATGCGATTCAGGGGACTGCGGTGATGTCATGGGGGCTCGCATAGCAGTAGAACGATAGGCGGGCGATGCGATGTCGCCCGCCAGGCCTCAGACCGTCATCAGGTCCTTTTCCTTGGCTTCCAACAGCTTGTCGATCTCAGCAATGTGCTTGTCGGTCAGCTTCTGAATGGCGTCCGTGCCGCCGTGCTCTTCATCTTCGGAGATTTCTTTCTCCTTGAGCAGCGCCTTGATGTCACCGTTGGCATCGCGACGCACGTTGCGCACGGCCACACGGGCGTTCTCGGCCTCGGAGCGGGCCTGCTTGATGTAGCCCTTGCGGGTTTCCTCGGTCAGCATCGGCATCGGCACGCGAATCACGCTGCCCGCCGTTGCCGGGTTGAGGCCCAGGTCCGCGGTCATGATGGCTTTCTCGACCTTGGGCACCATGGACTTTTCCCAGGGCACGACCGCCAGGGTACGCGCGTCCTCGACGTTGACGCTAGCGACCTGGTTAAGCGGCATCTGGGCGCCGTAATAATCCACGGTCACCGCATCAAGGATGCTGGGATGGGCACGGCCGGTGCGGATCTTGTTGAAGTTCGCATGCAGTGACTCGATGGTCTTGTCCATGCGGGCTTCAGCGTCTTTCTGGATATCGTTGATCACGGTTTCAACCTCTGTCTATCAGCGTGCCTTCCTTGCCGCCCATCACCAGATTGAGCAGGGCACCGGGCTTGTTCATGTTGAATACGCGGACCGGCATGTCATGGTCACGCACCAGGCAGATGGCGGTCAAATCCATCACCCCAAGCTTCTGATCCAGGCATTCATCGTAGGTCAGGCGCTCGTATTTCTGGGCGTCGGCATGCTTGACCGGGTCACGATCGTAGACGCCGTCGACCTTGGTGGCCTTGATCACCACGTCGGCATCGATCTCGATGCCGCGCAGGCATGCCGCGGAATCGGTGGTGAAGAAGGGGTTGCCGGTACCGGCGGAAAACAATACCACATCGCCCGACGTCAGGTAGCGGATGCCGGTGCGGCGGTCATAGTGCTCGACCACGCCGCTCATTGGAATCGCTGACATCACCCGCGAACGGATATTGGAGCGCTCCAGGGCATCCCGCATGGCCAGAGCATTCATCACCGTTGCCAGCATGCCCATGTGATCGCCGGTCACCCGTTCCATGCCTGCCTCGTGAAGCGCGGCCCCGCGAAAAAGGTTACCGCCGCCGACCACGATGCCGACCTGAACGCCGATGCCGACCAACTGACCGATCTCCAGCGCCATGCGATCGAGCACCTGAGGATCGATGCCGAACTCGGCATCACCGGTCAGGGCCTCGCCGGACAGCTTAAGCAGAATACGCTTGTACTTGCTTTTCGCCGCGCGCTCAGGCTTGGCAGGGCGTTCGGGCGTAGCGGTGGAATCGGACATGAGGCGTCTCCTGATGACAGCGACAGGGGGGAGGAAATCTTGGCGGCATTTCTATCCGCCGGATACGCGAAGGCGTGCGCTTGCGCGCACGCCATCACGAACTCACAGTACCAAGCCTTAGCTGCGGCCGGCCTGTTCCATTACTTCCTTGGCGAAGTCGACTTCTTCTTTCTCGATGCCTTCACCCACTTCGAAGCGAGTGAAGCTGACCACTTCACCACCGGCTGCCTTGACGAACTCGGCCACGGTCTGGTCCGGATTCTTGACGAAGGCTTGCTCGGTCAGGCTGTTCTCAGCCAGGTACTTCTTCAGACGGCCCTGGACCATCTTCTCGGCGATGTTTTCCGGCTTACCGGCCATATCCGGCTGTGCCAGGATGATCGCCTTTTCCTTGTCCAGCTGCTCCTGCGGCATGTTCTCCGGCAGGGCCACGACCGGGTTGATGGCCGCCACGTGCATGGACACGTCCTTGGCTGCCTCGGCAGTGCCGCCGGTCAGCACGGTCAGCGCGGCGATGCGACCGCCGTGGACGTAACCACCCACGGTGCCTCCAGCCGGCGCTTCGACCAGCTCGGCACGACGCACGCTGATGTTCTCGCCGATCTTCTGGACCAGCTGCTCGCGAGCGTTTTCCAGCTCACCTTCCATCAGGGCCGCGATGTCGGTGGTCTTGTTGGCGAACGCCTGCTCGGCGACCTTGTCGGCGAAGGCGATGAAGTTGTCGTCACGAGCCACGAAATCGGTCTCGGAGTTGACTTCAAGCATCAGGCCGTAGCTGGCGTCATCGGCCAGCTTGATCACGATGGCACCTTCGGCAGCGGTACGGCCTGCCTTCTTGGCGGCCTTGAGACCGGAGTTCTTGCGCAGGTTCTCGATGGCGGTTTCGATGTCGCCACCGGCTTCGGTGAGCGCCTTCTTGCACTCCATCATGCCGAGCCCGGTGCGCTCGCGCAGTTCTTTTACCTGAGACGCGCTGATAGCTGCCATGGTAATAACCTCTGAAATGATTCGACGTCGATAATCAAAGCGTTTCCGTCACCCGGGCAGGGGACGGAAAGAAGGGGGCGAAGCCCCCTCCTCTGCCTACCCTTGTGTCCGGCGAGCCAGGCCCACCGCCCGGGCCGCCATCAGTCTGACAGCCCCGGATGACAGCTTAGGGTAGACCAGCATCATCACTCGGCGACCTGTTCGCCTTCAGTGACTTCAACGAACTCGTCGGGACGACCTTCCTTCGCCTTGGCGCAGGCGTTGGCGATGGCCTGGACGTAGATCTGGATGGCGCGGATGGAGTCATCGTTGCCCGGGATCACGTAGTCGACGCCGTCCGGATTGGAGTTGGTATCGACCACCCCGATGACCGGAATGCCAAGCTTGTTGGCTTCGTTGATGGCGATGCGCTCATGATCGACATCAACCACGAACAGCGCGTCCGGCAGGCCGCCCATTTCCTTGATACCGCCCACGCTGCGCTCGAGCTTGTCTTGCTCGCGGGTGGCCATCAGGACTTCTTTCTTGGTCAGCTTTTCGAAAGTGCCGTCTTCGTGCATCGACTCGAGTTCGCGCAGACGCTTGATGGACACGCGAATGGTCTTGTAGTTGGTCAGCATGCCGCCCAACCAACGATGATTGACGAAGGGCATACCAACACGGTTGGCCTCTTCCTTGATCACCTTGGCCGCCGCACGCTTGGTACCAACAAACAGGATCTTGTTGTTGGTCTCCGCCATCTTCTCGACCACGCTGATCGCTTCATTCAGCGCCGGCAGGGTGTGCTCGAGGTTGATGATGTGGATCTTGTTGCGAGCACCGAAGATGAACTTGGACATCTTCGGGTTCCAGTACTTGGTCTGGTGACCGAAGTGAGCGCCTGCCTTGAGCAGGTCACGCATATTGACTTGTGTCATGGATGACTCCTGGACTATCGGGTTGGGCCTCCACGCACCCCATGGATCCGACCCTCGGACTGGCCGACGGCACCCGGGACCATGTGTCGGTGCATGTGTGTTTTTCAGGCTATTTAGCGCCTTACCGCTGGCCATGCGAATATCGCAACGTCACCATCGCGGGACAGGCTGTGTCGCCGGACGTATAGAGGACGCGATGCACTCGGCACAACGCATTGCAGGAAAGCGCGCAGCTTTATACCATAGATCAATATCAAGATGAAGTCGCAAGCGCCTTGCCCGCCTCTATGTCCAGTTTATTACGCGGCCGCTCGCGAGCGCCCTCCCCCTTACGACCCGAGATTCCATGAACGTATCCATCAAGACCGCCGACGAAATCGTCAAGATGCGCGAAGCCGGTAAACAGGCTGCCCGCGTGCTGGAAATGATCACGCCCCACGTCCAGGCCGGCGTCAGCACCGGTGAACTCGACCGCCTCTGCCATGACTTCATCGTCAACGAACTGGGGTCCGTGCCGGCACCTCTGAACTACCACGGTTTCCCCAAGTCGATCTGCACCTCGATCAACCACGTGGTCTGCCACGGCATCCCCGACGACGCCAAGAAGCTCAAGAAGGGTGATGTGATGAACATCGACATCACCGTCAAGACAGCCGACGGCTACCACGGCGACACCAGCAAGATGTTTATCGTCGGCGAAAGCATCCAGGGCGAGCGGCTGGCCCGCATCACCCAGGAATGCCTCTATCGCAGCATCGCCGAGGTCAAGCCCGGCGTCCGCCTGTCGCACCTGGCGCGCGTCATCCAGCAACACGCCGAAGCCAACGGCTACAGCGTAGTACGTGACTTCTGCGGCCACGGCATCGGCTCGGTCTTCCACGAGGAGCCACAGGTACTGCACTACGATGGCTATGCCCCTGAGGCCGACATCGCCCTCGAAGAAGGCATGTGCTTCACCATAGAACCGATGATCAACGTCGGCGATCACCGCACCAAGGTGCTGCGCGACAACTGGACCGCCGTGACCAAGGACAAGGGCCTGTCTGCCCAGTGGGAACATACCCTGCTGGTGACCGCCACTGGCGTCGAGGTGCTGACCGTACGTGGCGAGGAAGACCTGAGCTTCCTTTCGAGCTGACATGCTGCTGCATCATTACCGCTTCCAGCCCGACGAGAGCCTCTTCGATGTCGCGGCCTTCTGCTCCGAGCTAGAGGGCGAGCGGTCGCCGATTGCGCCCTTCAAGCAGGCGCTGCGCGAGATCCAGGAACGTCTGGACGAGCGCTTTCGCGCCGGCGCCGACATCCGCGACCTGGTGCATGGCCGCGCCTGGTGCCTCGACCGCCTGCTCGAGATCGCCTGGTCGCGCCATGCCTGGCCGGACAGCGGCGTCGCCCTGCTGGCCGTCGGCGGCTACGGCCGCGGCGAGCTGCATCCCTATTCGGATGTCGACCTGCTGCTGCTGCTCGAAGAAGACGACGACGCCCCCTACCGAGAGCCGCTGACCGACTTCATCACCTTCCTGTGGGACATCGGGCTGGAAATCGGTCACAGCGTGCGCTCGCTCAATGACTGCGAGCGCGAGGCCCGCGCCGACGTCACGGTGATCACCAACCTGCTCGAGACCCGCACCCTGGCAGGCGGTGAGCACCTTCGCGACGCGATGCGCGAGCGGCTCAGGACCGACCGGCTGTGGCCGGCAGACGCCTTCTTCGAGGCCAAGTGGCAGGAGCAGATCGCCCGCCACTACCGCTACAACAACTCCGAGTATCACCTCGAGCCAAACATCAAGAGCTCCCCCGGCGGACTGCGAGACATTCAGATGATCGGCTGGGTCGCCAAGCGCCAGTTCGGCGAGCTGCGCTACGAGGAGGTGGTCGACAACGGCTTCATGAACGATGCCGAGCTTCGCATCTTAAGCCAGGGCCAGGCCTTCCTGTGGCAGGTCCGCTATGCCCTGCACATGCTCACCGGACGCGCCGAGGATCGCCTGCTGTTCGATCACCAGCGCACCATCGCCACCCTGTTCGGCTACCGCGACATCCCCGGCCGGCTGGCCGTCGAGCAGTTCATGAAGCGCTACTATCGCCACGTCACCGCCCTGGCGGGCCTCAACGACATGCTGCTGCAGCACTTCGACGAGGTCATCCTGCGCGCCGACGAGGTGCTCGAGACCCGCCCCCTCAATGACCGATTCGAGGTCAAGGGCGGCTACATCCAGGCCCGCGACGAGCGGATCTTCCGCTATCGCCCCGCGGCCATGCTCGAGCTGTTCCTGCTAATGGCTCAGCATCCGGAGATCGAAGGTGTGCGCGCCTCAACCATCCGCCTGATTCGCGACCATCGCCACCTGATGGACGACCTGTACCGGGACGACGTGCGCCACCAGAGCCTTTTCATGGAGCTGTTGCGCTCCAGCGGCAACGTCGCCCGCCAGCTAAGGCGCATGAACCGCTACGGGGTGCTCGGCAAGTACCTGCCGGAATTCGGCCAGGCGGTGGGCCTGATGCAGCACGACCTGTTCCACAGCTACACGGTCGACGCCCACACCCTGGGCCTGCTGAAGTTCGTGCAGCGCTTCCGCGAGCCGCGCTGCCGCGAGGAGTTCCCGGTCGCCGCAGCACTGGTGCACCAGTTGCCCAAGCTCGAGCTTTTGTGGATCGCCGGGCTCTATCACGACATCGGCAAGGGGCGCGGCGGCGATCACTCCCTGCTCGGCGCCCGCGATGCCGAAGAATTCTGCGAGCGCCACGGCCTCTCGCCCCGGGATACCCGGCTGGTCAGCTGGCTGGTCAAGCATCACCTGCTGATGTCGAAGACGTCTCAGAAGCGCGACATCACCGACCCTGACGTGATCCGCGAGTTCGCCACTCAGATGCGCGACGAGGTCCACCTCGACTATCTGTACGTGCTGACTGTGGCCGACATCAATGCCACCAACCCGACCCTGTGGAACGGTTGGCGGGCCTCGCTGCTGCGTCAGCTGCACGCCGAGACCAAGCGCGCCCTGCGTCGCGGTCTTGAAAACCCGCTGGACCGTGACGACTGGGTGCGCGAAACCCGCGAGGAAGCGCGCAGCCTGCTGGCCAACGTCGGCATCGACCCCACGCGTTTCGAGCGCCTGTGGGAGTCGCTGGGCGAGGACTACTTCGTCCAGTACGCCCCCAGCGAGATCGTCTGGCAGACCCAGGGCATTCTCGACCATGACGGTTCGGACCTGCCGCTGATTCTTATCAGCGCCCCCACCGAGGACATGACCGAGGGCGGCACCAAGGTGTTCATCCACACCCGCTCGGTGGATGATCTGTTCGCCGCCACCGCCGCCGCCATGGAGCAGCTCGGGCTGTCGATCCACGATGCCCGCATCGCCACCTCGAGCAGCGACTGGACCCTCAACACCTTCATCGTGCTCGACGAAGACGGCCAGCCGATCCGCGATCGCGAACGGCTCGAGACCATGCGCCGTCATCTGGTCGAGGAACTCGACGACCCGGACGACTACCCGCAGATCGTCACCCGCCACACTCCCCGCCAGCTCAAGCACTTCAAGGTGCCGACCCGGGTGGTGATCGAGCAGGACCCGGCCAACGAGCGCACCATGCTCGAGCTTACGGCCCCTGACCGCCCCGGCCTGCTGGCCCGGGTCGGGCGCATCTTCATGGAGCAGGGCATCGCCCTCTCGGCAGCCAAGATCGCCACCCTCGGCGAGAAGGTCGAAGACGTCTTCTTCATCACCGACCGCAACGGCGCGCCGATCACCGACGCCGAACGCCAGCAGCGCCTGCGCGAGCGACTGGTCGAGGTGCTCGACGTCTAGGGGCAGCGCTCAACCCCCACCCAGGGCAAACCACCGACAGGCGCCAAGATTGAGGCGCCTCGCCGGCTTCCCTATAATCGCTGACCTGACTCGCTGAGCCCTGTCGACTCAACGCACTCGACGCGCAGCGATCAATCAGGGCCCATCCCGTCACCCCGACCACGACCACGCCCCGCGAGGCGCGCCAGGACAGCCATGAACCCCGATCTCGATGCGCTCAAGCCCTACCCCTTCGAGAAGCTTGCCGCCCTCAAGGCCAATGTCACGCCCCCCGCGGCGCTGTCGCATATCCCGCTGACCATCGGCGAGCCCCAGCATCCGCCCTTCGCCGCCGCGCTGGACACCCTGAGCGCTCACCGCGACGAGATGGCCCGCTACCCGGCCACCGCCGGCACGGCCGAACTGCGCCAGACGATCGCTAACTGGGCGACCCAGCGCTTCGGCCTCAACGCCGTCGGCGGCCTCGACCCGGACAGTCAGGTACTGCCGGTCAACGGCACCCGGGAGGCGATATTTGCCTTCGTGCAGGCAGCCATCGATCGCAGCCGCCCGGCAAAGGTCGCCGTGCCCAACCCTTTCTACCAGATCTACGAGGGTGCCACCCTGCTGGCCGGCGGCACCCCGCTGTACCTGGACTGCCAGGCAGAACACGGCTTCCGCCCGGATTTTGATGCGGTGCCGGCAGAGACCTGGCGCGACGTCCAGCTGGTGTTCCTGTGCTCGCCGGGCAATCCCACCGGGGCAGTCACGCCGCTTGAAGACTTCACGCGTCTGATCGAGCTTGCCGACGAGCATGACTTCATCATCGCCTCGGACGAGTGCTACTCCGAACTCTACCTCGACGAAGCCACGCCACCGCCAGGGCTGCTGGAGGCCTGCGCTCTGCTGGGCCGCCACGACTACCGTCGCTGCCTGGTCTTCCACTCGCTGTCCAAGCGCTCCAACCTGCCGGGGCTACGCTCGGGCTTCGTCGCCGGTGACGCCGGCCTGATCACGCCCTTCAAGCGCTATCGCACCTATCACGGCTGCGCCATGTCACTACCGCTGCAGCACGCCTCGATCACCGCCTGGAGCGATGAGGCCCACGTGCAGGCCAACCGCGACGCCTATCGCGAAAAATTCGCCGCCGTCACCGAGATTCTCGCCCCGGTGTTGAGCTTTCCGACGCCCGAGGCCAGCTTCTACCTGTGGCCGGCGGTACCGGGCGGCGACGATGAGGCCTTCACCCGAGCGCTCTTCGCCGAGGAGAACGTCCGCACCACCACCGGTGACGGCGAGGCCAGCGAGAGCGGCGTGAACCCCGGCGCCGGGCGCATCCGCCTGGCACTGGTCGCCGACGTCGATTCCACCGTCGAGGCTGCCCGCCGCCTGCGCCGCTTCACCGAACGCTGGCTGGCCGACATCTCCACGAATACGTCCCAGAATGCTTCCGCGACGAACGCTTCCACCGACACCAAGAGGTCCCAGGCATGATCACGCTCTATGGCATCAAGGCCTGCGACACCTGCCGCAAGGCGCGCAAAGCACTGGAAGCGCAGGGCCTGCCCTTCAAGGTGCATGACCTGCGCGATGACGGCCTGTCCGCGGCGCTGCTTGATCACCTGCTCGAGCGGGTGCCATTGATGACGCTACTCAACAAGCGCAGCACCACCTGGCGCCAGTTGAGCGATGCCGACAAGGACGGCCTGGACGCCACCTCGGCCCGCACACTGATGATGGAGCACCCGACCCTGCTCAAGCGCCCGCTGCTGGATACCGGCGAGCGCATCCGGGTCGGCTACCGAGACGGCGACTACGACAAACTGACCGCGATAAACTGACCGGCTGAAGGCAGCGACGTCAGTCACGATTTCTTCTTGTCCGAGGCCCCAGGCCTCGCTCACCTTCGATCAAAAGGACCCTCACCATGCTGAGCTTCGCACTCGGAATCGGTAACCAGAACACCCAAGGCGACTGGCTGGACGTTTACTACCCGGCGCCGCTGTTTGAGCCCGAGGCCAGTCTGGTCGAGGCAGCCCGCCAGGTCCTCGGCGCCCCCGCCGGCAACGTCGCGGTAAGCTTCCTGCCTGAGCACTGCGCCGACCTCGCCGAGGCGCTCAAGACCGCCGGTCACGCCGATCAGGCCGAACTGGCGGCGAGCCTCGCCGCGAGCCAGCGTCCGCTGGTCGCGACCTTCCTCGAGACCGACCAGGCCCCGGAAAGCGCCCCGGAGGTCTATCTTAAACTGCACCTGCTGTCCCACCGCCTGGTCAAGCCTCACGGCCTGGACCTGAGCGGTATGTTCGGCCTGCTGCGCAACGTCGCCTGGACCAACGAAGGCCCGATCGACATCGAGGAATTACCGGCTCGTCGCCTCAAGGCGCGCCTCGAGGGCCGCGCCCTGTCCGTCGACTGCGTCGACAAGTTCCCCAAGATGGCCGACTACGTGGTGCCGAGCGGCGTGCGCATCGGTGACACCGCCCGCGTGCGCCTGGGGGCCCACCTCGGCGAAGGCACCACCGTGATGCACGAAGGCTTCGTCAACTTCAATGCCGGCACCGAAGGGCCGGGCATGGTCGAAGGCCGCATCTCCGCCGGTGTGATGGTCGGTAAGGGCTCGGACCTGGGCGGTGGCTGCTCGACCATGGGCACCCTGTCCGGCGGTGGCAACATCATCATCAAGGTCGGCGAAGGCTGCCTGATCGGTGCCAATGCCGGCATCGGCATCCCGCTGGGCGACCGCTGCACCGTCGAGGCAGGCCTCTACCTCACCGCCGGCGCCAAGGTCGCGGTGCTGGATGACCAGGGCCAGGTAGCCGAGACCGTCGCCGCCCGGGCGCTGGCCGGTCAGAGCGACCTGCTGCTGCGCCGCAATTCGCAGACCGGTCGCATCGAGTGCCTGACCAACAAGAGTGCCGTCGCGCTCAACGAGGCGCTTCACGCCCACAACTGAGCCCTTTGCTGTGCCCGCCACCGGCGGGCACTCTGCCCCTTCGCTTACCAGGATGACGCATGCCCGATACCGCCACGCCTTCTTCGACGCCTTCCGCGACACTCGACCTGGCCATCGACCTGATGGGGCGCGCCTCGGTGACTCCCGCTGACGTCGGCTGCCAGGCGCTGATGATCGAGCGCCTCGAACGCCTTGGCTTCCACATCGAGCGGCTGCCGTTCGGCGACGTCGAGAACTTCTGGGCGGTGCGCGGCCACCAGGGCCCGGTGCTGGCCTTCGCCGGCCACACCGATGTGGTGCCGAGCGGCCCCGAGAGCCAGTGGGACCACCCGCCCTTCGCCCCTTTCATCGACGACGAGGGCATGCTCTTTGGCCGCGGCGCCGCCGACATGAAGGGCAGCCTGGCCGCCATGATCACCGCCGTGGAGCGCTTCGTCACCGAGCACCCGGACCATGACGGCAAGATCGCCTTCCTGATCACCTCAGACGAGGAAGGTCCGGCCGTGGACGGTACCAAGGCGGTGGTCGAGCACCTGCGCGAGACCCACGAGCGCCTGGATTACTGCATCGTCGGCGAGCCGTCCTCCACCGAGCGAGTCGGTGACGTGATCAAAAATGGGCGCCGCGGCTCGCTGGGCGCCGTGCTGCGCGTCAAGGGCGTGCAGGGCCATGTCGCTTACCCGCACATGGCGCGCAACCCCATCCACGAGGCCGCCCCGGCGCTGGACGCCCTGGCCCGGGAGCACTGGGACGCGGGCAACGACTTCTTCCCGGCGACCAGCTTCCAGATCTCCAACATCCGGTCTGGCACTGGCGCCACCAACGTGATCCCGGGTGAGCTCGAGGTGGTGTTCAACTTCCGCTATTCCACCGAGCTGACCCATGAGGAACTGCGCCGTCGCACCGAGGCGATTCTCGACGCCCACGGCCTCGACTACCGCCTCGACTGGACGCTCAACGGAGAGCCCTTCCTGACCGCCGAAGGTCAGCTGGTCGAGGCTGCCGTGGCCGGTGTCGAGGGCGTTACCGGTGAGCGACCGACGCTCTCCACCGCCGGCGGCACCTCGGATGGACGCTTCATCGCCACCCTGGGTAGCCAGGTGGTCGAACTGGGACCGCGCAACGACACCATCCACAAGGTCAACGAGCGAGTGCGGGCCGCCGACCTGGACACCCTCAGCGACATCTACGAGGCCATCCTCACGCGGCTGTTCGCTCACGCCGACTGAGCCTGCCGCCCGCTACCGAGAGTCAAGCATGCAACGCTACCCGGATATCGAGATTTACCTGGCCAAGGCCCCCATCGAGGTCCTGGATGCCTGGCTGGCCGACAGCCTGGACGCGCCGCCGCTGTCTCGTGCCGGCAAGCGCCAATGGCGCACCACCGGTCTGTTGGACGGTAAGAAAGTACCGGTGCTGCTGGTCGAGCAGGCCGCCGACGGCTTCTCAAGCCTGTGGTTCGACAGCGACGCCACCCCCTGGCCGCGAGATGCCGACTGCGCCCGGTCGGCCGCCACCGCCCTGGGCGTCGAAGTGCGCTGTTCGCTGGGAGGCTGGCAGCCTGGCGACGACCCGGACCGCTTCTGGCGAGTGCAGCCCGACGGCCAGGAAGACGCCATCACTTGGCCTGATTCTGGCAAATGAGGCTGGTAAATAATGCGGGCCAGTAGCCGAAACGACAACGTCCCGCCTGGCAACCAGGGCGGGACGTTGAGTGTGGCGGTAAAGCTGGAAAAACATGCCGAGCAATGATCAGGCTAGGCGAAAGGGCGCCGAAGTAGCGGCGTTTACGTTAGTCAATGCGCACCTGACGTGTCCTTTCACCTGACGTGTCCTTTCAACAACCCATGATCGAGCCCAGACCATTTCCTACGTGATCACGGTCACGTCATCGGCCTGATAGCCGCGCTCGTTCTCGATCACGTGGTAGCGCACCTTCTGGCCCTCGGCCAGGGTCCGGTGCCCCTTGCCGCGGATAGCGCGGAAGTGCACGAATACATCGTCCCCGCCATCGCGGGTGATGAAGCCGTATCCCTTGTTGACGTTGAACCACTTGACCTCGCCGATCTCCCGGTCGTCGTCCTCGACGTCGGCCAGATTGGCAAGAGTGGGCGTAAGCACATGGACCGCTACGGTCGCGATCAGGGTGACCAGAAAGACGGCGACGGCCGTGGCCAGATAGACGAGGGCGACGCCGCCCACTTCCAGGCTGGCGAACAGCTCGCGGGACAGATCCCCGCCGGTCAGATAGATGAACAGGGCGATCAGCAAAGGCGCAGGCGCAGCCAACAGCACGCTGATCAGACTACAACGAAGTAAGACCTTTTGATTCATGGACCTCGGTTTCTCTTGTGATGGCAATGGATGAAGGGGTCATGACAAAACCCCACCGGCGATAACGCTGGCGGGCACAGGCTGACAAGATGAGGCGGTCGCGATGAACGGCAACACGCCACAAGAGGATACTACCATGCAAGAACACGACTGGCTCGCCCGCCTGGAAGGCATCGAGAGCCGCATCGCCTACCAGGAACACTGGCTGGACACCCTGGACCAGGCGGTCGCCGCCCAGGAGACACGGCTTTCGGCGCTGGAGCGCATGAACGAGCTAATGCAGGCCAAACTGCGCCAGCAACAGCATGCCCTTAGCGATGCATCCGGCGAGCAGGCAAGCCTCGAAGACGAGCGCCCGCCACACTATTGATGCGCATGACTGATCGCTCAGCTGAGCGCTCAGTGCGGCCTGCAGGACAAAGACCCTGACCGCTTAAACGGGAAGGAGCAACAAGGGCAGGTAGCCCAGCCAATCGATAAGGCCGCGGCGGGAGAGAAGCAGGGCGCAAAAGATGATCGGAACGACCCACTTCTGCGCCCACGCTGCTTAGTCTTCCAGACCGTCCAGGTAGCGCTCGGCATCCAGCGCTGCCATGCAACCGCTACCCGCAGAGGTGATGGCCTGGCGATAGACATGATCCATCACGTCACCCGAGGCGAACACGCCCGGGATGCTGGTGGCGGTGGCGTTGCCCTCGAGCCCCGACTGCACCTTGATGTAGCCGCCAGCCATCTCCAGCTGGCCCTCGAAGATGCCGGTATTGGGGGTATGGCCGATGGCAATGAACACACCCGGCGCCGCCAGTTCCTTGGTGCTGCCATCCAGCGTGGACTTGAGACGCGCGCCGGTCACCCCGGTGTTGTCGCCCAGCACCTCATCCAGGGTGTGGTTCCATACGACGGCCATGTTGCCGTTCTCGACCTTATCGAACAGCTTGTCCTGCAGGATCTTCTCGGCGCGCAGGCTGTCGCGGCGGTGCACCAGGGTCACCTTGGCAGCGATGTTAGAAAGATACAGCGCCTCTTCCACGGCGGTGTTGCCACCGCCGATCACTACCACTTCCTGATTGCGATAGAAGAAGCCGTCGCAGGTCGCGCAGGCCGACACGCCCTGGCCCATGAACTTCTGCTCGGATTCGAGGCCGAGATAGCGGGCGCTGGCACCGGTGGAGATAATCAGCGCATCGCAGGTGTAGGTCCCGCTGTCGCCCTTGAGGGTGTAGGGCTTCTCACGCAGCTCGACCTCGTTGATGTGATCGAACAGCACCTCGGTGTCAAAGCGCTCGGCATGGGCGCGCATGCGCTCCATCAGTTCAGGGCCCTGAACGCCCTCCGCATCCCCGGGCCAGTTGTCGACGTCGGTGGTCGTGGTCAGCTGGCCGCCGGCCTGCATGCCGGTAATCAGCAGCGGCTTCAGGTTGGCACGGGCCGCATAGACAGCGGCGGTGTAACCGGCAGGGCCGGAGCCCAGGATGATCAGGCGTTCGTGGCGCACTTCGCTCATGTCGGGTCCTCACAAAATGACGGCCGGTATCCGGCCGGAAACGCTCTCTGGCCTGGGTTCAATGAGGGTTCAACGAGGGGTCATTGAGCACACATGGAATCCAGGCCACAGCACGCTTGATGATCGGGTTAACTCGCACGGGAGTGTAGCATCCCGAGGCCAGTAGCCAGAGCCTCTCAAGGGGGTAGACAAGAGCCTCTGCGGGCGTCTCTACCACTGACGCATGGACAAAGGCATCAGCATGAAAAGACACCGGCTCAAAGCTCGGATACAAAAGAGGCGGCCCGCAGGCCGCCTCTTCATACACCTAAACGCTTACAGCGCTTCGGCGTGGGCGCCCAGGTACTTGGCCACACCTTCGGCAGTGTCTTTCATGCCTTCTTCGCCTTCATCCCAGCCGGCCGGGCAGACTTCGCCGTGCTCGTTGTGATGCTTGAGCGCCTTGACCATGCGCAGCATCTCATCAACGTTGCGGCCCAGCGGCAGGTTGTTAACGACCTGGTGCTGAAC